>Ga0207783_1000060_pt1 | contig 18406 bp, 16 predicted proteins | sample LuqExpMetageno63_FD_187820 | JGI IMG/M metagenome (GOLD analysis project Ga0207783, IMG submission 187820) | Tropical forest soil microbial communities from Luquillo Experimental Forest, Puerto Rico - Sample 63 (SPAdes) | ecosystem: Environmental > Terrestrial > Soil > Tropical forest ... | reverse complement strand
TGCTGAAAGCGGGCAGTGTATTCTTCCATCTTGCCGCCGCTGTCGCCGCTCAGGACGACGGTTGCGAAGGCAGGTGCGGCAGACCACGCCCCTAAAAGAACCGCAACAACAACGATGAGATGTGCACGCATTTGCGTCCCCGGACAGGTAGATCGTGTCGTGCAAATCGCGTACCAACAGATTTGTGAGGCGCCACATAGGAATTCGATTGGGAAATCAAGGTAGAGTCATAAGCAACCTATAAAAGGCCGCACACGAAAGGCGCGCTAAAGCCTAAAAATTAGGCAGCGGAAGAGTCGCGGGACCGCCCTCGGTCGATAGGCCATTGATGAAGGTCAATTTACAGAAGGACTTTCAGGGTACCTTTTGAAGCACGTCATAGTGGGACTTGGAGTGCATGGCGCCAAAACAAAAAGTGCGCAGGTCGGGCATTAGCATTGAAAACAAAAATTTTTGTAACCGAAACCCGTTCGCTTACGAAGAACGAGGATGAGTAGATGGTAGCGAACGAAGCCGAGCTTAGGAGCCTGATGCGGGCGGGCCTCCGCGGAGATGCGGCAGCTTACCGTGTCCTTCTTAGCCGGCTCAGTGCCAATCTGCGCGCCTACTATAAAGGAAAGCTTGCGCGTATTGGCCGAACCGCAACCGAGGCGGAGGATTTGACACAGGAAGCGCTGATGGCCATTCATACTCGACGTCACACCTATGACCCTTCCGCGCCATTATTGCCGTGGGTGCACGCCATTGCACGCTACAAGCTGATCGACCATTTACGTCAGACGCGAGCGTTGATGTCGGACTTACCGATTGAAAATGCGGAAGACCTTGTCGCTCAGGACGATCATGCTGCTATCGAGAGTGCGTATGATGTCAAAGGGATGCTGAACCAATTGCCCGACAAGATGCGGCGGACGATACAGCTGACGAAACTCGAGGGACTAAGCGTTGCCGAAGTGGCGAGCCGATGCAACATGTCGGAATCGGACGTCAAAGTCAGCGTTCATCGAGGTATGAAGGCCTTAATGGCTTCGATAGGGCGGAAGAGGGCGCCTCAATGAGAACCGATGAGCTGATCGAGTTGCTCAGCACGAATGTTGAGCCGGTTGATCACCGGCAAACCGCTCGCAGTATTCATATTGCGATTGCGGCGGGCATCGTAGTGGCGCTGGGGGTCGTTTTCATCACATTGGGTCCGCGGACAGACCTAATATCGGTAGGTGCTTTGATTCCAGCGCTCTTCAAGATTGCAGCGACTGCGGTGCTTTTCATTCCAGCGTCCATTTTCCTGATTAGATTGGCTCGACCGGGCGGCGAGTATAGGACACCTGTTTCTCTAATCGCGTTGCCGTTTATTACCATAATGGTGCTGGCGGTAATAACCCTCACTTCAGCTCCCGGATCCCACTGGAAAGAGACGATTCTCAGTGATGAGTGGCTTGAATGCGTCATATCGATCCCGCTCATTGCCATCGTGCCGTTTGCCGTAATTGCTTGGGCCGTACGGCAGATGGCGCCCACGGATCTCGCGCGCGCCGGCGCATTCGTTGGTCTGGTCGCCGGCTGCGTGAGCGCGATCGGTTATGCTTTCCATTGTGCGGATGACTCAGTGCCGTTCTTCGCTGTGTGGTATGGCGGCACGATCGCCTTGTGCACGCTTGCTGGGTGGAAGCTGGGACCGAAATTACTACGCTGGTAGATACCTTGCTTAGCTTTTCATCCTTCGAGCGCCGCTGTTGGTCGCGTCGGATCACGCACGAGGATAATCCTTTCTGTGCTGGCGACCTCGAGGCGCCGAGCGCCGATATGCGCTACAGCAGTAGCGCAAAAATTTTTTTCTGAGCTGTAACCATCGGGCGTGTCACTACGAACTCATTAGTGAGCGAAATAGGCACTATCGCGGCGGCCAATTGACGGCGCGCGGTCTGCGGTAGTGAGGCGGCGACGTGAGCCCCGTGTCTTGACGTCTCCGTCTTCGCACGGACGCGCACTGCGCGTCCGTGCTGTTTCGGAATGAAGAGGCATAAAATGAGATCCGACCCGAAAGATTCCAAAGCCAATCCAACTCGCCGCGTAGCGCTTCTTTCTGTGCTTGCTTTTTTGTTGGCGCCCCGAGTCAATGCCGCGGAAGAGCAGGTCGTTACGGTATACAAGGACCCCCGTTGCGGCTGTTGTTCAATCTGGATGCTCCATCTTGAAAAGAATGGCTTCATGACGAGACCTGTGAACATCACGAATGCCGAGGCGATAAAATCGCAATTTGGGGTGCCTAGCGAACTGGCGACTTGCCATACTGCGCAGGTTGGAGACTATGTCATTGAGGGACACGTTCCAGCGACGGCGATCAAGCGTCTAATGATTGAAAAGCCGAAAGCAACAGGGCTTGGTGTACCAGGTATGCCGGCTGGCTCACCAGGCATGGAAAGCGACCGACCGGAGCGGTACGACGTGGTTCTTTTTGGTCCGAGCGAACGCCGGATCTATATGAGTTTCTTTGGCGAGCAACAACTTTAGGTTCGATGCGGCAAGGCGCGGTTATTTGCTATGGAGCCCAATTCCACTTGTCGCCGCTGAATTGAGCAGCGGCCGAAAAATATCCTAGCACCTTGTAACCGCCTGACGCTGCAATCCGAAAATATCATTGAAAGCGCGGGTCAAGTTGCCCATTGCACCAATAGGAGCGATCCGTGAAACGACTAATAATTTCAGCCGCAGTGCTTATTACCATCACAGGCATGTCCGCCTGGGCCCAGGCTCCGGCGGCGGATGCGGATAAGGCGCCGCAACCCGCGCCCGCCCAGCGGGTGATGCCAATGGCGAATTGTCCGAGCCCTAGTGGGGCAACGGCCGATGGGAAAAAAGGCTGCCCGATGGCACCAAACGATATCAAGTCCGAGCAGGGCGCAACGCCCATGCATCAAATGCAAGGCAGCATGCATCAGGGTGATGACAACCAATCCGACCAAGGCCGGGGAGCGATGAACTGTTGCGACATGTCGAACGCCGACAAGTCGTCGCAGTAGCAACATTGCGCAGTCACGAGCGCCTCATTGGCGTCTGCACATTGGGGAGGTGGCGCTCGCAACACGAGACACTGCTATGAATGCACCGACTCGCCTCAACCGGATCTCCAAACCGCAACATCTTGACCTTCGAATTGGAGGTTTGACCTGTAGTCATTGCTCGCCTGAGGTCGAAAAGGCGATTGCAGCGGTTTCTGGAGTGACCGCCGCGCACGTCAATCCATCAACAAAGATTGCCCGGGTCGAATACGACCCCTCAAAGACAAAGTTTAGTGCAATCCTGCAGGCGGTTCGAGCCGGCGGTTACACGCCCGGAACTGCTACAGCGAGGATTCCGATCGACGGAATGCACTGTAGCTCGTGTGTCATTCGCGTCGAGCTGGCCTTGCGGACGACGCCGGGCATTCTTTCGGCGCGCGCCAACCTCGGGCCCAATGCCGTGGATATCGAATACGATCCGGAAACGGTCGATTTTGACGCTATCCGTAAGGCCATTGCATCGGCCGGCTATCGCGTTGCCGAGCCCAAGATTGATCCGGCGAGTGAAACGCTCGACCCCGCCGAAGCTGCGAATGAGCAGGAATACCGCAACCTGATGCGGAAGTTCTGGTTTGCCGCGGCCATATCGGTTCCCGTTATGGCGTTGAGTTATCCGGATCTCATTCCAGGGCTGCGCGAGTGGATGCCAATGGGCAGCGGCACGCGCCGAATCGTGTGGTCGCTTCTCGGCGTTCTGAGTTTGCCGGTATTGGTATGGGCCGGTTCGCAGTTCTTCATCGGTATGTGGGACGCGTTGAAGCATCGCGCCGCCAACATGCACACGTTGATCGCTATCGGCATCAGCGCTGCCTATCTCTATTCCGTCGTCGCCGTCGCATGGCCGGGCCTCTTTCCGAACATGGCGCTAGCCGAGGTATTCTGGGACGTCACCGACGTAGTCGTCGCACTCGTCGTTCTTGGCCTCGCGCTTGAGATCAAGGCCAAAGGGCGCACCTCCCAGGCGATCAAGAAGTTGATTGGTCTGCAAGCGAAGATCGCGCGCGTCATTCGTGATGGCAAAGAGAGCGACATATCTGTCGAAGAGGTCGTGGTCGGCGATGTCGTCGTCGTGCGACCGGGCGAGAAAGTCCCGGTCGACGGGGAGGTCATCTCGGGATCGAGTGCCGTCGATGAGTCGATGATTACCGGTGAATCGATGCCGATCGAAAAGCAGAGTGGGGACGAGGTCATTGGTGGAACACTGAACAAGACGGGCAGCTTCCGTTTCACCGCGACCAAGGTCGGCAAGGATACGGCGCTCGCCACGATTATCCGAATGGTGAAGGACGCGCAGGGCTCCAAGGCGCCAATTCAGCGAGTCGTCGATACCGTGTCGGGCTATTTCGTGCCGGCGGTCATGATCCTCGCGGTTCTTGCCTTCGTCGTTTGGTATGTTTTCGGACCGGAACCTCGGCTGATCTACGCGACGGTAGTCTTCGTCACGACTCTGATCATTGCGTGCCCGTGTGCGCTCGGCCTCGCGACTCCGACATCACTGACCGTCGGGATCGGCAAAGGCGCGGAAAATGGTATTTTGATCCGCTCTGGTGACGCTTTACAGGCCTCCGAGAAGCTCAACACGATCATTCTCGACAAAACGGGCACCATCACCAAAGGCGAGCCGGCGCTTACCGACGTCGTGACCGCGCCGGGATATGACGAGCCGACCGTTCTGCGTCTGACAGCATCGCTTGAGCGCGGCTCCGAGCACCCCCTGGGAGAGGCTATCGTCAAGGGTGCCATCACGCGAAATTTGACCCTCAGCGATGCCGAGAACTTTATCGCCATTCCTGGTCATGGTGTGAGCGGCCGGATCGATGGCCACGATGTTTTGTTCGGCAACGCTAAGCTCATGCGCGATCGAAACGTGACGATTGACATGCTGCTGGGCGACTGGGAGCGCCTCGCCGGCGAGGGTAAGACGCCGATGTACGTCGCTATCGATGGCAAGGCAGCCGCTTTAATCGGAGTTGCCGACACGGTGAAGTCCGACTCGAAAGCAGCCATCGCCGTGCTCAAGAACCTCGGCATCGAAGTGGTCATGCTAACGGGCGACAATGAACGCACCGGCCGCGCCATCGCCCGCGAGGTCGGCATTGATCGCGTGCTCGCCGAAGTACTGCCGAACGACAAGGCGCATGAAGTGCAGAAACTACAACTCGAAGGCAAGTCGGTCGGTATGGTCGGCGACGGCGTCAACGATGCGCCGGCTCTCGCCCAGGCCGATGTGGGCTTTGCCATCGGTACCGGAACTGACGTTGCCATCGAGGCGAGTGATGTGACGCTCATTAAGGGCAGCCTGATCGGTGTGGTTACCGCGATCGAAATCAGCCGGGCGACAATGCGTAACGTTCGCCAGAACCTCGTCGGGGCGTTCGGTTACAACTCGCTCGGCATCCCGGTGGCGATGGGCGTGCTCTATCCGTTTATCGGGCTCTTGCTGTCGCCCTTAATCGCCGCGGCGGCTATGGCCTTCAGCTCAGTGACGGTGGTCACCAATGCCAACCGTCTGCGCTTCTTCAAACCGAGGAGGGCCGTCTCATGACTCCAGATCGTTGGATTGTCATCACGACTGGGATCGCCCTAGTCGTATTCATTGTTTGGTTCTTCTGGCTCAAGCGCTCGGCTGGCTTCCGCGCCGCCGAGACCAGCGGCGGCTACCAGGAGGCGATGATCCTGGTGAAGGGCGGCTACACGCCTGACACGATCATCGTGCGCAGCGGCCGCCCGGTGCGGCTGAATTTTCGGCGGGAGGAGACCGCCGGCTGCTCAGACAAGGTAATATTTGCTGATTTCCAGAAAAGCGCCGAGCTGCCGACCGGCCAAACGGTGGCGGTGGAGTTGCTACCCAAGGAGCCCGGCGAATATGGGTTTGCTTGCCCGATGGGCATGTTCCGCGGCCGCTTGATTGCGGAATAGGAGGGTTCGATGTCGTTGCACGATCACGCGGAGCATGACAGTCAGCGACAAGGAAACTTTTTTACGTCGCGAGCAGGACTCGTGCTGCTCGGTTTTCTCCTAATCGGCGGTGCGCTGCTCTTTACCGAGCACCGCGCTCATGTCCTCGGCGCCCTGATATGGCTGCCACTACTCGCCTGCCTGCTGATGCACCTCTTCATGCATGGCGGCCACGGAGGACACGGAGGTCATGAAGGACATCGCGGGGATACAAGCGGCAGGAGTGCGTCATGAACGCGCAATTCTCAGAATACGGCTTATGGAGCCTTGTCATCGTTAACTCGGCGGTCTTCATCCTGTTTGCTTACAGCTTTTTTAAGCCGCGCACCCCGCGCGATTGGCGATCGTTTAGTGCCTTTAGCGCATTCTTGGTGGCGCTATTCGCAGAGATGTATGGTTTTCCGCTTACGATCTATTTCTTGTCCGGGTGGCTGCAAAGCCGCTATCCGGATGTTGACTGGTTCTCGCACGACGCCGGCCACCTGCTAGAGATGATTTTCGGCTGGAAAGCTAACCCGCACTTTGGACCTTTCCACATCTTGAGCTTTATCCTGATCGGTGGTGGCTTCGTCCTTATCGCGTCTGCTTGGAGCGTGCTCTATGCGGCCCAACAAAGCCGCACGATGGCGACGACTGGCGCCTACAGCTACGTTCGGCACCCGCAATATGTTGGCTTCATTTTGGTGATGCTGGGATTCCTCGTTCAATGGCCAACACTGCTCACGTTGGCGATGTTCCCGGTTTTAGTTGTCATGTATGTCAAACTCGCCAAGACCGAGGAACGCGACGCGATGGCCGAATTTGGTGGCTACTATGTTAGGTACGCTGCTCAGGTGCCAGCATTCATTCCGAGACCCGGTCGGCTCTTCGGCCAGGTCTCTGGAGCAGGCTATCATCATGGCCGATAACAAAAAGCCGCTGTTTAGGATCGACCTGCTGGGAACAACTCACAGATCGCGTGAACGCTTTGGTCATGTCAGAAATTGTTTTCTCCGCACAAGGTCTGACCAAAATATACACCTCCGGTGAGGTGCAAGTTCACGCATTGCGTGGACTCAATCTCGAAATATCCGCTGGTGAGGTGGTCGTCCTTCTGGGACCTTCCGGAAGCGGCAAATCAACACTGTTGAACATCATGGGCGGCCTCGACCATGCGACCAGTGGTCAACTGTTTTTCAAAGATCAGGAATTGACGAAGCTTGATGATCGTGAGTTGACGAGTTACCGACGCGAGCACGTCGGCTTCGTGTTCCAGTTCTATAATCTCATTCCGAGCCTCACGGCTTACGAGAATGTGGCCCTCGTCACTGAAATCTCTGAGCATCCGATGCGTCCCGACGAAGCGCTTTCGCTCGTCGGGTTGGAAAACCGAATAGATCATTTCCCTTCCCAACTGTCCGGCGGTGAGCAGCAACGTGTGGCCATTGCCCGCGCCGTCGCCAAACGACCCGAAGTCTTGCTCTGCGACGAACCGACGGGCGCAATTGATTCCAAGACAGGAGTTCGCGTGATCGATGCTCTTCTGAGCGTCAACGCACAACTGGGCACAACGACCCTCATCATCACGCACAATGCCAGCATTCAGGACGTGGCAAATCGGGTGCTGTTCTTTGCTGACGGAAAGATTTCCCGCATTCATAAGAACGAGACGCGACTAACTGCCGCAGAGATCAGCTGGTGATTTAGATGCGCGCCCTCGACACCAAAGTACTTCGTGATCTCAGACGCTTATGGGCGCAGGCGTTGGCCATAGCCCTGGTAGTTGGCGGTGGGGTGGCCGCACTCGTAGCTGTGGTCGGCTCAATTCGTTCTTTGGAGGAGACTCGCGCTGCTTATTACGAGCGATACCAGTTTGCTGATGTCTTCGCACAGGTCAAACGCGCGCCGAAAAAATTAATCGATCAGATCGCAGAAATCCCCGGTGTCGCCGCCGTCGAGGCTCGAATCGTCAGGTTCGCCCTGCTGGATATGCCGGACTCTCGCGAACCCGTGACCGGACAATTCATTTCACTGCCCGACGACTCAGAGCAACGCCTCAACCGCATCTACCTGCGCTCGGGTCGGGTCCCCGAACCCGGGAGGGCCGAGGAAGTCGTGGTGTACGAGGCGTTTGCCATGGCGCACAACCTGGAGCTCGGGTCGCGCTTCTCGGCGACATTGAATGGGCGCAAGCGCGAACTCGTTGTCGTCGGCACTGCGTTGTCGCCCGAATTCATCTATACGATAGGTCCTGGCGAGACCATCACGGATAATCGTCGCTTCGGTATTATCTGGATGTCGGAAAAGGCGCTTGCCAATGCCTACAACCTCGACGGAGCGTTTTCGTCGGTTACCCTCAAGCTTCTGCGCGATGCGTCAGAGCCAGAGGTGATCAAGCGGCTGGACGTGCTGCTCGATCCCTATGGCGGCCAGGCGGCCTACAGCCGAAAAGATCTTCCGTCGCATGCGTGGGGTGAGCACGGCCTCGACATGCTCAGAAATATGAGCCGCACGATGCCGACGATATTTCTGCTTGTCGCCGCGTTTCTGATCAATCAGTGGCTTAACCGGATGGTCGCGCTGGAACGCGAGCAAATTGGTCTTCTCAAGGCGCTGGGCTATCGGAATGTCGCCATCGCCGCGCACTACTTGAAATTCGTTATCGCGCTTGTCGCCGGCGGTACCATCATTGGCGGTATCGCCGGCACATGGCTCGGCGCGTTTATCACCAGGATGTACGGCAGCCTTATTCACTTTCCGTTCCTGGTTTTCATCAAGAATTCGGATGTTTATGTCCTAGGCGGGCTTCTGAGCCTGCTTGCCGGGATCGCCGGCGCCGTGCGTGCCTTGCGAACTGTCGCGGTGTTGCCGCCGGCCGTTGCAATGCAACCACCTGTCCCTCCGCGCTTCCGGCGCATCCTGCCGGCACGATTTGCGCTTAACAAGCTTGTATCGCAGCCGACCATGATCATGCTGCGCAACCTTTCCCATCATCCGCTCCGGGCCGTCTTCACGATGTTGGGCATGGCGCTTGCGCCTGCGATCATCATTGTATCGCTGTTCTTGCAGGACACCGTCGAGGACTTGATCAACATCACCTACTTCATCGCGGACCGGCATGATGCGACGGTAAGCTTCGTCGAAAGACGTCCACAGAACGTCGTCGAGCAGATCGCACATCTGCCCGGCGTTCTTGCCGTCGAGCCTTACCGGGAGGTTCCGGTTCGCATCCGCCATGGAAGCGTCGAGCGGCGGGTCTTGATCAGCGGCAGGCCGCGGGACGCGAACCTCCGCCGAATCATCGATGCCGAGTTGCGCTCTGTTGCGCTGCCGGAAAACGGTCTGGCCATCTCGGCCTGGCTCGCCCAGATCCTCGGCGTGCATGTCGGAGATTTCGTCGAAGTCGATCTATTGGAGGGGCAACGCCGCACGGTATCTCTCCCAGTATCCGCTTTGGTTGAGGACTTTTTCGGGATCCAGGGCATGATGGACATGCAGAGTCTCGGAAGGCTAATGCGCGAGACGCCTACTGTCACCAGCGTCAGTTTCACGCTCGACGCGAACAAAGCTGATTCACTCTACGACGCGGTCAAATCGATGCCAGCAGTTAGTGGCATGGGCATACAGCGGCTTTCGCTCGTGAACTACCGCACTTTGCTCGCACCGCTGCAGACCAATATGGCAATGATTTATACCGGATTTGCCATCATGATTGCGTTCGGAGTGGTCTATAGCAACGCGCGCATTTCGCTTTCGGAGCGGGCGCGAGAATTGGCCAGCCTGCGGGTCCTCGGCTTTGGTCGCGGCGAGGTGCTGTTCATCCTTTTAATCGAACTCGGCCTGCTCACGCTGCTTGCGCAGCCAATCGGCTGGGGGGTTGGCTACCTCCTATCTTGGCTACTGAAGCTCCAGGTTTCCGGCGAGGTGATGCGGGGTCGTCTAATCGTGGAACACTCCAGTTACGCGTTCGCTAGCGGGATCGTGTTGATTGCCACCCTGTTCTCGGCTCTTGGCGTGCGCGAGCGCATCAATCAACTCGACCTTGTGGCCGTCCTGAAGACACGAGATTAGGGATGCATACGACCTGGACGAAGCGCGCGCCGTGGATCGTTGTTGCAGGGCTTGCCCTTGGCGTTTTGGTGTGGTTCGCGTGGCCAGCGCCTCTTGTCGTTGACATCGGCATCGTCTCGAAAGGACCGATGGAGGTCACTATTGATGACGATGGCAAGACCGAGGTGCGACATGTCTATACGGTCTCGGCGCCAATTGCGGGGAAGGTGCTCAGAATCTCGCAGCCCGCAGGGGATGAGGGAGTCTCACGTCACGTGGGCGACCAAGTGACTGCCAACGAAACAGTGGTCGCAGTCATGCAGCCGACGGTACCAGGCTTTATCGATTTCCGCACGCGTGAAGAGGCCGAGGCAGCGGTGGCCGCCGCTGACGGAGCCGTGAAATATGCGGAATCCGAGGTGCACAGGCTTGAGGCTGCGGTCACTTTCTACCGGGCCGAGTTTGTGCGAACGCAGGCTCTTGCGCGCACGCAAACTGTTTCCGTGCAGGCCCTCGACAAGGCAAAATTCGACGCCGAATCTAACGAGGCATCCCTGGCCAGCGCAAAAGCGCAGGTTCAGGTCTGGCAAAGTGTGCGCGCGAGCCTTGCTGCGCGGTTAATCGACCCGTCGGGTGCGGTCAGCCCAAGCAATCCAGGCTGTTGCATCCAGCTTCGCGCACCCGTTTCGGGTCGTGTGCTCAAGATCAATCAGGAGAGCGAGGCGCCTGTTCAGGCTGGCACACCTCTGATCGAGATCGGAGATCCGCTCGATCTCGATGTCGTGGCAGATCTGCTGTCGACCGACGCTGTACAGATTAAAATTGGCGCGCCCGTCAGGATCGATGGATGGGGCGGACCGTCAATTGGGGGCCATGTCACGAAGGTTGATCCTGCGGGCTTCCTCAAAGTGTCTGCGCTTGGCATAGAGGAGCAGCGTGTTCGCACGACAATCGACTTCACCGACCCTCCCGAGTTCTGGTCGCGGCTCGGCCACGACTATCGGGTTATAGTTCACATTACGGCATGGAGCGCTTCGGATGCGCTAACCGTGCCCGTGGCCGCACTGTTCCGGCAGGGCGAAAACTGGGCTGTTTATGCTGTCGAAGATGGACGGGCACAAGTCAGGCAGATCACCATCGGGCATCGTAATAATCGGTCCGCGGAGGTATTGTCCGGCCTAAGCGCAGGTGACCGCGTCATTTTGCATCCGAGCGATAGAATCCAGCAGGGAATTTCGGTCGCACAGCGTGAAACGCGGTGAATATGCGGAGCTAGTTCTAATAAAAAAATAGATAATCGACGATTGTAACTTCCTGCCCGCTTCATATGCTGCAGCTGGAATTCAAACAAAATGTGCGCATTGGGACGTATTTTTTTCCGTACGAACGTAGGCAGCTTGGATGAGTGAGTTACGTCACCCTCTTTTTCCTGAGCACCTACCATCGTTCATGACGGCTCCCGGTGAGACGGACGTGCTCATGGTTATAACGGGTGCAATTTTGCTGCTCTTCGCTGTGGCGGTTGGCGTCTTGTACTTCCGCCTGCACCACTTGCCAGAGCACATCGCCAGTAAATCTCAGAAAGTGCAGTACGAGATCGTCGCTGTCTTAGGCCTTCTCGCGATGTTTACTCACGAGAATCTTTTCTGGATCGCTGGCTTGCTGCTGGCCTTCATCGACATTCCCGACTTTGGTAGTTTGTTCGGGAGAATAGCGCGCGCCGCTGAAAAGATCGCACGGATTAAGTCGTCGAAACTATAGACGAAACTTTGGGAGTGACGCGGTCGTCAATACCCGAGACTGATCACGCGCTCCGCCTGGACGAAGAAAATTATCTCGACCGTCCTCGTTTGCGTTGCCCTATTTGCATGGCGAGGCCAATACCGGTGAATCTCGCTTTGTTCTTTGTTTCTGGGCGGCTTACATCTTCCCCGCCGCGTCTGTCTCAGAGGGCAACGCTGTCCCCCACCGACAGGTCGGCCCGAAACCAGGTAAACGCGTTGGTTCATTTCGTGAATAAAACGTTGTTTTGCTTGTAACCTACCTTCCAGATTGTCCGAATAACTATTCAAAACCAACGTGTCGTTCTCGGATTTGACTTTTATCAATGCTACTTCGGCGGTCTAGGTTCATCCAAAAGGGACAAGCCCGCTCAGAGATGTGAACGAAAGGCAGCAAGACGTGGCAATCGGTCGAGCCATCTGGGTGATGCTGTTAGCCATGGCCATTGCCATGCTGCCGCTTTCGGCCGGTTTTGCCACCGCAGCGACGTCTTCCGTGCGGGTAACCATATCTGCCGTGCATGCGACGCCCGACTGCGGTCACCACCAGCATCATGACGACGTAGCGAAGGGACAGACGCAAAAATCCCTCGACCACAGCGCCTGCATTGCTGGATGCCCGCTCTGCTTTGTCGTCGTCAATGCCGAGGTTCCGAGCGTTACTTATTCGGTACCGATCAGCATCGCGCTCAAGCCAATGTACGGCAGCGCCGTTCTCCGCACGCTGATGGGTTCACCACCCTTCCGACCGCCGCGCGCCTGATCGCTTTCAACTGCATCGCATCCGCGTGAGCCAGGCTCGCGCATCAATTCCGCTGCCGTTCACTTCGAGCGCGGCCATCATAGAAAGCTATCAGGAGATCAGAAATGAAGTCGAACTACTTGCTCGCCTCCGCCGTCACGCTTGCGATCGGCCTCGGAACCGCCGCCGCCTTTGCCGGCGCCAATGACTACACGTTCGAACCGACCGCGCCGGAATGGAAGAAGGGCGACGACGTGGTGGTTGCCGTGCGCTTGACTTACAAGCCGAGCGGCAAACCGGTTGCGGACGCCGTCATCATCCGTACGCGCGTCGACATGGGACCGGACAACATGGCTGACATGGCGTCGCCAGTCGCGGCCGTGCCGTCAAACGAACCGGGGGTCTATGCCTTCAAGACGGACCTGCCGATGGCCGGCCGCTACATGTTGAGCGTCGCCGCCAAGGTGCAGGGTGAGCCGGAAACGGTCTTCGGCAAGGTTATCCTGAAAGCCGTTAAGTAACGGCTCTGCGGACAAAGGGCGGCGGCCCTTGATTGTCGCCGCTGCTCACCCGTTCACGGGTCGCACAAATCGAGATAGACCATGACCACTCGCGCTATTGCTATTTTCTCGCTCGGGCTCGCCGCCGCGGTGTTGGCGAGTTATGGGGCCTTGTATCGTTGGAATATGCGGACACCGCTGAGCGTGACGCTTAGCGCCGCCGCCGAACGGACGATTCTTTACTATCGCGACCCGAGCGGCGCGCCGTATTGGTCGGCGACCCCGAAGAACGACACGCAGGGGCGCGCTTATCTGCCGGTCTACGATGACGCCGAGCCGTCGTTCGATCCGCCGAAGACGCTTTCGCTACCAGCGTTGAGTCCGCTCAACCTCGGGCAACGGGGTGAAGGCAAGATCCTTTATTACCGCAATCCGATGGGCCTGCCCGACACCTCGCCAGTGCCGAAGAAGGACTCGATGGGCATGGACTACATCGCCGTCTACGAGGGCGACGAGCCGAACGACGGCAAATCTATCAAAGTCAGTCTCGACAAAGTTCAGCGCAGCGGCGTGCGCACCGAAACGGTCGAGCCGCGTGTCCTGGTGCGACCAGTCCGTGGCGTTGGTTCAATTGTGATTGACGAGAGCCGGCAAACCATCGTGACGATGCGAGCGGACGGTTATGTCGAGGACCTGTTCGTCAATAAAACCGGCCAGACCGTGCACGCAGGTGATCCGCTGTTCCGCGTCTACAGTCCGCAAATCCAGCAGGCGCAGACCGACTTCATCGTCGCCCTACGTTCTGTGCAGCGCGGCATCCTTGGCGCGGACGCTGACCGCACCTTCGACGGCGCGATGCAACGATTGCGCAATCTTGCTGTGCCCGAAAGCCGCATCCGCGAAGTTCGCGAAACCGGCACCAATCCGCGCACCATCGATTGGCCGGCGCCGGCGGACGGCACCGTCATCGTCAAGCGGATTATCAACGGCCAGCGCGTCATAGCCGGCGACGAACTCTACCGAATTGTCGATCTATCCCATGTGTGGGTGGTTGCTGAGGTTGCCGAGGCCGATCTTACCGACATTGAGCTGGGCACACCTGCGTTAGTCACCCTGCGGGCCAACCCGAATAATCCGGTCGAGGGCACGGTCACCTTCATATACCCGGACATCAGGCCTGAGACCCGCACTGCGCGCATTCGTATCGAGCTGCCGAACCCAGACGGCCGGTTGAAGATCGACATGTATGCCGATGTCGTGTTCCGTCCTGGGGCCAACCGGGCGGCTGTCGTTTCGGTTTCGGACAGCGCCGTGATTGATAGCGGCACGCAGCAACTCGTGCTTGTTGCCAAGGGCGATGGGCGATTTGAACCGCGGGCGGTGAAGCTTGGCCGTCGTGGTGAAGGCTATGTCGAGGTGCGCGACGGTCTGAGTTCGGGCGAGGAGGTGGTGACCACAGCGACATTTCTGATCGACGCAGAAAGCAATCTGCGAGCAGCACTCAAGACGTTCAACAAAGATGCATCCGTCGACAAGGAGGCATCCCGGTGATTGCCGCGATCATCCGCTGGTCGGCTCGCAACCTCTTCCTGGTAGGGCTTGCGTCAATCTTCATTACGTTCGCTGGTATCTATGCGGTTTTGCGCGTGCCGCTCGATGCCATCCCCGATCTCTCCGATGTGCAGGTCATCGTCTACACGGAATATCCCGGCCAGGCGCCGCAGGTGGTCGAGGACCAGGTGACCTATCCACTCACCACCGCCATGCTGACGGTGCCAAAATCAAAGGTGGTGCGCGGTTTTTCGTTCTTCGGTGTCTCGTTCGTCTACGTGATCTTCGAGGACGGCACTGACCTTTATTGGGCGCGTTCGCGCGTGCTGGAATATCTCAATGCGGCGGTTCGGCGGCTGCCGAGCGGGGTGACACCGAGCCTCGGGCCGGACGCAACCGGCGTCGGCTGGGTCTATCAATATGTCGTGCGCGGCGCGCAGAAGAGTCTCGCCGAACTCCGCACCGTGCAAGACTGGTACGTCCGCTACGCCCTCGCCAAGGCGGAAGGCGTCGCCGAGGTCGCGAGCGTGGGGGGCTTTGTCAAGCAGTACGGAGTGGCGATCGATCCGCGCAGATTGCAGGCACTCGGTATTCCCTTATCGAAGATTCGAGACGCTCTGCGATCAAGCAACATTGATGTCGGTGGCCGTACAGTTGAGTTGTCGGAGACAGAGTACGCTGTTCGAGGCCGCGGTTATATCAAGAGCTTAAAGGACTTGGAGCAAATCGTTGTCAAAAACGACCGAGGCGTTCCGGTCTTGCTCAAAGACGTGGCACACGTCGAGCTGGTGCCCGATGAACGCCGCGGCATTACTGAGGTAAATGGCGAGGGTGAGGCAGTAACCGGCATTGCTTTGCAGCGTTTTGGCGGCAACGCTCTTTCAGTGATCGATAACGTCAAACATCGTTTAGCCGAAATCCTGCCAAGCCTGCCACAAGGTGTCACGGTTGATACCGTGTACGACCGCTCAAATCTGATCTACCGCGCGATTGGTACGCTCGAGCGCACACTGATTGAGGAGAGTGTTATCGTTGCGCTGGTGTGCATGATCTTCCTGTTACACGCGCGCAGCGCGCTGGTGGCCATCATCACGCTGCCGCTTGGCGTACTCATTGCCTATATTCTCATGTATGCATTGGGACTGAGCTCAAACATCATGAGTCTCGGGGGCATTGCCATTGCTATCGGTGCGATGGTTGACGCCGCGATTGTAATGATTGAGAACGCGCACAAGCGTTTGGAGCGCGCTCCTCCGAATAAGCCGCGGACTGAGGTGCTGATCGAAGCCGCCATCGAAGTTGGGCCGGCGCTTTTCTTCAGCTTACTCATTATAACCGTCTCGTTCCTGCCGATCTTCGCGCTCGAAGCGCAGGAGGGCCGCATGTTTAAGCCGTTGGCCTATACCAAAACCTTCTCAATGGCGGGCGCGGCTCTATTATCCGTAACGCTGGTGCCGGCGCTCATGTCGCTTTTTGTGCGCGGCCGCATCATGCCGGAGCACCGGAATCCGGTGAACCGCGGTTTGATCTGGATTTATCGACCGGTGATCCGCACGGCACTTCGCTACAAAACCACAACCATCCTCGTAGCGCTCGCGATCCTAGGTGCTAGCCTTTGGCCAGCGTTGCGGGTCGGCACCGAGTTCATGCCGACCCTTAATGAGGGAACTTTGTTCTATATGCCGACCACGCTACCGGGCCTGTCGGTGACCAAGGCAGCAGAGCTGCTGCAAACACAAAACAAGATCATCAGGACCTTCCCGGAGGTTGCCTCGGTATGGGGGAAGGCGGGCCGCGCTTCCACGGCTACGGATCCGGCACCGACGGAGATGTTCGAAACGATTATTAACTTGAAACCGGAAGATGAGTGGCGGCCGGGGATGACCGTTGAGAAATTAATATCTGAGATGGATAAGGCGTTGCAGTTCCCCGGCGTATCCAATGCATGGACCATGCCGATTAAGGCGCGCATCGATATGCTTGCCACAGGCATCCGAACGCCTGTTGGGATTAAGGTCTTCGGCACTGACTTGGCCGAAATGGAGAACGTCGCCCGTCAAATTGAAGCGGCGGTGCGCTCGGTTCCTGGGACGTCGTCCGTTTTCGCTGAACGCATCATTGGTGGTTACTATCTGAACATCGATCCGGATCGCGCACAGCTCGCCCGCTACGGCCTTATGATAACTGACATGCAAGATGTAATCGCCACGGCGCTCGGCGCAGAGGCGGTGACCACGACGGTCGAAGGCCGCGAACGTTACACGGTGAGCATCCGCTACCCACGTGACTTGCGCAGCGACCCGCAGGCGATCGCCAGCCAAGTGCTGATCCCGCTACCTAACGGCGGCACTGTACCCCTTGGGCAGGTGGCGAATGTAGCCCTCGCAAAAGGTCCGGCCACGATTCGGACCGAGAACGCGCAACTTGCCGCCTACATTTATGTCGATATGCGCGACCGCGATCTCGGGTCTTATGTGGCCGATGCGCAGAGAGCGGTCGCTACACAAGTGCAATTCCCGCCCGGTTACTACGTCACCTGGAGCGGGCAGTTCGAATATTTGGAACGAGCTAAAGCGCGGCTACAGATCGTCGTGCCAGTGACCGTGCTAATAATCTTTTTGCTGCTCTATCTGAACTTCCGCCGCGTAACGGAAACATTGATAGTGATGCTTTCGGTGCCTTTCGCACTCGCAGGCGGTCTATGGCTGATGTGGTGGTTGGGCTTCAATATGTCAGTTGCAGTTGCGGTGGGTTTCATTGCCCTGGCCGGCGTTGCCGCCGAAACCGGCGTGGTGATGTTGATTTATCTCGACAACGCGCTGAAGGAATTACAGGCAGAACGCGCTATGGAGGGCGATGAGTTCACCCGCGACGACCTTTATGCGTCGATCATGACCGGTGCGGTTGAGCGCGTGCGCCCAAAAATGATGACGGTCGCCGCCATCATGGCCGGCCTGTTGCCGATCATGTGGAGCCACGGCACCGGTGCCGAGGTTATGCAGCGCATTGCGGTGCCGATGATCGGCGGCATGGTGTCATCGACCGTGCTGACGCTGGTGGTCATCCCGGCAATCTATGCGGTGGTCAAGGGATTTGCGATCCGAAGATCGGATCTATCGCCAGCAATGCAGCAGTCTTAATGTTTTTAAACGGAAGCACAATTACTGTGACAGGCCAGCGTGGCCGACGAAACGAGTCGACCTAGCGCAGCCGGTGTCCGTTCCGAAAGCTCGAGAGAGGAGGCCTTGGCCGGTTGGGGGTGGTTGTTCGCGAAAGGACGATGACGGTCAGCACCCGCTCTGCCACGCCTCCAAGTGCTGGAGTAGCCGCGCTCTCCATGCGCGGGCTTTCCGTAGCGACGAGACAACTCAATCGCCGGGCGGGGCATAGTAGCTTCGTACAAGCCGAAAATGACCGCCCGCGGATAGCCAGACCTGATGCAAGCACCCCGAGTTGATGCAATAGGTGCCGTCTCCATCGCACACGAAATACTCAAAATGCAGAACGATCCGCTTGGAGTTATCGAAATAGCTGGCGAACGGATGCAAAGCCTTTGGCGTGTTGCACCTACGAAGGATGGAGCCGCGAACTTCGGGAGGCAGGCTGTCAATGTGCTGCGGGTTGTAACGATCTTCGGTGTGGAAGCTGCCGCCTTTTGCTGACGCCTGCTCGCACGTCAGCAATATTGCCACAAGGGTGCAGAGGGACAGCGTGGGAATCATGGCATTGCTCTCATATGGAATTCGCCTGCGATAATTTGTCGCAATCTCTCGCGCCGCAATCGCA
>Ga0207783_1000058_pt1 | contig 18648 bp, 17 predicted proteins | sample LuqExpMetageno63_FD_187820 | JGI IMG/M metagenome (GOLD analysis project Ga0207783, IMG submission 187820) | Tropical forest soil microbial communities from Luquillo Experimental Forest, Puerto Rico - Sample 63 (SPAdes) | ecosystem: Environmental > Terrestrial > Soil > Tropical forest ... | reverse complement strand
CACGGAGCAATATACGGAGTGGCACAGCGCCAATGCGCCCGTCTTCGGCGACAGGGTGAGGGACCAAAGACATTGATTGAGTTCTAGACGGGATGACCACGACGAACTGCTCGAAATCGGAGGAAGTCATGAAACGCGGCGCTGCAATGGTCGCCCTCGCGATCGCAACGATTATCAACTGGCCGATGCACGCGGCCGACATCATGGCGGAGTGGGGAAGCGTCATGGCACCGACGGCGCCGGAGCTCAAGCCGGTGATGGTCGACCCAAAGACCACTGCGCTGTTAATGTTGGACTTTGTGCCGCAGGATCCGTACTGCGGCCCCAACAAACCACGGTGTGGCGCGACATTGCCGGCGATCAAGCGTCTCTTAGCGCGAGCGCGCGGCAAGGATGTCCCCGTCATCTACAGCGTAGCCGGCAAATTCGAAGCGGCAGACATCGCCAAGGATATTGCCCCCGCCCCAAACGATTCGATCGTAAAGAGCAAATCGGATAAATTTCTGAACACTGATCTCGAAAAGATCCTCAAGGGCAAGGGCATCCAGACGGTGATCGTCACTGGCAACTCGGCCAATGGCGCCGTGCTTTACACCGGGACCGGCGCGGCGCTGCGGGGCTTCAAAGTGATCGTCCCGGTTGACGGCATCTCCGCGAATGAGCTTTTCGAGGAACAGCTCACCGTCTGGCAGCTCGCTCATGGGCCAGGCTTCGGCAACCTAGTGACGATTACCAAAAGCGACATGATCAAGTTCTGATCACACCTTGCCAAGCGCCCGCAAAATCTTGTCTGGAGTGAACGGCATGTCGGTGAGCGGCTTGGCGCCGAGCGGGCGCAACGCGTCGTTGATGGCGTTCATCACCGAACCGGGCGCACCGGCGGTGCCCGCCTCGCCGGCGCCCTTGGCGCCGAGCTCGCTGTCGCCGGTCGGCGACACGCAGTGGCCGCATTCAATATCGGGCATTTCCGCCGCCATCGGCACCAGGTAGTCGGCCATATTGCCATTGAGCAATTGCCCGCGATCGTCGTAGCGGCAGTGCTCGAATAGCGCGGCGCCGATGCCCTGCACAACTCCGCCGCGGATCTGCTCGTCGACGAGTTGCGGGTTGATGATGGTGCCGCAATCTTCCACGCACCAATGCTTCAACAGTTTCACGAAGCCGGTGTCGACGTCGACCTCGAGATAGCTCGCCTGCATGCCATTGGTGAAGGCGAAGGGCCAGGCGCGCGGCACGTAATGGCGCGTCGCCATTAGCTCGGCTTGGATGCCGGCCGGCAATGTGTCGGGGCGGAAATAGGCGACGCGCGCCAGTTCCTCGAGCGGCAACCGCTCATTGCCGCCAGCCTTATCGACGACGACGCCGTTACGAATGTCGAGAGCCTCGGGGTTGGTTTGGAGCATGGCGCCGGCGATCGCGAGCACGTTGGCACGCAACGCCTTGCCGGCCTGCCAAGCGGCTTCGCCGCCGATACCGGCCGCGCGCGAGGCCCAGGTGCCGCCGCCATAGGGGGTGTTGTCGGTGTCGCCGGTAGTCACGCGCACTTTGTCGATCGGCACGCCGAACGCGGTGGCTAGGCATTGCGCCACCACCGCCTCGGCGCCCTGGCCCTGTTCGGTGACGCCTGTGGCCACGCTCACAAAGCCCTGTGCGTCGAGCTTCACGGTGGCACCGTCCTGCGAAGTGATGCGGGCGCCACCGACGCCATAGAAGGCGGCGGATGGATTGGTCACCTCGATAAAGGAGGCAAAGCCGATGCCGCGATAAATACCGTCTTCACGCAGGCGCTTTTGTTCGGCACGCAAGCCGGCGTAATTCATCATGGCGTCGAGATGCGCCAGCGACTCGTGGTGCGACAGCCTCTCGAATTTGAGGCCCGAGGTGGACTGCGTCGGGTAGGCGTCGTCGGCGATCAGATTGCGTCGGCGCAATTCGAGTGGGTCCATGCCGATTTTAGCGGCGGCGAGTTCGATCAGCCCCTCGGTGACCGCCACCGCAATGGGATGGCCGACTGCGCGGTATTGGCACATGACATTCTTGTTCTGGAACACGACGCGCGTCTGCGCGCGGTAGTTTGGGCAGGCGTAGGGTCCGCCGGTGAGGTTGACGATCTGGTTAGCCTCGATGCCGCTGGTGCGCGGATAGACCGAGTAAGGACCGATTCCGGTCAAATCATCGATTTCGAAAGCGGTGATGGTGCCGTCGTTCCTGACGCCGATCTTGCCCTTGACGCGGTGGTCGCGGGCGTGGATGTCGGTGACGAAGCTCTCGATTCGGTCGGCGACAAATTTGACCGGTCGCTTGAGCAGCTTGGAGAGTGCTACGGTCGCCATCTCGTCGGCATAGGTATGCACCTTGATACCGAACGAGCCGCCAACATCCTTGGTAACGACGCGCACCTGCTGGTGGTGCAGTCCGAGGTGCTTGGCGAACAGGTCCTGCATCATATGCGGCGCCTGTGTGCCCTGGTACACGGTCATGCGCTGCTCGCTCGCATTCCAGTCGGCCACGATGGCGCGCGGCTCGTTGGTGACGCCGGTGTGGCGGCCGAACATGAAGGTGGTTTCAACCACAGCATCGGCCTCAACGAAGGCCTTGTCCACGGCGCCAACATCAAGCTTGCGCTCGAAACAGAGATTGTCGCCGAGCGAAGCGTGGATCACCGGCGTCTTCGGATCGAGTGCGGTTTCCGGATCGGTGACCGCCGGCAGCTCTTCGTAGCTCACTTCAACGAGTTCGCAGGCATCCTCGGCCTCAGCGCGCGTGTGCGCGACCACGGCGCACACAGCCTCGCCCTGCCAGCAGGCACGCTCGACCGCGATCGGCGGCTGCGGTGCAGATTTCAGGCCCTTTAAGTGCGTGAGCACGCCGACCCAGGGAGTCATTACTTTCGCCAGCTCCGCACCGGTGACGGCGGCGATGAAGCCCGGCGATTTCTTCACCGATTCGGTGGCGATGCTGACGATGCGCGCATGCGCGTGCGGCGAGCGCACGAAGGCGACGTGCGCCATGCGCGGCAGCGTGACGTCGCTGACGTACTGCCCACGGCCCTGGGCAAGTCGTTGCAAATTCGGCCGCGGCACCGAGCGGCCGATATAGGAATTCGGACGGTCGAGCGCGGCGAGGGTTGGCGGGGAGTCCTCAGCAATTTTCATTTTTTCATTTGCGTCCTCGCGCGCGCCTGTGCCACCGCTTCCACTGCATCTACGATGGCGTGGTAGCCGGTACAGCGGCAGTAGTTGCCGGAGATATGTTCGCGGATCTCCTCGCGGCCTGGTACTCCACCGCGCTTCAGCAGGTCCTGTACTGTCGCGATCATGCCGGGCGTGCAATAGCCGCACTGCAAAGCGTTGCGCCGCTCGAAGGCCTTTTGCAGGTCGGCCACTTCGCCGGAATCGGATAGCCCTTCGATGGTCTCCACCGTGGCGCCGTCACATTGTACCGCTAGCATCAGGCAACCGCGCACGATCGCGCCATTCACCCGCACGGTGCAGGCGCCGCAGACGCCGTGCTCGCAGCCGACATGGCTGCCGGTGAGCGATAGATCGTCGCGCAGGAAATCGACGAGGGTTTTTCGCGGTTCAACGTGCGCGTTGAGGCGCTCGCCGTTCACGGTGAGCGAAATGTCGAGGGTGTATCCGCTCATGGCCGCGCCTCCATGAGCTGCTTGGCGACCCGCCGCAGCAGCACGCCCGCAAGGTGCTTTTTCACTGCGCCGGTCACCTGCACGTCGTCGTTAGGCGCAAGGTCGAGCGCAGATATCGCGGCATCGACATCGCCGTCTACCAGCGTAGCTTCGGATTTCCTGGCGCGCAGCGCGGTGGCGCCGACGCCGAAAAAAGCTAGCCGCACGTCGCTTAAACCTTTGCCTGTGGTACGCGCGCTGGCGGCAAGACCAACAATGGCGTAGTCGCCGTGACGGCGCGCCAGCTCGGCAAAGCCGACGCGCGTGTCTTTGCCGGCCGCGGGAACGCGGATGGCGGTGAGCACGTCCTGTGGTCCGAGCGCAGTCTCGAACAGGCCCTTGAAGAAATCATCCGCCTTGATGGTGCGCTTCCCCTTTGGGCCGGTTGCCTCCAACTCGCCGTCGAGCGCAAGCAGGCAGGCGGGCAGTTCCGCGGCCGGATCGGCGAAGGCGATGGAGCCGCCAAGCGTGCCGCGGTTGCGGATAGCGACATGGCCTATATGCGGCATAGCGCGCGCGATCAGCGGCGCGTGCTGCGCGATAGTCTCGGAGCGTTCGGCCGCGGCGTGGCGGGTGAGGGCGCCGATCTCGACCGTGCCGCCTTTGTGCGCGATGCCATCGAGCCCACTTATGCCGTTGATGTCGATCAGCAGCGAGGGCGTCGACAACCGCATGTTGAGCGTGGCGATAAGGCTCTGGCCGCCCGCGAGCAAGCGAGCGTCCTTGTGCTGGCCGAGCAGTGCGACCGCTTCCTCGACCGACCGCGCCTTTTTATAGGCGAACGGCGCCGGCTTCACCCGAGCCTCCCTGAATTTTTTCTTATTGTGACCGGGATCACGGGCAGGTCAATGTATAAAGCCCGTACAAAGCGCGCCACATCCACGACACCGCCATCGCGCTCGATGGCGGCGGCACGCCGGGCTACTACTAGGCCGCAATTGTCTTCACAATATCGATCGCGCGCCGCAGCAGCGTCATCGAAGCTTCCAGCGTGCGGAAGGCGGCGTGCGAGGTGAGCGTCACGTTCGGCATGGCCGCCAACAAATGTGTCGGCCTCAGCGGCTCGTCGTGGAACACATCGAGACCGGCGTGGCGGATCCGGCCGCTTTTCAGCGCGGCGATCAACGCAGCCTCATCCACGAGTGCGCCGCGCGCGGTGTTGACCAGAATTGCGCCTGGCTTCATGCGTTCGATGCGTTCGGCGGAAAGAAAGCCCCGCGTTTGGTCGTTGAGCACGAGATTGAGCGAGACGACATCAGCACGCGCAAGCAAACCGTCGATGTCGATCAGCTGCACTCGGGCGTCTGCGCGCGACGTGCGATTATAAGCGATTACCTTCATGCCGATGCCCGTGCCGAGGCGGGCAACTTCGCGGCCGATGCCGCCTAGACCCACTACGCCCAGCGTCTTGTTGGTGAGCTGCACACCCTCCTGCGGCGTCCAGATGCCACCGCGCACCTCTCGGTCCATGCGCGCGATGTCGCGCGCCGCCGCCCACATCAGCGCTATTGTGTGTTCGGCGACCGCGGTGTCGCCATAGCCCTTGATGGTGTGGACTGTGATGCCGCGCGCCTTCAGTTCATGGACATTCATGTAGCTGCCGGCGCCAGTACCGAGGAAGACGATGTGCTTCAGCTGCTTGCAGCGCGCGACTAGTTCGGTCGACATGTAGGAGTGGTCGTCGAGCGCGATGTCGTAGCTGGCAAGCACCAGCGGCAGCTCCTCGCGCTTGAACGGCTCACGGTTGACGTCGATCTTCGGATCGTCTGTACGAATGACGCGCGCCCACACCGGCGCCAACTGGTCGTTGCAGTCGATGAAGATCGATTTCATGCGGGGCACGGCGCGCAAGTCGGAAATATCCGCCCTACATTGTCAAGCCCGGGCTTTGCTGCGGTTGACGCCCCCGCGCGCAATGAATACATGCTGCGCGCCGCATTGCTGGGGGCTTGTGCGAGTACGGTGTGGAAATATGAGCGAGGAACGTAAGGCTGTCTGCATTATAGCCTGGCCGGCCGGCCACTCGCGCTCGCCGCTGATCCACAATTACTGGATCAAACAACACAATCTCAATGCCGAATACCGTCGCGAAGCGATACCTCCCGAAAAACTCGCCAATTTTATCACGCATCTGCGCGAGCACGGCTATATCGGTGGCAATGTCACGGTGCCGCACAAACAGGCGGCGCTTGCGCTGACCGAGCCGGACGAGCGCGCGCGGGCTGTCGGCGCCGCCAATACACTCTGGTACGACGGCGACCGGCTGCGTTCGACCAACACCGACGTTGAAGGGTTCCTCGCCAATCTAGATTCCGCGGCGCCAGGCTGGGACCGCGGACTGGAAACGGCCGTCGTGCTTGGCGCTGGTGGCGGGGCACGCGCGGTGGTGTTCGCGCTGATCCAGCGCGAGGTCGGGCGCATTTATGTGATCAATCGCACGCCGGAACACGCGAAAGCGTTGCAGAAGAAATTCGGCACCCGCGTGCACGTCGCCGGCTGGGGTGAAACCACTGGCTTGTTGGGGGGCGCTGGTTTGCTGGTAAACACGACGACGCAGGGCATGGTCGGACAACCTCCGCTAGAGATCAATTTGCGTTGTCCGCCATCGCTTGTGGTGTCCGATCTGGTCTATGCGCCGCTGGAAACCGGTCTGCTGAAACTGGCGCGGCAACGTGGCCTGCGTATCACCGACGGAGTTGGCATGCTGCTGCACCAAGCGGTTCGCGGTTTCGAGCGTTGGTTCAGTATCCGCCCTCAGGTCACTCCGGAACTTCGCGCGCTCGTCGAAGCCGACCTCGGCGTCAGCAAGCCTGCCTCGCCGCCCCAGGAACAGCCGCAGACGCTAGCCAAGCCCGTCCGGCGGAATAAGCGGCGCGGCTAGAGGTTTTCCCCACCCAAGAGCCGGGGCAACGACTCCGGCTACAGGGAGGACTTAAATGTCTAAATATGAAGCTGAGGCGTCGCCGCCCCTTCGCGCAATCGCGCTGTGTTCGGCAATGAAGCCCGGCGCGCACGTCATCCTTACTCGTACCGAGAAGCAGCAGCAAACCAAAAGCGTCGATGTCCGGCGCGCGACGCGATGCCGCAATAAGCGGTTGCGTTAAGCGGGGTTCTCCAGCAGCGCGCGGCCACGTGTCGTGAGCGTCAGGCGCGATTGCTGCATGCTGGAGCCGTTCTCGAAGCGTACCAATCCGTCCGAGATGGCGTCTTCCCAGATCGAAAGATGCGGGCAACTGCGGCGCCAGGCTTCCGCATCGGCATAGCTGCGCGGCGCCTCGTCGATCCAGGCAAGGAACTGTTGCGTCAGAGCGTGCGCGGAGGTCTGCATAGCGGCAAGTCAATACACCAATTCACTCCCGCGGGGAACCCTCGGCTATTTCTTTCCAGTTCGCGCTGGCTTCTTCTTCGCCTCGCCGTTGGCCAGCACGTGCGGCCCGATTTCCTTAATGCTATTGACGCCGGTGAGCGCCATGGCGACGCTGAGCTCCTTCTCAAGGATATCGATCGCCTTGGCGACGCCGGCCTGCCCGCCGGCGCCGAGGCCATAAATGTAGGCGCGGCCGATCATGCAGGCGCGCGCGCCGAGCGCCAGAGCGCGCAGCGCGTCGGCGCCGGTGCGGATGCCGCCGTCGAACATCAGCTCGACGTCGCTACCGACTGCATCGGCGATCTTCGGCAGCGCTGAGATCGAGGACGGCGCGCCGTCGAGCTGACGGCCGCCGTGGTTGGACACCACGATGGCGTCGGCTCCGACCTTCACCGCGGTCCTAGCATCCTCGGCGTCAAGAATGCCTTTCAAGACCAATTTGTCAGGCCAAATGTTTTTGATCCACTCTACGTCCTTCCAGCTCAGGGCCGGGTCGAATTGGTGTCCGATCCAGGCAGCGAGCGAATTGACGTTCTCCATACCCTCCACGTGGCCGGCCAGGTTGCCGAAGGTCTTGCGGCGGCCGTTGAGAATGCTCCACGCCCAAGCCGGCTTGGTGGCGACATCGATGATGTTCTTCAGGCGGATCTCGGGCGGCACGGTCAAGCCGTTCTTGATGTCGCGATGGCGTTGCCCGAGCACCTGCAAGTCCACGGTGAGCACCAGCACATTGCACTTTGCTTTCTTGGCGCGTTCCAGTAGGTCTTTGGAGAAACCGCGATCGTGGATCACGTAAAGCTGGAACCAAAACGGCTTGCCGGTCGCTTCGGCCACGTCCTCGACCGAGCAGATCGACATCGTCGAGAGCGTGAAGGGTATGCCGGCCGCGTTGGCGGCGCGCGCCGACAGGATCTCTCCGTCGCCGTGCTGCATGCCGCAGAGCCCGATGGGCGCCAGTACGAAGGGCGCGGCAATGTTCTGTCCGATGATCGTGGTGTCGAGGCTGCGCGAGGAGACATCCACCAGAATGCGCTGGCGCAATTTGATGGCTTCCAGGTCGGTGCGATTGGCGCGCAGTGTTTCCTCGTTATAGGAGCCACTCTCGGCGTATTCGAAAAATGCACGTGGAACCCGTCGCCGGGCGAGTTGGCGTAGGTCGTCGATGCAGGCGATGCTCTTCATGGGCTTGTCTGGCGCGGTAGCGAGTTAAGTAACCCGGGCAGCACAGCGGTGGTACGCGCGAAACAAGCGATTCCGCTGGTATTTTTTGCAGCTATTTCACCCAAAGCTTAGCAGCAGCGCAGTAATTATAACTCACAATTTTTGAAGCAAATTCACCGCGTTGGCTCTATGATGCAGGGCATTCGGACGGCTCGGCCGTCCGCCAACAAGCGGTTGTTCGAGGCTCAGACCAGAAAAGGGGCGTTCGAGGGGTTTCCATGGTTCGTCGCTATTTCGGCACCGACGGCATTCGCGGCCGGGCCAATAAGGTCATTACTCCCGACCTGGCACTCAGGGTTGGTCAGGCCGCCGGGCTGATCTTCAAGAACGGCGAGCACCGGCATCGTGTGCTGATCGGAAAGGACACGCGCCTGTCCGGCTATATGATCGAGACGGCGCTGGTCGCCGGTTTCACCTCGGTCGGCATGGACGTGCTGCTAACCGGCCCGATCCCAACGCCTGGAGTCGGCATGTTGGTGCGTTCGATGCGCGCCGATCTCGGCGTGATGATATCCGCCTCGCACAATCCGTTCGATGACAACGGCATTAAGCTGTTCGGCCCCGACGGTTTCAAGCTGAGCGACCAGGTCGAAAGCGAGATCGAAGCCCTGCTCGATTCGGATCTGGGCAGGAAACTGGCCAAGAGCGACGATCTCGGACGCGCCAAGCGCATCGACGGGGTGCAGGACCGTTACATCGAATTCGCCAAGCGGACGCTGCCGAAGACAATCGATCTGTCCGGGCTGCGCGTAGTGATCGATTGCGCCAATGGTGCAGCGTACAAAGTTGCGCCCGGCGCGCTGTGGGAGCTGGGCGCCGACGTGGTCGCGATTGGTGTCGAGCCGGACGGCTTCAACATCAACAAGGAATGCGGCTCGACTGACCTCACTGCTGTCACCCGCAAGGTGCGCGAAATGCGTGCCGATATTGGCATCGCGCTCGATGGCGACGCCGATCGCGTGATGATTGTGGACGAGCGCGGCCACGTGGTGGACGGCGACCAGGTGCTCGCAGTTATCGCAGAAAGCTGGAAGGAAAACGGCAGACTGGAGCGGCCGGGCGTCGTCGCCACCGTGATGTCAAACCTCGGGCTCGAGCGCCACCTGGGAACTCTGGGCTTGGAACTGGTGCGCACGCCGGTCGGCGACCGTTATGTGCTCGAGCACATGCGAGAGCACGGGTACAATGTCGGGGGCGAACCGTCCGGCCACATCATCCTTTCGGACCACACCACCACTGGCGACGGCTTTGTCGCCGCCCTGCAGGTTTTAGCGGTGATCAAGCGCAGCGACAGGCCAGTGTCGGAGATATGCCACCGCTTCGAGCCGCTGCCACAGGTGCTCAAAAACGTCCGCTATCAGAAAGGCAAGCCGCTGGAGAACGCGCGGGTGCGTTCCGCAATCGCCACCGCCGAGAAAAAGCTTGGTCGCGCCGGCCGGCTAATTGTGCGTCCGTCTGGCACCGAGCCGGTGATTCGCGTCATGGGCGAAGGCGACGACAAGTCTTTGGTCGAGACGGTCGTCGATGATGTGGTCGAAGCACTGACCGAAGTCGCTGCCTGAAATCGCATCCCTGCTTTGTCGCTTGCTTGCGAGCATCTTTCCGGTAACTCGCGTAAACCGCACGTGAATTCGGTAGAAGAAATGTTAGAAGGCGCCTGCTCGTTCCGATGTCCAATTTCTTCGTGTCGGGTCTGTCCTGCTGGTAGCGGCGCCGCGCCTCGCTCCCGCGCAGGATCGGCCGCAGCAGCCGGTGACCTTGATCACGGGGCTCGATCAATACCGCCTCTTCCCCGGTACCCGCGTTACGCAACAGCCCATAGTTGACCGCGTAGCCCAAGTCGCCTATGCCCCCAGTGGGACACCCCTCCCCAACGAGGGGCGCCTATCTGGAAGGGTAGACACATGACAGCGACGAAGCCCCCTTTGCGGCCGGTGATGCCGCACTTCTCATCCGGTCCCTGTGCCAAGCGCCCCGGCTGGAGTCTCGCAGCTCTCACTGACGCTGTTATCGCCCGCTCGCACCGATCCAAGCTCGGCAAGGCGAAACTCAAGCGGGCCATCGATCTCACGCGCGAGGTGTTGGAAGTTCCCGCCGATTATCGTATCGGCATCGTGCCGGCCTCCGATACCGGCGCGGTAGAGATGGCGCTGTGGTCGCTGCTCGGCGCGCGGCCAGTGACCATGCTCACTTGGGAAAGCTTTGGCGAAGGCTGGGTCACCGACGTCGAGAAACAGCTCAAGCTCAAGGATGTAACGGTGCTGCGCGCGCCCTATGGTGAGCTGCCCGATCTATCCAAAGTGGATTTCAAGACCGACGTAGTTTTCACCTGGAACGGCACCACCTCGGGCGTGCGCGTGCCGAACGGCGATTGGATCGCCGCCGATCGCAAGGGCCTGACCATTTGCGATGCAACTTCCGCGGCTTTTGCGCAGCGGCTCGACTGGCCAAAACTCGATGTCGCAACCCTCTCCTGGCAGAAGGCGCTGGGCGGGGAGGGCGCGCACGGCATGCTCATCCTATCGCCGCGCGCGGTTCAGCGGCTCGAGACCCACAAGCCGGCCTGGCCGCTTCCGAAGATTTTCCGGCTGACGAAGGGCGGCAAGCTCAACGAAGGCATTTTCCAGGGCGAGACGATCAACACCCCGTCGATGCTCTGCGTCGAGGACTATCTTGATACGCTGCAGTGGGCGAAATCGGTCGGTGGCCTGAAGGCGACAGTCGCGCGTTCGGACGCCAATGCCAAGGCGATTGCCGACTGGGTGGCGGTGACGCCGTGGATCGCTAATCTCGCCAGTAGGCCGGAGCAACGCTCCAACACCTCGGTGTGCCTGAAGGTGGTCGACCCGGCGGTGACGCGACTCTCGGCCGATGATCAGGCGGCCTTCGCCAAGACGCTCGCTGGCCTGTTGGAGAAGGAAGGCATCGCCTACGACATCGCCTATTACCGCGACGCGCCACCGGGCTTGCGGATTTGGTGCGGGGCGACCGTCGAGACCAGCGATATACAGGCGCTGACCGGTTGGCTCGACTGGGCGTTCGCAGAAACCAAAGCAGCTCTGCCCAAGGCGGCCTGAGGTGGCGCGATGTTTGCGAATCGCCTGACCGAAAGGATGGCGGAGTTTTTCCGAAGCATCGGCATAGAAGTGGGGTTCGCCGTCATCCCACATGCTGCGCTTGGATGTGCTAGCGAAAAAGGATGATCCTCATGGCTCCCCGCATTCTTATCTCCGATGCGCTCTCACCCGCGGCCGTGCAGATCTTCAAGGATCACGGCATCGAGGTCGATTTTCAGCCCAACCTCGGCAAGGATAAGGAAAAGCTTGCCGAACTCGTCGGCAACTATGATGGCCTGGCGATTCGCTCCGCCACCAAGGTGTCGGCGAAGATTCTTGAGAGGGCCAAAAAACTGAGGGTGATCGGCCGCGCTGGTATCGGGGTCGACAATGTCGACATTCCGGCGGCAACAGCGCGCGGCATAATCGTGATGAACACACCATTCGGTAATTCGATCACTACCGCCGAGCACGCGATCTCGATGATGCTCGCCTTGGCGCGGCAGATTCCGGAAGCCGATGTTTCGACGCGCGCTGGCAAATGGGAGAAGAACCGCTTCATGGGCGTAGAGATCTTCTCCAAGACGCTCGGCATCATCGGCTGCGGCAACATCGGATCGATCGTCGCTGACCGCGCCATCGGTCTGAAGATGAAGGTGATCGCCTATGATCCTTTCCTCACCGAGGAGCGCGCCCGTGACCTAGGCGTCGAGAAAGTCGAGCTCGACGAGCTATTCAGGCGCGCCGACTTCATCACGCTGCACACGCCGCTCACCGATAAGACTAGAAACATCATCAGCGCGGCGGCCATCGTCAAGATGAAGAAGGGCGTACGCATCATCAATTGCGCGCGCGGCGGGCTGGTGGATGAGGCGGCATTGGCCGAGGCGCTCAAGTCGGGTCATGTGGCTGGCGCCGCGTTCGATGTCTTCGTCGAGGAGCCGGCGACCAGCAATCCGTTGTTCGGCCTGCCCAACGTCGTCTGCACGCCGCATCTCGGCGCCGCCACCACGGAGGCGCAGGAAAACGTCGCGCTGCAGATCGCGGAGCAGATGTCGGACTACCTGTTGCGCGGCGCGATTTCCAACGCGGTGAACTTTCCCTCGATCAGCGCCGAAGAGGCGCCGAGGCTCAAGCCGTTCATTGCGCTCGCCGAGAAACTCGGCTCATTCGCCGGTCAGCTCACCGAAGACCCGATCAAGGAAGTGCACATTATCTACGAAGGCACGGTGGCGCACATGAACCTGAAGGCGCTGACCTCCTCGGTACTGTCCGGTCTTCTGCGGCCGATGCTCGGCGACATCAACGTTGTGTCGGCGCCGGTAGTGGCGCGAGAGCGCGCCATGGCGGTGGAGGAAACCACGCGCGAAGCGACCGGAGACTACGATAGCCTGATCACCGTGGCGGTGGAGACGCCGAAGGGGCGGCGCCACGTTTCCGGAACGGTATTCGCCGACGGCCGCCCACGGATCGTCAACATTAAGGGCATCCGTATGGACGCCGAGTTTGGACCATCGATGATCTACATCACCAATCTCGATAAGCCCGGCTTCATCGGGAAGTTCTCTTCGACCCTGGGCGAGGCGGGTATCAACATCGCGACTTTCCACGTCGGCCGCGATGCGCCCGGCGCCAATGCGATCGCCTTGATCGAAATCGACGGCGAGTTGCCCGACGAGGTGCTCGCCAAGGTGCGCGCGCTGCCCCAGGTGCAGCAGGCGAAGCCGCTGCATTTCTAGGACTTTGATTGTAAGATCAGTGGCTTACAGGGTTCGCCCGAAACAGGTCGGGCGGTTCTGTGCCTTGCTTCGGCGGGGTTGATCCTTTATCCGAAGATGGACCTGGCCGGGATTCCCGGCGCCAGTGTCCTGTTGCTGGCGCGAGGGACCATTCCTGATGGCGAATGTGGTTGTAGTCGGATCGCAGTGGGGCGACGAAGGCAAAGGCAAGATCGTCGACTGGCTGTCGGAACAGGCCGACATTGTCGTCCGCTTCCAGGGGGGGCATAACGCCGGCCACACCTTAGTTATCGACGGCGTCACCTACAAGCTGTCGCTGCTGCCCTCCGGTGTGGTGCGCAGCGGCAAGCTGTCGATCATCGGCAATGGCGTCGTGCTTGATCCGCATGCCCTAATCGAGGAGATCGAGCGGCTCAAGCAACTGGGCGTCACCGTCAGCCGCGATAACTTACGGATCGCGGAAAATGCGACGCTCATCCTGCCGCTGCACCAGGAGCTCGACGTCGGACGCGAGGCTGCGTCGGGCAAGGCGGCCATCGGTACGACCGGTCGCGGCATCGGCCCGGCCTATGAGGACAAGGTCGGCCGCCGAGCGATTCGCCTGATGGATCTCGCCGATTTGCAGATGCTGAATGGAAAGATTGAACGGCTGCTCGCGCACCACAATGCATTGCGTCGCGGCCTCGGGATGGAAGAGTTGCACTGCCGGGCGCTCTATGACGAGTTGGCGGCGGTGGCGCCGAAAGTGTTGCCGTACATGGATTCGGTCTGGTCGCTGCTCGACGGCAAACGGCGCGAGGGCAAGCGCATCTTGTTTGAAGGCGCGCAGGGGGCTCTGCTCGACATCGACCATGGCACCTATCCTTACGTCACTTCGTCCAACACGGTGGCGTCGCAGGCGGCCACCGGCTCCGGCCTCGGTCCGAGCGCAATCGATTATGTGCTGGGCATCTGCAAGGCCTACACAACGCGCGTCGGTGCGGGCCCCTTCCCCACCGAGCAGCAGAACGAGATCGGCGACCGAATTGGCGAACGCGGTCGCGAATTCGGCACGGTGACTGGGCGCAAGCGACGTTGCGGTTGGTTCGACGCCGTGCTGGTCCGCCAGACGGTGCGCACGAGCGGCATCGACGGGATCGCCCTCACCAAACTCGACATTCTCGACGGCTTCGACGAGGTGAGGCTCTGTGTTCGCTACCGTCTGGACGGCCGCGAGATCGATTACCTGCCGGCGAGCGAGCATGCGCAGAGCCGGGTCGAGCCCATCTACGAGATCGCCGAAGGCTGGCACGAGGGCACGGCGCGCGCCCGCTCGTGGGCGCAATTGCCGGCGCAGGCGATAAAATATGTACGCCGAATCGAAGAACTGGTCGGCTGCCCAGTGGCCTTGTTATCCACGAGCCCGGAACGCGAAGACACAATTCTGATGAAGAACCCGTTTGAAGTATAATAACAAAAGAACGATAAGAAGCAGTACGTCGAGGTGCGATGGCTGATTATCACCCGCTGATCTCGCGCGCCGTCAACGGCCTCACCAAGAACACCGGCGAAAACCGGCGTGCGCTGTATGAGCGCGCGCGCACCGCGTTGGTCAACCAGTTGCGTGGCGTCGAGCCCGCGCTCGATGAATTCGACATCACGCGCGAGCGGCTGGCGCTTGAGGAGGCGATCCGGAAAGTCGAGGCGGAAGCCTCCAAGCGCCACCCCGAGATGCCTGGGCCACCGTCGATCTCCGATCAGGGCCTGCGTGGGTTTCGCGACACGGTTGTGAGGACGGAGGGACTGGGCGCGACAGCCGAGGCCGTCCACTCTTCGTCCGAAGCCTACGAGGCGATGGCTAGAGAACAACCGCCACCCGTTGGGCTGGCGCCTCCGCCGCCCGAAAGCGAGTTGCCACAAGCTCAGCATTCCTTCGAGCCGATAGCGGCCGAGCGGGCGGCGGCCGAATCGCAAGCTGAAGCTCCTGCGGCGGAGAGATACGCGCCACCGCTGCCCGCGGCGGCGCCAACGCCGCGCCCCGAGGAAAGTGAGGACATCTATTCGCGCCCGGTCCGCTCCTATAGCCGAATGATTTGGCTGGCTCTGCTGGCGCTGATCGTGGTTGGACTGATGGGCGGCGTCTACTGGCAGCGGCACGCCATCACGTCGATGGTAGCGAGTTTCCGCAGCGCGCCGGCGCCGAAGCCGCGCGAGGCGGAGCCGGCCGGCCAACCTAAGATCACAGACCGCATCGGATCGGAAGGCGCTCCGTCGGCCGCCAACGCGCCGGCGGTTGCGGTGGCGCAAAAGGTCGTGCTCTACGATGAGGATCCGACCGACCCGAAAGGCAAGCGTTATGTCGGCTCTGCGCTGTGGCGCACCGAAACGGTGTCGCCGGGCCCGGGGCTCGCGCCTGAGCTCGCGATCCGTGCCGACCTAGAAATTCCCGAGCGGCACATGCGCATGACTTGGTCGCTCCGCCGCAACACCGATAAGGCGCTCCCAGCGAGTCATACCATCGAGATCATGTTCACGCTGCCGGCGGATTTTCCGGAAGGTGGTATTGGCAATGTGCCGGGCGTGCTGATGAAGCAGGACGAACAGGCGCGCGGCGTGCCGCTCGCCGGCCTGGCGGTGAAGGTGACCAACGGTTACTTTCTGATCGGCTTGTCGGCGGTCGACGTCGACGTGCAGCGCAATATTCAGCTCCTGAAGGAGCGCGACTGGTTCGACATTCCGATTGTCTACACCAGCGGCAAGCGCGCAATTCTGGCCATGGAGAAGGGTACGCCCGGCGTGCGCGCGTTCCAAGAAGCGTTCCGAGCCTGGGGGGAATAGCTACCAGCCGTACAGCTTCGCCAAGATCAAAGAAAATGGCCGGGACTGCCCCGGCCGTTTGCGTTGTTGTGCGGGTCAAATTTTAGTGCGCAGCGATTTGCGATGCCCCGGGCTGCTCCATGGCGGCCACGCGGTGCTTCACGGCTTTCTGCACCTTCTCGAAGGCGCGGACCTCGATCTGGCGCACGCGTTCGCGCGAGACGCCGAATTCGGAGGCGAGCTCCTCGAGCGTCACCGGGTCGTCGGAGAGGCGTCGCGCCTCGAAAATGCGCCGCTCGCGCTCGTTAAGTACGCTGAGTGCGCCTATCAGCGCCTCGTGGCGGTTATCGCTCTCCTCGTGCTCGGCCAGGATGCGTTCCTGGTTGGGCGATTCATCGACCAACCAGTCCTGCCATTCGCCGCTGTCACCGTCGTCGCGGATCGGCGCGTTGAGCGAGGAGTCGCCGCCGAGCCGGCGGTTCATGTCGACGACCTCCTGCTCGGTGACGCCCAGCCGCTTGGCGATGACCTGTACCTGATCGGGGCGCAGATCGCCTTCGTCAAGCGCAGAAATCTTGCTCTTCGCCTTGCGCAAATTGAAGAACAGCTTCTTCTGGTTGGCGGTGGTGCCCATCTTCACCAGCGACCATGAGCGCAATATGTATTCTTGGATGGCGGCCTTGATCCACCACATCGCGTAGGTGGCGAGGCGGAAGCCCTTCTCGGGCTCGAAACGCTTAACCGCCTGCATTAGCCCGACATTGCCTTCGGACACGACTTCCGAGATGGGCAGGCCATAGCCGCGATAGCCCATGGCGATCTTGGCGACGAGACGCAGGTGGCTAGTGACCAGCTTGTGCGCGGCCTCGCGATCGCCGTGTTCGCGCCAGCGGCGCGCCAGCATATATTCTTCCTGCGGCTCCAGCATCGGGAACCGCCGGATTTCATCGAGATAGTGCGAGAGACCGGATTCGGCCTTTAGTGCCGGCAGTACGGCGGTACGGGCCATGATAGCGCCCTCCTTCTTGTGCCCCCGATATTCGGCGGGCGATTGGGTGCCGCCGCTCCCCGAGCCAACGGCACGCATGGGACTTTTGCGACCGCGAAATTCCCGATCGCAAGTGCAGCATACTGGACGAGCCAGGCGAAAGAAAGACAAGCTCCCGTCACGTCGCCGTGACTTCCCGAAGGCACGGTCAAGGCATTGTCGGGATTGATCAATTTCAACTGTTACTGCGCCTTCTTGCCGGCCTCGGCAGCTAAGGCATCACGTAAACGACGCAAATCGCGTGGCAGTTCCGATTGGAACGCTAGGATTCGTCCAGTTTTGGGGTGTGCAATTTTCAATAAATAGGCATGTAGGGCCTGTCTCTCAAGACCCTCTAGGGCGGCGCGGGCAGCTGGGCCTAAGCGGCTGGCTTTGCTCCTAAATCCGGTGCCGTAGGTGGCGTCTCCGAGGATCGGATGGCCGATATGTGCCAGATGCACCCGGATCTGGTGGGTGCGGCCGGTTTCGAGCGTACAGGTGAGGAGGCTCGCGACCGGCTTGCCGTCTCGACCTGGAAAACGCTCCAGAACCTCCCAATGCGTGACTGCATGATGGCCGCCGGCGCGTACGGCGCGCTTGCCGCGGGAATAGGGATGGCGGTCGAGCGGCGCGTCAATCATGCCCTTCGGCCGGCTGGGCGCGGACCAGACGAAAGCGAGATAGCCCCGCTCGAGCGGTCCCTCTCCCTTGTTGGCGAACTGGGCGGACAGAGACCGATGCGCCGCGTCTGTCTTGGCCACCACCATCAGGCCAGTTGTATCCTTGTCGAGCCGATGCACGATGCCCGGTCGTTTCACTCCGCCGATGCCGGAAAGGCTGTCACCGCAATGGGCGATCAGCGCATTCACCAGCGTGCCTTTTGCATGGCCCGCGGCCGGGTGCACAACCATACCTCGCGGTTTGTCGATCACAATCAGCGCATCGTCTTCATAGACAATGTCGAGCGCGATCTGCTCCCCTTGCGGAGCGGGCGCCTCGACGGGGGGCAGAATAATGGTGACAATGTCGCCGGAATTGACGTGAGTCGCTGGATCGCGGATCGTGCGTGCCTTGATCACGACGTGACCGTCAAGGATCAGCGCCTTCAGGCGTGAGCGCGACAGCGCCCGAATGCGCGCTGCAAGCACGCGGTCGAGCCGCTGGCCTTGTTCTTCGGCGGCGATCCTTACTGTTTCGATGTGCGGCATAGCTCAACTGATGTCTGAGCAACCCCTTAATCCCGAAGCCGCTGCTGCGATCGCCAAGGTGCGCCAGCTAAGCGTTGTCATCATTACGGGCACTTTCCTTGCGATCGCGCTGGTCCTCGTCGTCATCAGCTACCGCCTTTTCCACGCCGGACAAAGCACCCCGGTCTCGTTTGCGGATGTAACGCTGGCGTTGCCGGACGGCGCTAAGGTTGTCTCGACCGGGGTCAGCAACGACCGCATCGTTGTGACCATCGAGGTCGGCGCCGTTATAGAACTGCACACTTTTGATCCAGATACGCTCAAGCCGTTGGGCCGCCTGCGCCTGGAGCCAAAGCCTTAAAGCGTCGTGATCTTCTCCATCACCGGTAACAGATGCTATTTCGCCGGATCTTTGCCCGATTGGAGAAGCCGATCCCCTTCGGAGGGCGATTTTGTCAAACGCGCAACGTCGCTAGACGGGCATTCTTGCGCCGGCAAGAGATCGAGTTTATGTCGAGGCTCTTGCCAGCTCCCTTCGTCTAGCGGCCTAGGACGTCGCCCTCTCACGGC
>Ga0207783_1000052_pt1 | contig 18914 bp, 16 predicted proteins | sample LuqExpMetageno63_FD_187820 | JGI IMG/M metagenome (GOLD analysis project Ga0207783, IMG submission 187820) | Tropical forest soil microbial communities from Luquillo Experimental Forest, Puerto Rico - Sample 63 (SPAdes) | ecosystem: Environmental > Terrestrial > Soil > Tropical forest ... | reverse complement strand
CATGTCTACTTATGACCTCGCCCAGCTTCTCGATTACAAGCTATTGTCGCCATGTTCGGGGAGCAATGCACAATGCGCGTCGTTCGATTAATGGATGAAGCGAATTGGAAAACTCTTTTGCCCGTTGTCGAGAATATTTTTTTCGCTACGAGTAGAATTCAGATATTCGCCGATGAACAGGCGCGTAATTCATTCAAAGCAAAATGGCTTGACCGCTACCTCAATCACTACATTGATAGTTTCTTCATCGCCCGTGCCGACGATGGCGTCTTGATTGGATATCTTGCAGGATGCCTTGAAAATCCGACGCTTAATCCTCTCTTTAATGATCTCGGTTACTACAAGGCGTTTGCACCATATTGCGCATCATACCCTTGCCATTTACACATCAATGTAGCTGCGGACTACCGCAATCACGGCGTCGGTGCCGCTCTCATTGCGGCATTTGCCGCGCAAGCTTCGAATGTCCAAGCGCCCGGGATGCACATCGTCACGAACGAGGGGGCGCGCAATATTCGCTTCTACGAGCGCAACAACTTCCGCATTCTTTCGATGGCCTATTCGAATGGTGCGCGGGTTGTTTTCATGGGTCGGCAACTGAGGCAAAACTGATCAGCCTTTTAATCATTTCAATCGCGCTATGATATCCGCTCACGCTAATGCCCCCGGCTGAAGTTCCACGAGGGGTGCTAAGTGACTCACATTGCGGAGACGGTAAAAACAAAATGGCACTAGCGACATAATTGCTGCGCTGCACGAGGCGACGAGAATGACATTTCTTAGGTCTATTGAAATCTAACTCAGGCGCAAATTTCCGTGCACCTAACGGCGATTTGGAGAACTTTTATTCTATTGTCGTTGTGCGCCGTCGAGTTTTCACACAGCCAAGATCCATCTTCGACATCACCAGGTTTTGAGCAAGGGGCCGTTCCCAAGCTCAGTTTCCTAGCTTAGGTTTTACGCCAGAAGCGTCGGCCAACGACGAGCCGCAGACATCCGCGACGGGGCGACAAGGCCGCTCAACGCCTAGGGAGCGACACGCCATGAGCCAAAAATTTATCCTCAACGTCAACGGTAAGGCCCACACGGTCGACGCCGACCCCGATATGCCACTGCTCTATGCTTTGCGCAATGATCTTGGACTCAACAATCCGCATTTCGGTTGCGGGGTGGCGCAATGCGGCGCTTGCGCCGTTCATCTCGATGGCCGGCCGATCAACTCCTGCGTAACGCCGCTTTCGGCTGTCGGTAATGCCAAGATCACCACGCTCGCTGGCCTAGGTACGCCCGAGAAGCCGCATCCACTGCAGACCGCCTACATCGAAGAGCAGGTGCCGCAATGCGGCTACTGCATCAATGGCTGGATCATGACTGCTGCTGCCTTCCTACGCGATAACAAGAAGCCGAGCGAAGCCGAGATCAAAGAGGCGCTGTCGGGCGTGAAATGTCGCTGCGGCACGCACATCAGCATCCTGAAGGCGGTCAAGCGCGCCGCCGCGATGATGGGTTGAGGGAGGCGGCCGTGACGAAATTCGAAAACAAGGCTTCCTTCACTCGCCGGTCCGTTCTGCTCGGGGGCGGTGCATTGGTTGTCTCGGTGGGCGCTGCCGTCTCGCTCGACACCGTGCTGTCGATCCAGCAGGCCGGGGCACAGGGCGCCAAGCCGCCGCTCACGCCCGATCAACTCTCCTCCTACATTGCGGTCAATGCCGACGGCAGCGTATCTGCCTTCTTCGGCAAGATGGACATGGGCCACGGACTGCGTGTCGCTATCGCGCAAATGGTGGCGGAAGAGCTGGACGTACCGTTCAAGGCGGTGAAGGTTTTCATGGGCGACACTGCCACGTCGGTGAACCAAGGCGGAGCGTCCGGTTCGACGGGTATTCATTTCGGTGGTAAGCAGATGCGCATGGCGGCGGCGGAAGCGCGCCGCGTGCTGATCGAGATGGCGGCATCCAAGCTCGATGCCCCTGTCGCCAATATGATTGTCGTCAACGGCGTTGTCAGCGACGCCTTCAACCGCGACAAGACAACGTCCTATGCCGAGCTGATCGGCGGTAAATATTTCAACGTCCAACTCGACTGGAACAAAAAACTCGGCAACGAGCTTTATGCGCCTGGCAAGGCGCAGCCCAAGAAACCGAGCGAGTACAAAATAGTTGGCCAGCCTATCAAGCGCGAGGACGTGGCGCCGAAAGTATTCTGCCAGGAAGACTTCTGCACCGATATCAAGGTGCCCGGCATGGTGCATGGCCGCATGATCCGGCCAGCGGTGGCTGGCGCGGTGCCGGTGAAAGTCGATGAGGCTTCGATCAAGGACATCCCTGGCGCCCAGGTGGTCTGGGACAAGGGCTTCCTCGGCGTGGTCGCCGATAAGGAATGGGACGCCATCAAGGCTGCCCAAAAACTTAGAGTCGAATGGTCACAAGTCGTGCCGCCGTTCCCGAATCAAGCCTCGCTCTACGATCACATCCGCAAGGCGCCGGTGCGGAAGTCGGAGGTTGAACAACATAACGGCAATGTCGAGGACGTGTTTAAGACTGCCGCTCGGGTGATCGAAGCGGAGTACGAATGGCCGTTCCAGTCACATTCCAGCATGGGCCCGGCCTGCGCGCTGGTCGAGATCAAGGACGGCGAGGTCACTTGCTGGAGTGGGACGCAAAAATCTCACTTCGTGCAGCAGGGGCTGGCACTAACGCTCAATGTCCCGCTCGACAAAGTTCGAGTGATCTGGGCCATGGGGCCCGGCTCCTACGGCCGCAACGATGCCGACGATTGCGCCATGGATGCTGCCGTGTTGGCGAAAGCTGTCGCCAAGCCGGTGCGGCTACAATACACGCGCGACCAAGGTACCGGCTGGGATCCCAAAGGTCCGGCGTCCACACACAAGGCGCGAGCCGCGCTCGATGTCGCGGGCAAGGTGATCGCTTATGAATTCAGCAGCAAAGCCTTTTCGCGGGTGGACGTGAACACCAATGGTGGCCATCCCTGGGATACATTAGCTGGACACACCATGGGCGTCGCGCTCAAGTCTGGCGACGGTTTCGGCGTGCCAGCGGAATCTTACGCTTTCGACAACAAAAAGCTGTCCTGGGAGACGATCCCGCCGCTGCTTGATCGCTCGTCACCCTTGCGCAGCGCGCACTTGCGCGATCCAGTCGGACCCCAAATTCACTTCGCTAGTGAATCCTTTATCGATGAGGTGGCGGCCGCGGTCGGAGCCGATCCGATCGAGTTTCGCTTGCGCTACATCAAAGAGCCGCGCGACGTCGCTGTGATCAAAGCGGCGGCGGAGAAAGCGCAATGGGATGCACGGCCCTCACCGCGCCGCGACCAATCCGGCGGCAAAGTGTCCGGCCGCGGCATCGCCTACGCTCAGAGAAATGGCACGCGCGTAACAATCATCGCGGAAGTCGATATTGATCGCTCAACCGGCAAGATCTGGGCGCGAAAGTTCACAGTGGCCCATGACTGTGGGCAGATCATCAATCCTGACGGATTGGTGAAATGCATCGAGGGCAACATCGTGCAGGGCGTCAGCCGCACGCTGTGGGAGGAAGTGACCTTCGACAACAAGATGGTAACTAGCATTGACTGGAAGACGTATCCGATCCTCGACATCACCGAGACGCCGGCCCAAGTGAACGTGGTGCTGATCAATCACCCGGAACTGCCGCCAACTGGCGCCGGCGAACCGTCGATCCGTCCAGTGGCAGCGGCGATCGCCAATGCGATCTTCGACGCCACCGGAGTGCGCATCCGCCGCGTACCGTTTTCGCCAGACCGGGTCAAACAGGCGTTGTCCTGATTGCCGCGGGACATGCGACCTAAACTGAAAGCCGGCCCGTCACGGCCGGCTTTTATGTCGTGAAGACAAGGCTATGGCGATCCTGCATGCGGTCACGTAACTCAAAGTCTCAAGTGTGATTAGAGAGCCTTCGACTGATGTCTTCTTGAACCATGTGCAAATGGATCATAAGGCGGTGCAAATCGACTTCGAATGAACGCGTAACCTTAAGTAACCGCACAGCCGATTCGATTTTGGCGATTCGTGCCCGATACTCGACAATTCGAGACCTGTCGGTACTCCGAGCAAGCTCGCGCTCAAGACTTCCTAGTGCCCGGTGGAAGTGATCGATACGACGAACGTTCAGCCATCTGTAAAATCTAAGCGCGAACCCAACGACGGGGATCAGCGTCAGGACGACCGGAATGACAAAGAATGCAGTTCGATTGAGGAGTGAGGTAAGCCAGAAGGACGTGTACCGCTGCCACAAAGTCGGACCCGAGCGGTAAAATGCCTGTGCCGTTGGAGAGAGCGGCAAATCATTGGGTTGCTCCGCGGGGAATTCACCGAGACCATTGAAGGGGCCTGGCGCCGAATGGACTTCTCGCATTGCTTCGAGCAGCAAATATTGTAAGGCAGGGTGAAGATCCTTTCGCACGAGCAATCTGTTGCGGGAGGCAAGCAGGTCAATATTCGAATTGGGGATGTCACGACTTAAATCAATGAGACCTCGCGACAACACCACATGCTTAAGTCCGGGGACTGTTTTGGCGATGGCCTCGGCTTGCGCCACGCTCATTAATCGGATGCCAGGGGCACTGAGCGTACGCTGCAAGGGGTTGTCATCCAGCTGTGGAAAGATTGCCACATCAATTTCGCCCGCGATCAATGCATCGATTGCCTGTGCGTTATCGAGATCCAAGAGGCGGGTGGAAGCATCCAATGCGTCAGTGGCTTTTAACACCTCTAAGATAAGCGACCGCAGGGCAGTTCCGGGTATGCCGATGGAAAGGCGCTTGCCACGGAATTGCGCAAAAACCGTTATAGGCTCCGCGCTCCTGTAAAAAATGAATATCGCCGCATCGAATGTTCCGCCGAGTGAATAGAGGATGTCTGCATCGGCCGGTACCGTGATGCCGAAGGTGGTGAGGGCTGCCTGCACCCCAGAGGCGGGATCACGCAGCAGATCAAGATTCTCCACTGCGCCAGCAGAGTTACGGATCTCCAGCTCAACACCATAGCGTGCGAGTATCCGTCCATATTGCCTCGCAAAGTTGTCGTACCCGGATCCCGCCATCCCGGCAGCGATTGCGAGGTGACGTGGTGGGAGCGGATCGACTAAACGATAGGTGGCGTATAATGCGGCAAGGACAATGGCCGTCGACAGAATCACAATGATTAACGGCGACCTAGGCCACATTTCCGTACTCGGACCAGCTTGGTTTATGGCAATCGGTCGAGCGCCGGGCGTTCACGGCGCTCGGACTAAGCCGAGTGCAAAAATATACGGTTTGCGCTCGCGTACGCCGAGCTTCGATCCCGAGCGGTCGTGCACACATCCTCACTTCGCCTTCGCGCCAAGCATGATCGGGGCAGTTTGGATAAGTTTAGGCGAATTGACCATCTTCTCCGTAGTGGCCTTGTATTTCTTGAAATGAGCGGATTCTAGATGCGATTTGTACGCACCCGCATCCCGATAAATCTCGAAAACCCTAATGTGGACAGGATTATCTTTTTCAGTCACGGCGCTCCTAGAACATCGAATGAAAGAGACGCAGGCGAGGGCGGCGCTATTTTATTTCGATCCTGCCTGGCTTGATGCTTGGGCTGGCTGCTAGTTGATCCTTGCAGAAGCTGCGCGCCATACTGCGACATGCGGACGCGAACCGTAGAAAAACCGCTCAATGTTGCGATCGTGGGCGGAGGCATTGGTGGGTTGTTTGCCGCGAATGCATTGCTCGCCCTTGGCCTTCGCGTCTCCGTCTACGAACAGGCGCTTGCGCTGGGAGAAGTGGGCGCGGGCGTATTTCTTACTCCAAATAGCGTGCGCCATTTACGACGGCTTGGACTGGGTGCCGAGGTAGAGCGATGGGGTGCTTTGGTCGGCACAGGGTCTCATTATTTCCGTGACGATGGCAGTCCCATCGCCCCGGTGCAGGTGACAGACTCCTCTGGGTGGAACGGTACCTTCGGCATGCACCGCGCCGACCTTGTCGCATATCTGAGCAAAGCGCTGCCGAGCGACGTGGTACACACAGGCCATCGCTGCATTGGTTTTGAACCGGCCGATGAAGTCGCGCGCGTCTCGTTTGCTAACGGGGTTGTTGCCGAAGCTGACATCGTTATTGGCGCCGACGGTATCCATTCCGAGTTGCGTCAGCATGTGTTCCCGCCGTCACGCCCGGTGTTCTCTGGCTCGGTGGCTTATCGCGGTCTGGTTGAGCATGAGTGTATACCGGAATGGCCAACGGACTGTTGGTTGATGTGGCTTGGCAAAGGCAAACATTTCCTTTCCTTCCCGGTGCGCGCCGGCAAACTGATTAACTTCGTCGGTTTCGTACCAGCCGATGCGGAGATGAAGGAATCATGGTCGGCGCCTGGCGATCCCGATCAGTTACGGCAGGAGTTTGCCGGCTGGGACCCGCGCATCGGCAATCTGCTGCAACAAGTCCACAAGACCTTCCGTTCAGCATTGTATGACCGCGACCCGCTGCCGACCTGGAGCAAAGGACGGCTTTCGCTACTCGGGGATGCGGCGCACCCAATGCTCCCGCATCTTGGACAGGGTGCCAATCAGTCGATCGAAGACGGCATGGCGCTGGCTACTATTCTGGCGCACAGTAACCGCGATAAGATTGTTGCCGCGCTTCTTGCTTACGAGCGCCTGCGCCGCGAGCGAGTGGCATCCATTCAGCACGGCGCGCGAGAAAGTGGACTGCGCTATGATTCTGTTGTTGCTGATCTCAAGGTGCGCGACGCTGAGATCAGGGCTCACGCCGATTTCCGCCGCCGTCTCTATGATCACGATGTGGTTCCGGACGCGGAGGCTGTGGCACTCGGCCTGGTTTAATGACCTGCAATCAAGAAGTTAAATTACTGCCGTAGTTCCGCTGTACTTGTCCGCTTTTGACGCACCTCAGACATCGGCCCCAGCCACACCGGGTACAGTTCAGTTACTCACCGGGCGGTAGCCTTTGAAACTCAGATAGCCCCCGAGAACAAGAACGATGACACCATGATCGTTATAGCGATTGATCCGGAATAGATTGCCGTAGCGACGCCACACGGGAATAGGTCATATTAGGAGCAAGGACCATGCTGTACTTTCTGCTGGCGGCTGGGATCGTCTGGGGCTTAGCGACAATTTACCTCGCATACCGTTTCAAGGAATATCGCAAATTTTTAGCAGGCGCGTTCTTCGTAAGCTGGGGAAACCTACTTTATCTCTATTTTGCGAACGTGTCGGTGCCGCTCCTGGGCACGAACCTCGTCTTCACTCCAGAGAGCAGCGGTGCGCGCTCCATTCCCCATTTCATTTTCTTCGTGCTCTGCTTGTACTTCGGTTTTTTCTCGAAGCCGAAAGGATCGCCATTATCGGCAGGGTCCGATCTGCGATAAGCACTTTCCGAGCATTCCAGGACAAGTACTTTAAAGCGATCGATGCCTGGTGGCCAATGCCGTTATTCCGAGACCTAATATCAATGATGATTGCTGTCGTCTTTGCCGCCACGCTCACGGTGTCAGTCTCTGCGCAGGACTTCATGCCGGAATCTGGCACGCCGGCTGCCGTCTTTCCGAAACCCGACCGCCCTGTCGCGGACATCGTCAGCCCAATCTGGCACGACGAAAAGCAGCGCGACGATGCCGGCGAACCACGCCAGCTCGTGCGCCTGCTCGGCATCAAATCCGGGATGACCGTCGCGGACATCGGAGCGGGCAGCGGCTATTACGTTGTGCGGCTGTCCCCGATCGTCGGCCCCCGCGGCCGCATCATCGCAGAAGATGTCGTACCCGAATATTTACGCGGCCTGCGCGGTCGGGTGCATGATCTTAGATTGCAAAACGTTGTAATCAGCCTCGGTGAGCCGCACGATCCAAGGTTGCCCGCTAATTCGCTCGACATTGCGATCCTGGTACACATGTATCACGAGATCGCCCAGCCTTACGCCCTGCTCTACAATCTTGTCCCTGCGCTCAAGCCTGGCGCGCGCGTCGGCATTGTCGACGCCTACGGGCCGACGTCCGAGCATGGTACACCGCCCAGCCTCCTGCGCTGTGAGCTTGCAGTCGTAGGCTATCATGAGATCAGCTTCGATCGACTCACGGGCAGCAACGCCTATCTGGCGATTTTCGCGCCGCCGACTGTCGCAAGCCGGACGCGACCGGAAGCTATGGTCGCATGCAAGGCGCCGTAGTCGTTTGCTGATGCGACCAACCGCCCTGACTTCCGCGGTCGATGAAGCCTCCCAGTTGCACTCCGCAACATGCGCGCGGGCAGCGTTTTCGGACGGAGTACGTACAAGTCCATGGCATCGCCTTCAATAGACGTCCACCTGATAGCGGTCGTGCTTCTTTAACTCGGCGACAAAACGCGCTGCATCCTCCGGGCTGCGCTTGCCATGCTCGGCAACGACATCAATGAGCGCGCGCTCGACGTCTTTCGCCATGCGCAGCGCATCGCCGCACACATAGATATGCGCACCGCGGCTGATCCATTCCCAGAGATCGCGGCCCTCGTCCCGCATACGGTGCTGCACGTAGATTTTCTCGTTGCCGTCACGCGACCAGGCGAGCGTCAGCCGCGTAAGATGTCTGTTCTTGCGCATCGCCTTGAGCTCGTCCTCGTAGAAGAAATCGTAATCGCTGCGCTGATGGCCGAAATAGAGCCAGTTCGGTCCGGGCGCCTTGGTCGCCAGCCGCTCTTGCAGGAAGGCGCGGAACGGCGCCAGACCGGTGCCGGGCCCAATCATGATGATCGGCTTGTTGGGGTCGGCCGGCAGTGCGAAGTGTTGCGCCTTCTGCACGTAGACCCTAATCCTGTCGCCCGGCTTGATGCGGGAGCCAAGAAAGGTCGAAGCGACGCCGAGCCTGGCGCGATCGCCCACCTGGTAGCGCACCGCGTCAACGGTAAGCGACACGCGACCCGGATTGCATTTCAGCGACGAGGAGATCGAATAGACGCGCGGCTGCAGCGGATCGAGAGCCTCAATGAAGGCTTCCGGGTCGGGCCGGATGCCGGGAAACTTCTGCAGCGCCGCCAGCACGTCGAGCGTCGCAGCGTCGCCATCCGGATCGCGTCCATCGCCGAGCGCTTTGGCCTTCTTCCGCCGCTCGCCACCAGTCAAATAGGAGATGAGTTGGAACAGCATGTCCGGCGCCGGCGACAGTGATACGCCGTCGACGAGCACGTCGCGCAAGGTTCGGCCGCCAATGGGAAAATTCGGTGGCGCATCAACCGCGGCAATTACCGCATCCACCAACGCATCATCATTTCTCGGATAGATACCGAAGCTGTCACCGACGGCATAATCGAGCTCGCTTTCAGTGAGATCGAATTCGATATGCCAGGTTTCCTTTTGCGAGCGTTCCTTGTTGAGCCGGCGACGAGAGAGAAATGTGGCGGTGACCGGGTTGTCGCGCGAGCGGCCAGGCGCCGAGACCGGAGCCGGCGGGGATACGGCTTCGGCTGGCGTCGCCGTGCCCGCGCCCATTTCGGCATAGAGCGCCTTGAGCATGCGGCCGGTATCCTTGCCACCCGGCACGCACAGGTTCAGCCGCATCTCCCTCTTGCTGAAGAGCGCCTCCGCATAATCCTTGCAGTTGTAGCCACACTGGCTGCAATCCTGCTGCGCCATCGCCGCCATCATCCGGCGCGCCAGCGGCTCGCCCTCGGCAAGCTTCATGCGGTCCGCCAACAGCATGGCAGGATCGTGCCAAGGCGCGCTATCATCCTGTTCAGCTGGCGGCACGACGTCGAGCAGTAGTTTTGCTGCTTCGGCGTTTGACAGCGGCGTCACGCTCGCGTCGAGCGAGATCATGCCGGCGAACAGGCCGTTTAGCCAGGTGCGCTGTTCCGCTGTGAATGGCGCCGATTCCGGGATCAGCGACGGGATGGGCGGGCGCGGCGTAACGCTCATTCCGGCTCCAGCTGAACCATGGATTTGAGCGCGTCGATCTCGTGCCGGCGCACAAAATCGATGAAACCTTCCTCGCGCGAAGCGCGATGTGCGAGATAGGTCTTGAGGATACTCTCGACCGTTTTTGGCGCGTCTTGCGCCTTGACATCACGATAGAGCTCGCGGCCAAGTGCGGCATAGGGGCCAAAGCCGCCGCCGATTAGGATGTGATAGCCCTCAACCGCGTCGCCCTCTTCCGTTTCCTGCACCTTGCAAGCAAGCAGCCCGATCTCGGACACGAAATGCTGTGCGCAGGAGTTATGGCAGCCGGTGAGATGTATGTTGACCGGCGTGTCGAGTTGCACGCGCGTCTCGCACCACGCAGCGATTTCTTCGGCATGGCGCTTAGTGTCGGAGGCGGCGAATTTGCAACCCGTATTGCCGGTGCAAGCGACGAGACCCGAGCGGATCGCATTAGTCTCGATCGCAAGGCCGAGCGCTTCGATACGCGCCTTCGCCTCCCCGAGCTTGGCGCTCCGTACGCCAGAGATCAGGAGGTTCTGCCAAACCGTGAGCCGTATATCGCCATCGCCCATGTCGCGCGCGATGTCGGCGAGGCCCTTCATCTGCGCGACCGTCATGCGACCGACCGGTATCACGACGCCAATCCAGTTCAGCCCCTCCTGCTTCTGCGGATGGATGCCGATATGGCCGGTGCGCGAGAACGGCAGCCGCGGCGCCACGGCGCTAGGCACAGCACGAGTTAGCTTGCGGCCGAGCTTCTCCTCCATGAGGCCGAGGAATTTCTCGACCCCCATCCTATCGAGCACGTATTTGAGCCGCGCCTTGGTGCGGTCGGTACGGTCACCGTGGTCGATGAAGACGCGCACCACCGCGTCGGCGACCACGGTTGCTTCGGCCGGCTTGACCAGCACGCCAGTGTCACCGGCAAAACTGTGATGACCGGTGAGACCGCCGAGGCACAGTCTGAACCAAACGCCAGGCTCCAGTTCAAAGCCCTCGTTCACCTTCACAGCCTGGAAGCCGATGTCGTTGGTGTCTTCCAGCACCGGGATGATACCGGCACCGTCGAAGCCGACATTGAACTTGCGCGGCAGGCCGTAGAGCGAGCGATCGTTGAGAATGTGGAAGTGCCATTCGCGCGCGTAGGGATGCGTGTCGATCAATTCCTGCGGGTCGATGCCGGCGGTCGGCGTGCCGGTGACGTTGCGGATATTGTCGGCGCCAGAACCACGTGAACACAGACCGAGGTCTTGAATCGCCTCGATCATGTTCACCGCGTTCTTTGACTCGATTTCGCGCACCTGCAGATTAGCGCGCGTGGTCACGTGCGCATAGCCGCCGCCATAGCGTCCGGCGAGATCGGCGACGCCGTCGAACTGCGCGGCTTTCATAATCCCATTCGGAATGCGCAGCCGACACATGTAGGAGTTCTGGTTTGGCGCCACATAGAACAGGCCAAAGAAACGCCAGCGAAAATTGTCCGGCGGCTTCGGATAGATGTTCTTGGCGGCGTGTTCCTTTAACCGCTCGTACGTGTCGAAGGGATGCTGCTCCCGCTTGAACTTCTCTGGATCGGACAGCTTGCCTCCGGCCTTGAGCACGCGGTCCTGCGCCTTGAGCGCAGCAGCTTCGGGGCCGACCGGCTCGGGCTCTGGCGCGGCCACCGTACGGGCGAGAGCGTCAGTCGGGCCGGCCAGCCCTTTCGCGGTCCGCGCGATCTGCAGACCAGCGGCGAAGCCCTCCAGATAACGCTTCTGTTCGGGTTCGAAGTCGCCAGTCGCCGCCTCCAGCGTCTTGAGGGCGGCCTCCGTCGTCATTCAGCCGGGACCTGAGACGGCATCGCCATCGATGCCGGCGCGGAGCGCGGCCGGTGCGTGATGTAGAGCGCAAGGCCGGTGAAAATGAAGCCGCCGACCAGGTTTCCGAGCGTCACCGGAATCTGATTCCACAGCCACCAGTCGGCGACGGTGATCTTGGCACCCATAATCATGCCGGTCGGGATGATGAACATGTTCACCACCGAGTGCTCGAACCCTTGCGCAAAAAAGATGAACACAGGCATGTAAGCGCAGGCGATCTTGCCGATGGTCGACGATGTGGTCATCGCCGCCACGATAGCGAGGCAGACCATCCAGTTGCACAGCATGGCCTTGACGAAGACGGTGACCTGGCCAGCGAAGCCTATGGCCTCATAGCCGGTGGTCTTGGCCTGCGCCACAGCGATAATCTTCGCGGCGACGCCAGCCGGCTCCGCCGTGCCGAAATTGGTGAGCGCGATCGCTAGCAAGGCGCCATAAACAACGCTGCCGATGAGATTGCCGAGGAAGATCCACGCAAAATTGGCGAGCAGGCTAGACGCGCTCGCGTCCTTCTCGACCCAGGGCAGCGGTACCAGTCCGAAAGCGCCGGTAACGAGGTCGAGCCCAAGCAGCACTATAAGGATCAAGCCGACCGGGAAGATCAGCGCGCCAACCAGCGGCTGGTTGGTCTGCACCATGCCGGTCAAGGCGAGGCTGGTGGCCGCCGCTAGGATACCGCCGGCAAGTGCGCCGCGGATCACCAAGTCGAGCGGCGACAGCGTGAGCTTCCGGCGACCGGTTTCGATCATCGCACTGGCGACGTCGACTGGTTTTACGTAGTCCATCTCTTGGCTCCCTGAATTGGCGGGTGCCGAGAGTGGTGGGCGACAGCTCCCGGCTGGCCGCAGCTGAATTTGTGCTGCAAAGCAGCAAGGAGCATGCCAGCTTAGAATGCTTTGATATATTTACGGAAATTCTAAATCATGGAACGTTTTTCGCGATCATTGCTCTGCAAAGCAGCAACACCCGTCGAAAAACTAGGCAGTAGCAAAATCCGCCCAATACACGACGCCTGCAGCGATCCGATCGTGCATGAGCGCGAGAGCAAGTAGCGTCTCATTATAATAAACGATCTTCGCGACCAGTCCTTATGTCGGATTTTTCCCGTTGCATCAGCCGATCATCGGCGTGTCGCCCTCCGCTGTTTTAACTCGCCTTGCCAATGACCTCGTATCACAAGAGCTTTGGGCTACTGCTCGGCTTTCTTGGCATGTGTCTGTTCGCGGGCACATTACCAGCGACGCGGCTTGCCCTATTGGGCTTTGCCCCGCTGTTCTTGACGGTCGCGCGTGCTGCACTCGCTGGATCGGTAGGCCTTATCGTTCTCATCGCACGGCGTCGGCGAGTACCGTCGCGGTCGCTTTGGCTAGAAATGTTCGGCGCCGCGCTGTGCACCGTGATTGGCTTTCCACTGTTCGCGGCACTGGCGATGATGACCGTACCCGCTGCCCACGGCGGCGTCGTACTCGGCATTCTGCCCTGGTAACGGCCGCTGCGGCAACGGTCTTTGCCCATGAGCGTCCGAGCCCGGGCTTTTGGCTGGCAAGCGTACTGGGCGCACTGATCGTTGTAACTTTCATGCTTCGCCGGAACGGCGGCATGACATTTTCCGCCGGCGATCTATTCTTACTTGGTGCCGTCCTTTCCGGCGCGCTCGGATACACTTTTTCCGGACGTCTCGCGACACTTATGCCAGGATGGGAGGTTATCTCCTGGCAGGTAGTGATCTTTCTTCCACTTGCGGCAGCGGCGACTTTTGTGCTCTGGCCGGCTGATATCGCAACCGCGCCAATTTCATCCTGGATAGGGCTTGGCTATGTCGGGCTGGTCAGCCAATACACGGCGTTTTTCGTTTTCAACGCGGGGCTGGCGATCGGCGGCATTGCCCGGGTCGGGCAGGTCATGCTGTTGCAGCCATTCATGATCGTGGCACTCGCGTTACCGGTGAATGGCGAAGCAATCGATGTTGAAACCATTCTTTTTGCCGCGGCCGTCGTCGCAACAGTATTGATTGGACAGCGGATGCGCGTGACACGGCACAGAGATGAATCGAGGGAAACATGTGGGCGTCGTCCTGGCTACCAGCGAAGTGCGAGGTGACGACCCGATAAGGATGGAACGGACGCCGGAGCATAACCAGCAACTAGCGCCGATCTGAACATCGTCGGATAAACGATTGTAGCGGCGCCGGCGAAGAAGCCCCGGCCGTTTTGTCACGACCGGGGCTCCCCGTGCGGTACGACCCTAAAGGGGCAAACCAAAAAGGCCGAAACCCGGCACCTCAAAAGCGTGCCGCAAAATTCTACAAATCGCAAACGCTGCGTCGCGCACAACGCAAACTCGCGCCAGTTGAAATCCATGTTATAATTCAACTTCCTCTTCATTTTTGGCAATCAAAATAAGTAACTTTGGCTAACGCTTCAGGTTCGCGTCAAATGCGCTTTGACTTAGTAACAGTTGCAACTTGATGATGTAGGAGTTGCAACTTGATGATTGTCAAAAGCGTGACGGCAAACCGATAACTGTCAACGCGATACGTCTTAGTAACAACTAGCCTCGCTCGCGCGCCGAGTTGGAGCGAACTGACGCTGTACATTGCCGTATGCGCGTGGGGCAGGAGCGTTTTTTGGATTCGCCATCGCTTAAACCCCGAGGACGGATGCGCAACCAGGGAACGATCATGTACTTTGGGGTACTGTTCTCAGAGAACAAATTTTTCACAAACGACTGAAATCAAAATCGTGATACGTGCGTCAGGTAATTCTGACATGGATTTGTCAGATTGATTTTGATGCCCAAGGGCAAATCGCATCACCTGATGTAGCAACGATACCTTGGTGTAACTCAGCAATACACCCGTGCATACGTTGCACCGACCATCCAAGAGATGCTGTCATGATGGTGTGCCAGCGAAAAGTCGACGAAGTTCTTGCAACAACGGCGTACGCATCTCGGCAAACAGGTTGAAGTTTCTGAAGTCCCTTCAAGGGTGCTGGACACGGCTGGCGCGACCTGCTGCGATACCAACTCGCTTAGCCCAGAGGAGCTTCCCCGATGACGATCATTGATTCCCAGGTCCACGCTTATGAGGCGAACACTCCGCGGCGACCCTGGCACAGTGTGCCGAACTGGCCCGATCACGTTACGGGTGACGAGATGGTGGCGGCGATGGACAAGGTCGGCGTCGACGGCGCAATCTTCATCTCTGCCTTTTCCATGTACCGCTACGACGCCAGCTATGCGGTGGAAGTGCAACGGGCCCATCCCGACCGGTTGGCGATCGTCAAGCCGGTCGACCCAGACGATCCCGCGGTGGCCGATGTCGTCGCCGACTGGAAGAATACGCCGGGCACGGTCGGCATCCGCATTATGATGACGAAGGAGGCGAAGCGCGAGCCGAAGGAGCCGGGCCTCGACCGGATCCTGCGCGCGGCCGTAAAGCACGACTTTCCGGTCAACATACTGTGCTGGGGCAACTTGGACGCGGGCATTGCGCTGATCGATCGCCACCCTGATACGCGCTTCATCATCGATCATCTGGGCATCATGCAGCCCCGCACGCCACCGGCCCCGCCGCAGCCGTGGGCCGACCTGCCGAAGGTGCTGGACCTTGCCAAGCGCAAGAACGCAGTGATCAAGGTGAGCGGCGCCTGCACGCTGTCCCGGGAACCGTATCCCTTCCCGGACATTTGGGATCCGCTTGCCCGCGTGTTCGATGCCTGGGGTTTCGACCGCTGCCTGTGGGGCACGGATTGGACACGCGCATACGCCGTCGTCAACTACGAGCAGGCCGTCGAGCCCTTCCTCAAGATTGACCGCCTGAGCGACAGTGAGCGAGCGATGCTGATGGGCGGCGCGTGCGCCAAAGCCTATCATTGGTCACCGAAGAAAGGTTAGGTTAGTCAGCATCCCCGCGCAGGAATTCGGCGCTTTCCGGACTTCGTCTTTTCAGAGTCCGCTTCAGTCAAACGTCGGCCACCTCACCGCTGCCCGGGAGGGACGTGGCAACCACCTCGGTGAAGGGCTTCGGACGTCGTCAGGCGATTTCATCACGCTAATTGTGCTCTCAACCATGCGAGTTTATCGGATTGTCGTCGACCGACCACTGGACGGGTTGTCCCTAATGTGACTGCATTTCTGCGTTGTCTAGCTTTCTGACCGTTAGCCGGCGATATCGCGGACTTCCATTCGGAAGCTTTTGGTCAATTCCTCGTCGAGGTCCGAATAAATTCGCCGCTCGATATCCCGGAATTCGTCCGATGTCGGGTCGCGCGGATGAGGCAGATCAATATTGAGCACGGTCTTAATCCGGCCGGGCCGGGCGGTCATCAGGACCACGCGGTCGGCCAGATAGATTGCCTCTACTACCGAATGCGTGATGAAGACCACAGTCTTACGATGCTGCTGCCAAATGCGCAGCAATTCGTGCTGCAAATGGCGGCGCGTAAGGGCATCAAGTGCGCCGAACGGCTCGTCCATGAAGATAATTGAAGGCTCGGTCGCGAAGGTTCGCGCGATCGCAACGCGCTGTTTCATGCCGCCCGACAGCTCCCGTGGTCGTTTGTTAGCGAACTCAGCAAGTCCGACCATTTTCAGATAGTGTACAGCTACTTCGCGGCGTTCCCGACGGCCAAGTCCTTTGCGCTCAAGCCCGAACTCGACATTGCCTATCACATCAAGCCAGGGAAAAAGGGCATAGTCTTGAAATACCATCCCGCGGTCGATATCGGGGCCGCGCACGGGTTCATCGCCCACGCGAGCCTCACCGGCCGAAGGTGGCAGAAGCCCGGCGAGAACATTGAGCATAGTCGACTTGCCGCAGCCGGACGGACCGACGACTACCAAGAATTCACCGGGCGCGATGTCGAGATCGATGGGCATCAGCGCTTCGATCACGCGTCCGTCCGCGGTGGCGTAGTGTTTGGCGAGACCGCGCAACGTAAGCGGTTTGGCTCCTGCGGGTGTGGCGACTATCATTCGCTCATCCAGTTGTATCGGCGGTCTACCCAGCGGAACACAGCATCGAATAGAACCCCAAGAATGCCGATGGTGACCATACCGACCAGCACAAAGTCCGAGCGCAGCACTTCCATTCCGTTGGAGATGAGATAGCCAAGCCCGGACCGCGCGGCCACCAGCTCTGCAGCGATGATCGCGGCCCAGCCAGTCCCGAATGAGATGCGCAGGCCAACAATGACCTGCGGCAACGAAGCCGGCAGTACGACCTTACGGAAGAGCGAAGCATCACCCTTGCAACCGAGGATTCGCCCAGCACTGATTAACACCGGATCGATGTTTCTTGCACCAGCAATGGTGTTGAGCAGAATCGGAAAGAACGCGCCTATAAAAATGACGAAGACCTTTCCACCTTCATCGATCCCGAACCAAAGGATGGCGAGCGGGATCCAGGCGAGCGGCGAGATCGGCCTGAACAATTCGACCACTGGATCAAGCACACTTGCGAGTTTGTCCCAGCGTCCCATGGCAAACCCGAGCGGCACCGCTACCAAAGCGGCAAGCGACCAGGCGGCCAGCACGCGACAGACGCTGTAAGCCGCGTCCTTCGGCAGCTCGCCGCTCGCCATTAGCTGTATGAAAGTCTGGGCCGTCAACCAGGGAGAGGGCAGTAGCGACATGTGAGGCTTCGCGATGAGCACCACTGCCCACCAAACGGCAACTACGCCAGCGACTGCGTAAAAATAACGCAGCAATTTCGACAGGCGGTTTCGTAGCTGCAGCCCCGGCCCGCGCGGTATTTGACCTGCGGGCTCGGTAGCGTCCGTCATCACACCGCAGCCGCCGTCACTTGACGTCCTTCATGGCTTGTTCGGCGAACTTGGGCTCGACTTTCGGGTTGTCGGTGTCGTTCAACAACCCAGCCTTCTTTAGGAACGCTGTGTAGGCATCAATGGTTGACTTTTCCGGCACGATGTTCCTGTCAAACACGGAGATCTTTTGCTTGACCGCGTACTCAATGACTGACCGTGGGAAGCCGTTTTCCTTGGTCCAGATGTCGATCGCCCGCTCGGGATCGTTGAGCACCATGTCGATAGCCTTAACCTGTACCGATACGAGGTCCTGCACGATATCAGGATGCGCCTTCATGAAATCGTCGCGGACGTAGGTGCCGTCACCTACATAGTGGCCGTTCTTTATCGGCATGATCTGTGCCGAGCTTGCCAAAACGCGGCCGACGCCGTCGGCGAGCGCTCTTGACACGTGCGGGTCCCAAGTGATGCCGGCGTCCACACTCTTATTTGCGAGCAGGGTAGCCACCTGAGAGCCGTCTGTCTTGAACAATTGCACGTCTTTCACGTCGAGATGGGCGTCTGCGAGCGCCTTAATCAGTAAAGGATATTGCTGCGAGCCCTCGCCGGGGAACGCGATTTTCGCGCCCTTGAGACCGGCAACAGACGTGATCTTGGAGTCCTTCGGCACCAGGATCGCGGTCTGGTCGAGAATATCAATTGCCACCAAGGTCGCTGGCAACCGCGCTGCCGCTAGCACGGCCGGCCCCATGCCTGCGGATGCAATCTGCAGTTCCCCAGCTGCGAGCGCCTGGTTCTCGGGTGCGCCATAGGTAAAAGAGCGGAGTACGATCTTGATCTTGTATTTATCTTCAATCGGCTTGAGGTAGCCGGCGCCGTTTGCGATCAAGATCGGCTGTGTCGAGGGCTGGACGCCAAAGTTGACAACCTCCTCAGCTGATGCACGGACTGAAAATCCGAGCACGACCGCAAGCGCAACGACGTGTGATGTGCGGATCATTGGCATGCTCCTTTGCGCTTTGAACAATCTGAACGAGTGCATCAGCCGGCAGGGCCCGGATTTTGGGCTGATGCTCGCGAACTGCAGTTCCGGGTCCCACCGCGTGAGGCGCCGATCAAAGTCGACCACCGTCGTGCAATTGTCGCAGGGCGATCACCCGCCAATGATACTTTGGAGTCAGCGCGCCGGCAATTGTCGGCCAAAACCAAATCCCACGCATGAGTGAAAGCATTGCATTGAAGCGTCGCACGACAGCGAACGCGCCCCTTTGCATGAAAGCCACCCGCAATTCACAAAGTCAGACAATAAACAAGCTAGCGCTTAAATGCTAACGCTTAAAAGGAAGAAGCGATGCAGCGT
>Ga0207783_1000049_pt1 | contig 19255 bp, 17 predicted proteins | sample LuqExpMetageno63_FD_187820 | JGI IMG/M metagenome (GOLD analysis project Ga0207783, IMG submission 187820) | Tropical forest soil microbial communities from Luquillo Experimental Forest, Puerto Rico - Sample 63 (SPAdes) | ecosystem: Environmental > Terrestrial > Soil > Tropical forest ... | reverse complement strand
GATCGCGCGGATACTTCTGATATGAAAATTCAGCGCCCCCGCGCTCCCATTTCAAAGTCACTTTGTGTTCGGACATGTCCTTTACTCTTCAAGCTTCGCACATTTTGTTGCTCGGTATTATAAATAAGGAAGTTCTACGCAAAATGAAAGCTCGTCCGGAGGGACCGTGTGGGTTTTCGGCTACGGTTCGTTGATAACGGATGGTTGGGAAGTGCGGCATAACTGCCGGGCCGACATATAGCCGATTTGGAGGGATACTGTCGTGTATTTAACAAGGCGTCCGTTCGGAACTGGGGAACGAAAACCGCTCCAGGTCTAACGCTCAATCTCAGCGACGTCGAATACCAAATCACACCGCTGGGCCGTACGGCGCGGGTACTAAACGACTTTGGTCTCGGCCACCACGAGATTTCGACGATGACGATCGAGCCACACCGCCATGATGTCGATGGCCGCTGGTGGGTGAAGGTTAGCAGCCCAGGCAATCCGACATCGATTATGGAAGTCGGTGCTACGACAAAGTTAGCCATCATTCTGCGTGCTCTCGGAGTCGATGCGCTCGCTAAGCGGTTTGAGACTGAAACCGCGACGGCGCGACGCTATGAAGGGTTGTTGATTGAGCAAGCCTCATCAAGAAATGTCTGCGATGCTTGTTAGCGGCGGCATAAGCTTTTTGTCTTAGCCATAAGAAACGCTCACTCGAGCTTCGCCCTGCTCAAAAGGCCGCTGACAATCATCCGCTCGCCGCATGCTATTGAGAAGATGATCCTGTGCTATTCGGTAGCGAGGCTAGACCCGCATGCGCTAGAAAAACGTGGGCACCGCCTCGCGAACCTCCTTTTCGCGCCCAACCAACAGGTGTCCGCCGCTCTCGCACACGATCAGCTTGGCATCACGTATTCCGCTTGCCGCATATTCGGCTGTGGTAGTGCGATGTGCCGCATTTCAGTTCTTGCCGAACTGCATCGGTGATAATTTGGAGCTATTATCGAGCCTCTCGCGGGCAATTGAATGCAGTTGCGCTCTGTAGGCGGTGGCAGGGAAAAAGACATGTTTCAGAAAATTGCGGTTCTCGGCACTGGTGCGAACGGCAGTTGCATTGCCGCTGATCTTGTCAATGCGGGCCTCGACGTCAGCCTTATTGACCAGTGGCCATCCCACGTAGAAGCGATGCGGGCGAACGGCATCAGGATCACAATGCCGGAAAGCATGTTGCACGTACCGGTGCGCGCCTATCACCTATGCGATGTCTGTACCTTAAAGGAAATGTTCGATGTCGTTCTACTAGCTATGAAGGCCTACGATACGCGATGGGCGTGCGAGTTGATCAAGTCGCATCTGGCGCCGGATGGCATTCTCATTGGCATGCAGAATGCCATGACGGCCGACAATATCGCTGACGTGATTGGCCCTGCACGAACGTTAGGCTGCGTTGTTGAATTATCATCGGAAATGTTTACGCCTGGCTTGGTGACGCGTAACACGCCACCGAAAAGAACCTGGATCGGTATTGGCAGCCTTGATCACGGGCCCAATCAGAGGCTGGCAGAAATACAAGCGCTGCTCAGCCCTGTCGGGCGAGTGGAAATAAAGCCCAACATCCTGGCGGCGAAGTGGACGAAACTCATCGTCAATGCGATGTGTCTTGGGCCCTTTGCTATGGTGGGCCTAACTCTGTCCGAGGCGGTCAAGGTACCGGGAATGCGCGAGCTAATCATTGAAATCGGTGACGAAGCCATGCGAGCCGGGCGCGACCTCGGTTATCCGATTGAACCGATCATGGGACTGACGACAGAGGATCTGGCGGGCTCCAATCGGCCCACAGAGAAGCTCTTCGACAAGCTTGCGAGCGATATCGGACCGGGCCGGGGGCTTAACACCGTATTGCAGGATCTGCTTAAAGGCCGCGCAAGCGAGGTTGATATGATCAATGGTCTCGTCGTAGAAGAGAGCCAGCGCCGCGGTTATTCGGCTCCCGCCAACGCTCGCATCGTCGAAATTGTTAGGCAGATCGAGGCTGGCGCCCTCAAGCCGACGCCGGCCAATATGAAGTTGGCGCTTGATATACCTACATAAATCTAACAGAAGCGGCCACCACGCTACGAACCCGTTTGCGTGTGCGGGATTGCGATGTTCGCGGCCGTCCGCTTTTACAGCTTTTTAATACCGGCCTGATCAATAATGGCTTTGAACATTTTAATTTCCTTGGTGATGCGCGCCCAGGCCGCATCTCCGCCCCTCGGCCGGGCCAAAAAACCAGCCTGGTAGAGCTTCGCTTTTGTTTCCGGTGCGGAGAGGACCTGGAGGGTTTCCTTCTCGATCCACTTGACAATCTCGGGCGGCGTTTTGGCTGGTGCCAGCAGCGCGGTATCGGTTGCGAAAATGAAATCCTCGTAGCCCGCCTCCTGCATGGTTGGAACATCCGGCAAGTCTGGCCAGCGGCTTTCTGCCGAAACCGCAAGGCATCGCAGTGTACCGGCCCTAATATGCGGTTGCGCTGGCGGCAGTGAGCTGGAACACAACTGAACGGTGCCGCCGAGTAACGCTTGCAACGCCTCACCACCACCCTTGAAGACAATTTCCTCCATCTTGGGCAGTTTCTCGCGGATTTTCAGAACTTCGGTTTGAATCCAAAGCGTCGAGCCAATCGGCGGCGTCGAGACGTTGAATTTTTCTGGATTGGCTCTGACGAGCGCGACGAACTCCTTCATCGTTTTTGCCGGCAGCTCGGATTTGACTACGAAGGTATCGGGCGATGTGGCCAATTCGCTGACCCCCACGAAGTCGTTGTATGGGTCGAAGGAGAGCTTGCGAAAGAGACCGACGTTGACTGAGTAGCCACTGGTCACCAGCACTAACGTGTAGCCATCCGCTTGCGAGTGGGCGGCATAGTCGACGCCGATATTCGCGCCGCCGCCACTGCGGTTTTCAATGACGAATGTCTTGCCTGTCGATTGTTGCAATGCAGCCGCAATTATGCGGCCGACAATGTCAGAGGGCCCGCCGGGCGAATTGGGCACCACGATCTTGACCGGACGTTCCGGATAGGCGGAATGCGCTGATTGAACACGCATGAAAGCGGCGCTTCCGGCTGCCAACGCGGCTGCAGCTCTCATGATGCGGCGGCGCGATAATACGGTGTTTAGCACGTCGAGTTTTTTCATTTTCCTCTCCCGTGTAGCGAAAAGTTTCTGCAAATGTGTCCGCTTAAGTCCTGAATAGAATCGGAAACTTTTCGATCTGGTATCATTATGGGTACGCCGGCAAGAGCCTGGCACAATTCTCAAAGTTTCTCACAGTTCAGATATTGGGCATGGGCAGCGTCCTGATCACGCTCTACTCCACTGGCCTGTTTTTTGCGTTCTTCACGATGTTGCCTAGGAAGTCGCGCCGCTCGCGCCAGTATTACAAAAATTATTTCCTGCGAGTTGGTTTCTTTGATCGTGTAGCTTTTGTGCGAAGCTTTTCCGTTCGTACATTGTCGATCTCCGTGCTTCAAGACCTGAACACGACGCTGTGGCGAAGGTTGAGGCTGTCGCAGTATGCCTAAACGCTCTAATTGAATTGCCGCTACTTGTAGCAACTCGGGCCTTCCAGTTTAGGCCATGCAAGTATGTGCAACTGTGTTGATTTAAATCAAACTAATAAACGCGATGTTCGCGGACAAAAATAATATGTCTGAGCGGTTGAAGAACAAGACTGCGATCGTGGTGGGCGCTGGCTCGGCCGGCCAGGGCTGGGGCAATGGTAGAGCCACCGCCGTCGCGTTTGCCCGTGAAGGTGCCCAAGTGCTCTGCGTCGACGTCAACCTCAGCGCAGCCGACGAGACCGTCGACCTGATTGCCCAAGAGGGGGGTACGGCAAGGTCGTTCCGTGCGGATGTCAGCAACAGTGCCGACGTTGCCGCGATGGTCAATTTCTGTCGAAGCGCCTATGGCCGCATCGATATACTCGACAACAACGTGGGCATTCTCGAAGTTGGCGGGGTCGTCGAAATTTCCGACGCCGAGTGGGACCGCGTATTGGCCGTCAACCTGAAGGGCGCGTTTCTTACCATGAAACACGTCATTCCTATCATGGTAGCGCAGGGAGGCGGTTCAATCATCAACATTTCCTCGATCGCATCGATCCGTTACACCGGCGTACCTTATGCGACCTATTACGCCTCGAAGGCGGGGCTCAATCACCTGACGCGCACCACGGCCGTCGAATATGCGCCGAAAAAGGTGCGTGTAAACGCGATTCTGCCCGGCCTGATGAAAACGCCGATGGTGGAGAATGCTGCCGGACTCACCAAGGCCTATGGCGATGGCGACGTCGAAGCTATGTGGAGTACCCTCGCGCGCCGCGTGCCCATGGGATTTAACGGCGACGCTTGGGATGTGGCTCGGGCGGCGGTTTTCCTGGCGAGCGAGGACAGCCGCTACATCACGGGAATTGAGTTAGTCGTCGATGGCGGGCTCACGTTGAAATATGCCTGAATCGCGTGCTGAAGAACGCTGATCCACGCTCAAACCTCGATAGCGTTATTTCTTTGCGTCAGCATAGGGATAGATGATGTCTCCCGACTTGTAACGTGGCGGGGCGACGATTGTTTGAACAGACATATCGCTGAATTGATCGACACTATTGCCGATGATGCTATGGTACTGGACTTGGAGCACGCGTGCTTCGGCCCATTCCCCTTCGTTTCCAAACTTAACGTCGCCGACAACGGTCGGGAATGTCGCGTTGCGGATGTAATCCGCAAGCTTATCATCGTTCAAGCTCCTAGTGGCTTCGATTGCCTGTGCAAGCACTTGCATGTAGGCATAAGCGAATGGCGGTGCGTAAAAGCCGAGCGGATCAGTACCCTCGGTCTGCGCAATCGTTTGGTATTTTTTTAGGAAACTGGACATTTCCGACGTTTGCATGATCTTCACCGGCAACCAGAAATCGTAGTTCACGAAGCCGTTGAGTAGCGGACCCAGCTGCGCCTTTAGCATCGTTGTTTGTGGGCCGACCATGCAACCGCCGATCATTTTTGGTGTGAAACCGACCTCGTTGATGGCGCGAATCATACCGACGGAATCGAGCGGATACGAACAGATTACGACGAGGTCCGGATTTGTCGCTCGTACCGCTCGAACAATCGGCGCAAAATCGGTGGTTGCCGGCGGATAGGTCTGATCATATACGATGGTCAACCCAGCAGCTTTAGCATTCTCACGCACGCCCATAGAGTTGTTATGCGAAGCCTCGGCGTTCGCGCCCACGATGGCCAGAGTTTTGGGCTTCGGGTTCTGCTCCATCGCGATATCGAAGAATCCTTTGGTCAGAGCGGATTTTGCATCCGGACCCAAGGGGATCATTGCGAAGTAACGCGGATACTTGAATTCGCTATTGACCGCGGTTCCGAACAGGCCAATGAGCAGCTTCCTCCGCTGAATGGCGATTGGCATGACAGGCGCCAACATGTTGGTGGCGTAGCCGCCCATGATTAGGTCTACTTTGTCGATATCCAAGATCTTGGTGTAGATGCCGGGAATGTTCGCGGGGTTGCTCTGATCGTCGTAGTAGACGAGGCTCACCGACCGGCCGAGCAGTCCGCCCTTGGCGTTGACGTCCTCTTCCCAGATTTTCATAGCGATTAGCGCGGATTTTCCGTTGGCCGCGAGCGGTCCGGTCAATGAAATGCCGAAACCGATTCGAATCGGATCGGCGGCGGTCGCGGACAGGCATCCTAAAGTGGTCGCTATGATTGATGCGGCAATACAAATAATTAATCGAGGCAGCAGGCGGTGAAACATTTGTTGCTCCCGGCTACCATGTGGACACCCGCCGACTTGGCGAGTCGGCAATTTGCTGCCAGTTAAAAGATTATCGTGTTTTTGCTGCTGCAGAATCAAAATTCTTATTATGTCCGGCATAACGTTATTTTATTGGTGGCGCCGAACCTCGGGACCTATCCTGACGCCCTTGCATTGCGCCTCTTTAGCTGTAGCAAACATGAACTTGTTGGAGTGAAGAACGGGCGCTTCAACCAGCAGTGCGGAGATTTCCGTGAACCACAAAAAGATCTGGAAGGAAGTTGAGTTCTTCAGCGACGGCCTGAAATTAGCAGCCTATCTGTATACGCCTGCGGATTGGGCGCCTGACACAGTGGCGCGCCCGGGTATAGTCGTTCTGCACGGCTATTCGGGCATGAAAGACGTGTATGGTCTCGACGTACCGGAGCGACTGTGGCGCGAGGGTTACTTCGTCCTGGCGATCGACCATCGCGGCTTTGGAGACAGTGAAGGCAAACGCGGCCGGCCCAACCCTCTTGAGCAAGCACAGGATATTTATGATGCCGTGACCTATCTGGAGACGGTAATGGGTGTCGATCCGGATCGGATCGGTATTTATGGGACAAGCTGGGGCGGTGGCACCGCCATCTGGGCTGCGGCTTTCGATAAGCGTATCAAGGTTGTTGTATCCGCCGTGATGGTATCGGACGGTGAACGCTGGATGCGCACGGTGCGACGTCTCTACGAATGGCCCGAATTCGAAGCCAAAGTCCGTACAGCCGCGCGCCATCGCGTCGCCACCGGCACGGTTGAGCGTATCGAACTCACCGATCTCATGATCTCAGATCCACATACGAAAATGGTTTTCGCCAAGCATCACGTGAAGGACCGCCGCTACAATAATACATTCGAGCTGGAGAGTGCTGAGTGGTGCGTGCGGTGGAAGCCGCAATGGGTTGCGCACCGCATAGCGCCTCGTCCGGTGCTCGTCATTTATGCCGAAAACGACCTGCTCGTGCCGATAGAACAGCAAATTGATTGCTTCAACGCATTGGGGGAGCCGAAGAAGCTGGTCAAGCTGCCGAAGGCTCAGCACTACGAGTCGTATAAATTCTGCAATCCGCAAATCGCTGAGATCAGTCTATCGGAGACGGCGCGCTGGTTTAAGAGTTATCTTTGAGATCCGCTCTTGTTCGAAGTGATCTGATCACGTGGGGAAGAGGATGAACTCACCCAGTCGCATAATCGATCTGTCAGTTCCGCTCGACAATGAAACGGTGCTCGACTATCCGTTCATGCGCCCCAGGATCAAGTACATCAGCAACAAAGAAAACGCGCCGCTCTTGTGCGGGTTGTTCCCGGGCCTGGAGCCTGAACAGCTTCCCGGCGGAGAAGGCTGGGCCATCGAGCAAATCGAGCTAACCACGCACAACGGCACTCATATGGATGCACCGTGTCACTACAACTCGCACAGCGCCGACGGAAAGCGCGCGATGCGCATCGATGAGGTGCCGCTCGACTGGTTCTTCCGGCCGGGAGTCAAGCTCGACTTCCGTCATCTGCCAGACGGTCACGTGGTCAGCGCAGCCGAGGTCGAAGCTGAACTCACGCGCATCGGTTACACGCTCAAACCCCTCGATATCGTGTTGGTCAACACGCGGGCCGCGAGCTGCGTGGGCACCGACGAATACCTCACCGCCGGCTGCGGCATGGGGCGTGAAGCAACGCTTTATCTTACGTCGCGTGGCGTCCGCGTAGCCGGTATCGACGCCTGGGGCTGGGACGCACCGTTCTCGGCTACACTCACGCGCTGGGGAAAAACGCGCGATCCCTCGATTATTTGGGAGGGACACTATGCCGGCCGTGAAATTCCTTACTGTCACATGGAGAAGCTGTGCAATCTCGAGCAGCTTCCGCCGTTCGGTTACACGGTCGCCTGCTTCCCGCACAAAGTGAAGGCCGGCTCCGGTGGGTGGACGCGGGCGGTGGCATTGTTCGGTTGAAGGGTCCCGGCGCCCGTGTTGTTATTGCATGTCATCGCAGATCGGAGGCATCCATGATTACGGCTATTGTCACCATAAAACTCCCGCCGACATTGACCCGCGAGCAATGGCTCGAGAACACCAAGAAGGTCGCCGCTCGATTTCAGACGATTCCGGGCCTGATCCGTAAACAATTCCTGTACAGCGATCGGGGTGTTGGCGGCGGTGTGTATCTATGGGAATCGCGCGAAGCAGCCGAGGCGTGCTACCGCGGACCGTGGCGCGACAACATTCGCAATATGTTCGGCGTGGATCCCGAGATCGCTTGGTTCGATTCTCCGGTCATCGTTGATAACGTTAACCACGAGATCAAGATAGCGGCGTAACGTGAAGGATCCGGCGCGAGCCGATACTTGGCGATCTAAAACCCTGACCACTTGGGGACGCGTGCGCTGGGCGCGCACTCGCGCGCTCGCGTTGCCGGCGTCAGATCCGGCGCTTGCGTACGCGCTGACGGGTTCGACAGTGCCGGTGATCGTCTATGGCGCGGGGCGCTGCTACGGCGACGCCGCTCTTAACGATGGTGCGCGTACGCTGCTGTCACACGTGCGCAACCGCATCCTAGCGATCGAAACCGATCCGCCAGCGCTGGTCGCCGAGAGCGGTGTATGCTTCCGTGACTTGTCGGTGGCTCTGCACCCGCAGGGATTAACCTATCCGGTGGCCGCCGCCACCAGCGCCGTAACGCTCGGCGGCGCATTGGCCAATGACATCCACGGCAAGAACCACACCGCCATGGGCAGTTTCGGGCGTCATGTCGAATGGTTTGATCTCATGATGGCGGATGGCAGCATCGCGCGCGTCGACCGTAAGTCCGATGTCGATTTGTGGCGGGCCACTGTTGGGGGCCTGGGTCTGACCGGCATCGTGCTGCGGCTCAAGTTAGTCTTGCAGCAGTTGCCGGCGCCAGCCGCCGACGTCTGCTACCGTAGAATGGACAATCTCGATGCCTTCCTCGACGCCTTGGAGCCATGGCCGCCTGCGAACCCATTCTGGTTCGGCTGGCTCGATTCGCTCGCCGACGGCAAGGTCATGGGGCGCGGCATCCTGGAAACCGGATTGTTGGCTAATGAAGCGAGTGGCATGGCGCCGGCACCGCGGCCGTGCACCATTCCCTTCGCTCTACCAGCCCTGTGTCTACATCCGCAGTTGATCCGCCGCTACAACGCCCACCGCTTCCGCCAACTGCCGTCGGAAGGTGTATGCCTGCGCCAACCCATCGATACTTTTTATTTTCCGCTCGATCACATAAATGGCTTCAACCGCATCTACGGCCGCAGCGGCTTCTATTCGGTACATTGTGGCATCCCCCATGGCGACCGCGAGGGGTTGCGCATACTGCTGGCCGAGATCGTGCGTGCGCGCGCTGGCTCTTTTGCCTCTGTGCTCAAGCCGATGGGTGGCCCGGGCGAAGGGTTTATCTCGTTCCCGTTCAAAGGCTACGCGCTGGCCTTTGATCTGCCGCGGCGTTCCGGCGTGGAGGAATTGCATGCGCGGATCGAGCGCATCGTCCTCGATCGTGGCGGCCGGTTGTATCCCGCCAAAGATGCCCTGATGAGCGCGGCGGGCTTTGCCCGTATGTTCCCGGAATTGGATCGCTTCCGCGGCGTGCTCCGCCGGGTCGATCCGCGCGGCCTGTTCCAGTCGGACATGAGCCGGCGGTTGACCATCCGTCCAAACTAGGCTGATAGCTCACATTCCGAGATAAAATTGGCGGATGAGATCGTTGTTGTTGAGCTCGTCGGTGGAGCGGCACCTTGGAGGAACAAAGTAAACGGCACGCCATCCATATGAAGACGTGCCGCAGTTATCGTGTCGGGTTTTGTTACCTTCTCAAGACGTCCCCAATATTCCGATTATTGGTGCAACGTCTCCCACCGTGGCTCCAGCGCGCTCTTCATTTAATTGCGTCTGCAAATGGGTAAATAACATTTCCAGATTTGTATTTCGCCGGTGACACGATCGTTTGCGCAGACACTTCCTTGAATTGTTCGAGACCATTGCCTTTCACGTTCTGGAACTGGACCTGCAATACGCGCGATTGGGCCCATTCCCCGTCCGCCGCGAACTTAACATCGCCAACAACGGTCTGGAACGTGGCCTTGTGCATGTAGTCGATAAGCTTGCTGTCATCGAGACTCTTGGTGGCTTGTACAGCCTGGCCAAGTACCTGGAGGTACGCATAGGCCCAGGGCGCGATGTAGAAGCCGAGCGGATCAACGCCTTCGCCTGCCGCGCGCGCCTGGTACTTCTTAATGAATTCCATTACGCCTGGAAATTCCATGGTTTTGAGGGGAAGCCAAAAATCGTAATTGACCCATCCGTTCAGCAGCTGACCTAACTGGGTCTTGAACACGGTTGCCTGTAATCCGACCATCGCGCCACCGATCATCTTTGGCTTGAAGCCAACTTCGTTGACGGCGCGCACGATTCCTACCGAATCAACGGGGTAGGAACAGACGACAACCAAGTCGGGATCGGTTGCCTGAACCGCACGCACGATCGATGCAAAATCGGTGTTCGACGGCGGGTAAGTCTTGTCGTAGACAATTTTCAATCCCGCGGCCTTAGCGTTCATGCGTGCGCCCTCTAGCGCATTTTGCGAGAACTCCATGTCGGCACCAACGAGGGCAATCGTCTTGGGTTTTGGATTCTGCACCATCGCCACATCAAAGAATCCTGCGGTAAACGCCGGCTTCGGATTCTGACCCGAGGGAATCATCGCGAAGTACCCCGGATATTTGAAGTCGCTGTTAACCGCAACGCCAAGAATTCCAATGAATACCTTCTTCTTGCGGATAGCAATCGGCATAGCGGGAGCCAACATGTTCGTGGCATAACCACCAACGATTAGATCGACGTTATCGATATCCAAAATTTTCGTGTAGATACCCGGAACAGTCGAAGGATTCGACTGGTCGTCGTAATAGACGAGTTTGACTGGACGTCCGAGCAATCCACCTTTGGTGTTAATGTCCTCCTCCCAGATCTTCATGGCGAGGAGTGCGGATTTTCCATTCGCCGAGAGCGGTCCCGTCAGCGACATGCCGAAGCCGACCCGAATTGGCTCCTGCGCATTCGTCGGCGAGTGCGTCGTGACGATGGTCAGAATGCCGATGACGATGAAGGCGATTGATCTGTACAGTACGGCACGAAGCATTTTGTCCTCCCGCGGCTATGACGCATCGGCCCAAGCGGCGAATATCTGGTGAAATGCAAATCCGCACCGCCAACTTATCGCATTTCGGTTGCACAAAAATCTCAGTTATTCTTATGCTTGGCATAACGCGAATCTATTGCTTGCGTCGTCCCGGCCACCGAATCTTTATTGGCTTATGGGGCGGGCACGTTTTATAAACACGGCATGGTAATACGGACGACAAAACCGCTTTTGGTTTTCGGTGGCTGCTACAGTAATTTGGAAGCAACGCGTGCGGTGCTCGGTATCGCCGAACGGGTCGGCTTTGATGCATCGCACATAATCTGCACTGGAGATGTTGTCGCTTATTGCGCTGATCCCCAGGCGACAGTGGACCTCATTCGCAACTCGGGCATCCACGTCATCATGGGAAATTGCGAAGAATCCCTTGCCGCGTGGGCAGATAATTGCGGCTGTGGCTTCGAAGAAGGCAGCACCTGCGACCGCCTGTCTTCGCAATGGTACTCATTCGCAACAACACATCTAGATGAGGATTCGCGTAAGTGGATGGGTGATCTACCGCAATGTTTGGAAATCGACATGTGCGGTCGCCGTCTGGCAGTGATCCATGGCGGCGGTAAGCAAATTAATCGCTTCATCTTTGAATCCACGCCAATCTCGGTAAAACAGGAGGAGATCGAAGGACTTAAGTGCGAGGGCGTGATCGCCGGCCATTGCGGATTGCCGTTCACACAGCTCTTCGACAACCATGTTTGGCACAATACGGGCGCCTTGGGCATGCCGGCCAACGATGGGACTTGCAGGACTTGGTACAGCATTCTGCATCCGATGGATGACGGCATAATGATAGAACCGCTGCCGCTGATCTACTCAGCCGAGACGGCGTCCGATAAGATGCGCGCCTGCGGTCTCACCGGCGGTTACGACGCTGCCCTGCTGTCCGGAATTTGGCCAAGCGCCGATGCTCTGCCTGCAACGGAGCGGCGACAGCAAGGTGTGGCGCTGGATCTCGGCCCAGTCTATTGGCCCGCGCGCAAGGCTTTAGTGAGAGACAAAGTGGCGGTAAAATGATTCCCTGTATCAGCTTTCGTCATCTCCAATATTTCGTCGCAGTGTACGAGGAGGGCAGCTTCACCAAGGCGGCCGAACGTGAGCGGTGCACGCAGCCGGCGCTGAGCGCGCAGGTGCGAAACGTAGAAGAACTCGTTGGAGCCGCGCTTTTCGAGCGTTCGGTAGCCGGAGCGGTTCCAACGGCGGCAGGGAAGCGTTTTTACCATCATGCGATCGCTATCCTTCGGTCGCTCCGCACCGCTGAGCTCGATATGGCAAGCGTCTCAGAACAGATTTCTGGTACGGTGCGAGCGGGCGTGATTCCATCTTTGGTGCGCGGAATTCTGCCGTCGTTTCTTCCCGAGTTCGTTGAGAAGCATCCGGCGATCGAGCTACGAATTACTGAATCCTTCAGCGGGACATTGACTGACTGGCTGCTCGCACAAGAAATAGACCTCGCTTTTGTGGTCGAGCCTCCGCAACATGAAGGCCTCGAGATGGAGAAAATGGTCGAGGCGCCGGCAGTGTTGATCTCCGGCAAGGCATTTGGCCTGTCCTCCGGACCGATTCATCTTTCCGATATTCCGCCAGTTAAGATGATCATGCCAGGGCGCCGCCACAGCTTGCGGGCGACCATCGAGCGCGCCATTTGGACGCGATCATTGAAAGTCACGCGCGCTCTCGAAATGGACTCAGTACCCGGAATGATCACCTTCGTCCGCGATTCGGATTGGGTAACGATCCTACCCATGGCCGCCGTCGTAGGTGATCGCAACAATCCGGACCTCATTCTGAATCCGATCACGGACGTGCAATTTGAAACCAACATTTATTTGGTTCATTTGACGCAGTTTCCGCTGTCGCCGGCAGCTCGCGAATTCGTCGAAGCGTTGCGAAGCGAGACAAACCAGGCGCGCGACTTGATGGCGGACCTCTTCAAGATGCGTGTTAAGGCAAGTAAGCCAAGGTCCGCAAAGACTGTCCGGTAGTTTCATTTTTGTTACGGCTTCGACCGAAGCCGTGCAGAACTTCCAATGTCAAAGAGCACCGGTAGGCGCGCCCATTTAGCTCTTTTTGCTGCAGGATTTGGCACGTTCTCGTTGATGTACTGCGTGCAGCCAGTCATGCCGATCTTCTCTGATGAATTTGGTATTAGCCCGGCGGCCAGTAGCCTCTCGCTATCACTGACAACTGGCACGCTGGCGGTCATGATCTTCGTCACCGGCTTCATGTCGGATTTATGGGATCGCAAGAAACAAATCAGCACCTGTCTGTTCACGGCCTCCGCTCTTACATTTCTTACGTCGCTGTCATTTTCATGGCCGAATCTACTGGCCACGCGCGCGTTGATTGGCCTCGCCCTAGGTAGTGTCCCTGCTGCGGCGATGGCCTATGCGGCTGAGGAAGCGCCCGCGGAAGGCTCAGGGTTCGCCATGGGCCTCTATATCGGCGGCACCGCCTTGGGAGGCATGGCGGGTCGCGTCGTGACCGCCGTCGTTGCCGATTTCTCGTCGTGGCGTACTGGCCTAGGCACGATAGCAGTCATCGGGCTAATGACCAGTATCGTGTTCTGGCGGCTATTGCCTCCATCGCGCCATTTCACGCCGCGGCAAAGTCTTGGGTTTCGCAGCCGGCTGAGCGCCCTGTCGATGAACTGCCGCGGGGTAGGGTTGCCATGGCTCTATCTGATCGCGTTTCTACTTATGGGCACCTTCGTCACTCTTTACAATTATGTCAGTTATCGTCTGGTGGCGCCGCCCTATAGCCTGCACGAGAGCGCTATCGGCGCGATTTTCCTGCTGTATCTGCTCGGCATGATTATCTCGCCTGCATTCGGTCGCCTGGCCGATCGGTGGGGGCGCAGTCCGATGCTACTGATTGCCGTGCTGCTGATGCTTGCCGGTGTACTGCTCACTGTTTTGCTGTCGCTATGGGCGGTGATTAGCGGCCTCGCCTTGGTGACGCTCGGTTTTTTTGGCGGCCACGCAATCGCCAGCGGCTGGGTCGGACACATCGCTCCAGCGGCAAAGGCCCAGGCGGCGTCGCTCTATTTGCTCGCTTATTATCTCGGGGCGAGCCTTATCGGATCCTATGGCGGCCGCTACTGGGCGCAAGACGGTTGGAACGGGGTTGCGGCGCTGGTCGGCGCTCTGCTGCTGGTGGCGTTTGCAGTTTCGGTCCGGCTCGCTTTCTTGCGTATACCGCACGTCACGACATCGACGATCGCTAAATCTCCCGTTCGCGCACGATGATGATTGGCAGATGGCCATCCGGCAGGAAATTCGGCTCGTCTGCCCTTGTCAGCTGATATTCGCGTGTGGTGGCACCGAGTTTCATGTCGGCGGTGGAGGCAAACCACGTGATTGCGAGACCGTCATAAGATTGTTTGCCCTTGTCGTACTCGCTCAGCTTCAGATGGTTCTGTTCGTAGCGATGAATGACCGCGATCTTTGCTGCAATCGGACCATGCACGTTGCGCCAATAAGCGCGGAACGTCGCGAGCTCCATCCCCGGCCGCCGGTTAACGAATTCGATATTTTTGACCGCATTGGGCGGGATTGCGCCGTGTTTGATGACGTGAACATCGACCGGCATCTCGACCATTAGCGTGCGGTCGACAAAAGCATCGAGATCGCGCTTCGCAGCCTTGAACTCGTTTGAATTCAAACAGGCCGCGTAGGCGTTTTCATCCTCGAACCACAACTCGCTGATGCCGTCGAACACAAGCTCGCCTTTGCGATAGCCCTGGGGCAAGGCATGCGACTGTACATAGCGGCGGATACCCGGCGCTCGCTTCAGTAGGGGACCATGGTGGCCCGCCCAGTACGTTTGGAAGTTTTCGACCGATAGATCCGAACGGCGTTTGATCAGGGTGACGATTTTATACATCACGCACCCCTTGCCGCGACGATGCGGACGAGCGGGCCCGACGCTCTAGCCACCATCCGAATGGCTCGGGCCAGCTATTCCACCCGCTTTCCGGCATAAGCTCGACCGCTGCTTGCGCGGCCCAGTTTGGGTTGAATAGTGCCTCGCGTGCTAACGCAATGAGATCCGCGTCTCCATTTTCGAGCACAGCCTGCGCCTGACGTACGTCGCGAATGAGCCCGACCGCGATGGTCGGAATCTCCGCTTCGCGCCGGATGCGCGCTGCAAACGGAATCTGGAAGCCAGGTGTTCGCGACACGAGTTGCTTGCTGCGCGGCAGGTTCATGCCACCCGACGAACAGTCAATGGCGTCGACACCGAGCTTACGCAGTTCCTTCGCGAAGATGACGGAGTCCTCAATCCGCCAACCGACGTCAATCCCGTCCACTGACGAGATACGCACGAACATCGGCTTATCGGTTGGCCAAGTCTGGCGGATAACCTGCGCCACGCTCAGTGGAAAGCGCATCCGGTTCTCCAGGCTCCCTCCGTACTCGTCGGTGCGGTGATTGGCGAGCGGCGATAGAAAAGAGTGCAGCAGGTAACCGTGCGCACAATGCAATTCGATTACATCGAATTCCGCGTCGTTCACCCGGCACGCCGACCGTCTGAATGCATCGATCAAGTGATTCAGATCGCACTGAGTCAATTCATGCGGTGTCGCCCAACCGGCGGTGAACGGCTCCGCCGATGGTGACTTGATTTCCCATGGGGCTTCATCGCGCTGTTTGCGATCCTCGACCGTAAGCGGTCCGCCGCCGTGCCAGGGTCGCCGCGTCGCGCCTTTCCAACCGCTGTGACCCAACTGCATTCCTGCGGCGGCGCCAAACTTGTGCAGAAATGCCGTGATCCGACGTAGATTGTGGACCTGCGCATCGAGCCATATGCCGGCGCATCCCGGCGTAATGCGGCCATCCTCGGTAACCGCGGTCGCTTCCGTCATGATGAGGCCGGCACCGCCCAGCGCGAAGCGTCCGAGATGGACGAGGTGGAAATCGTCGGTGAATCCTCCGGACGAGCTGTACATGGCCATCGCCGAGACCATGATGCGGTTCTTAAGTGTGAGCCCGCGCGAGCAGAATGGCGTGAACAGCAGCGGGGGCGGCGCCTTGTTCTCGGCGACTGGCGTTGGCACGTTTGCCATCAATCGACCTCCTGCCATCTCGGGGTTCTGCTCAGGACGTCAATTGGTCGCGCAACACCCGCTTGAGAACTTTGCCGGATGGATTGCGGGGCAACTGCTCGAGGATGAGCAACTCTTTCGGCACCTTGAAGCCGGCAAGATGTGCCCGGCAATGGGCGGTAAGCGCGTCATAAGTGAGCGTTTCGTCGGGCGTCATCACCACGACGGCAACGGGCCGCTCGCCCCATTTCGGATCGGGCACGCCGATTACCGCCACTTCGCGAACCCCCGGCATCTGGTAGATCACACGCTCGACTTCTGAAGAGGCAATGTTTTCGCCGCCGGAGATGATCATATCTTTTTTGCGATCGGTTAGATAAAGGAAGCCTTCGGCATCGAGATAGCCGACATCGCCAGTGCGGAACCAATCGCCGTAGAAAGAGGCGGCGGTGTTCTTTGCATCCTTCCAATAGCCGCGAGTAATCTTGGGCCCGCGCAGACAGATCTCTCCGGTCGCGTTAACCGGCAGCTTGGATCCCGAATCGGCGCGGATTTCGATCTCGACATGCGCGAGCGCACGGCCGACCGAGCCGATCTTCTCGATCTCGCGCCCGGCTTCCATCAGCGTGTCGCCGCTACAGGATTCGGTCAGTCCGTAAGCGTCGATGTATCGGCCGCCTTTGAAATAATCGGAAAACGCCCGGATACGAGCCTCCGGCGTGCGTTCGCCGCCACCGATCACCCAGGCCAGGCTTGTGACATCATAACGCTCACGGTCAGGGTAGGTGAGCAACCCCGATAGCATGACGGGCGCAAGCCAAGCGCCGGTGAGTCTCTCCTTCTCGATCGATGCGAGCACCTGCGCTGGGTCGAAGTCCCGGTGCACATAGAGCATGCCACCCACCCACAACACGGCGATGCCCGGCAGGTCGAAGGCGCCGACATGATAGAGCGGCCCGGTGACGAGCAGTCGGTTCTCGTGCCTGAGCCCAAGTGACAACACGTGGTCGGCACATTTCCAGTAAAAATTCCCATAAGTATGCATGACGCCTTTCGGCCTATCAGTCGTTCCCGAGGTGTACATCAGGCGGAACAAATCGTCGGGCTTGCGCACGTGTATCGCGGTCGGCTTGGCGCCTGCGGTCAAAACCGTGGAGTTGCTTTGCGCGGGTTCATCCACCAGGATCATGGACGGAAGCGCCTTGACGACCGCTGCGAACTCCCCATCGGCGAACAGCAGCTTGGCACCCGCACTTTCCGTGATGTACCGCACCTCGTCGGTGGCGAGACGGAAATTAATCGGCAAGAAAATCGCGCCGATGTGGCTTACGGCGAAGGCAACCTCGAGGAAGGCAGCGCTATTCCTCATAAAGACGGCAACGACATCCTCAGGGCCGATGCCCCGTGCCGAGAGAAAACCAGCCGTCGTCTCGATGCGCCGCAGGAATTCTGCGTAGGTTATGCGCTGTCCTTTGAATATGATGGCGGTCCGGTCCGGCGTGCGCGAAGCGTGATAACGTATGAAACTCGACAAGTTCACCATGACTTTACCCATCAATACGATCGTGGCAGACCTAGGTTCTGCATCGCGATGAAGTTCAAGATCATCTGCTCGGAGATCGGTGCAAAGCGGAACAGGCGCGCGTCGCGCCATAGGCGCTCGAGATGCGTCTCCTTGGCAAAACCCATGCCGCCCATGGTCTGCATGGCATGTTCGATCCCGCTCGACGCCGCTTGCGAGGCAATCAGCTTGCCGATGTTCGCCTCGGTGCCGTAAGGCCGGCCGTGATCGAATAGAGTTGCCGCCTTGTAGTTCATCAGCCTGGCGCATTCGATTTCGGCGAAAGCCTGCGCGAAGGGGAACTGCAAGCTTTGATATTCGGCGATCGGCCGATTGCCGAACACGCGCCTTTCTTTGGCGTAGTCGATCGCGATACGAAAGGCGAGCTCCGCGGCGCCGACCAGGCCGGCGGTGGTGACAATCCGCTCGGTGTTGAGCACGTCAAGCAGTTCATACCAGCCGCCGTCCAACGTCCCTACCAACTCGTCCCCGTCGACATGCACGTTCTCGTAGAAGATGTTACAGGACGACAGCGTGTTGGTACCGAGCTTCTCGATTGGGGAGTAGGTCAGACCTTTTCGCTCGACATCGATGAGGAACATCGAGAGACCTTCGGTGCGACGCTTGACCTCCTGCACCTTGGTCGTGCGGGCGATGACCAACATCTTCTGGGCGGCTTCCACCCCAGTAATCCATATTTTCCGCCCGTTGAGTCGCCAGCCATTGCCGTCGCGGCTGGCGAAAGTCTTAATCTCCAGGCTGTTCGAGCCGGCATCGGGCTCCGTCAGCGCCATGCAGCAATTTATTTCGCCGGAGACAATCTTCGGTAGCAGCTCTTTCTTCATTTTTGGCGTGCCAAATTTGGCAATCGAAACGCCGCCAAAGATCGGATTGATCATGTAAAGCTGGCCGACGGTCGAGCCGCCGCCGCAGGCCGACAGCGCTTCCACGATCAGTGCCATCTCTAGCATGCCTAGCCCTGCACCGCCGTACTCTTCCGGCAGCGCGACACCACATAGGCCAGCCTCGCAGACCGCGGCCCAGAATTCCTGCGGGAACGCCTTTTTGGCGTCATGCTCGCGCCAGTAGTCGAGTCCAAAGCGCTCACCGACCTTGCGCGCGGTGTCCGCAATTAACTTTTGCTCATCGGTCAAGAAGAAATCCATGGTCACTCCGAACATCACATGGCGAGAAGAACGAACGGGTTTTCGAGCAGGTGACAAATCCGGTCAAACAGGTCGCGAGGCAGCGCGGTATCATCGCGCCGGACGAAGCTGAGATGCATCTCGGCGCGCAGCACCGGCGCGCCGCCGACATCGGGCCGAAACAGACGTTTGATCGCGCCGACGCCCAACGTGGCGCAGCAGACGTGCGATGGCGTCCGGGCTATCCGAGTCGCGCCGGCATGGTCGATAATGAGCAGTGTCATAAAGCCATCGCTCACGCCGCTGCGTTCAGCCGCGATGATCGTCGATAAGGAGCGACAGGCCTCCGTGGCAATGAGGTGTGGAGCTGACGCGTTGCGCTGCAAGCCGATCAGCGGCGCCATGCCTTGCGCGGTCATCGCGCGCGCGGCCGCGAGAACAACAAAATGCAGTGGGTCTGGCTGCAAATCCGGCCGAG
>Ga0207783_1000040_pt1 | contig 20109 bp, 18 predicted proteins | sample LuqExpMetageno63_FD_187820 | JGI IMG/M metagenome (GOLD analysis project Ga0207783, IMG submission 187820) | Tropical forest soil microbial communities from Luquillo Experimental Forest, Puerto Rico - Sample 63 (SPAdes) | ecosystem: Environmental > Terrestrial > Soil > Tropical forest ... | reverse complement strand
TCCTGCAGGCGATGCCAGCGGTCGAGGCAGCGGCGCGCTGCCGCAATCGCGCGCCCGTCCACCACGGCGCGCGTGAGGCCATCGGTCTCGTCCGACAGAAGAACGTAAGGCACGGTTGTGGAGGAATCCTCCTGCGCACGTGCAAGCCAGTCCGCGGCGGAGACGACCCGCCCGGCCGCGAAGTCCGGCTGGAGCAATCGGACGTGCTGCTGGTGCCGCTCGTCGCAGAGCAGGAGGTCGGCAAAGGTGAAGGCGTAATCCTGCCGCACGCGCTGCATGTCCGGATCTGCGTATGTGAGCGGCTGCACGGGCCAGTCCGCTTCCGGCTGCGGATTGTTTTCGAGCGAGTAGCGCGCGGCCATGTCGGCGCCGGCGGAGGGATCGTAGCTGAACGCCGGGAAGGCGCGCGACTGCATCGCGCACGCCGCGACCAGATAGGGCGGCAACGTACGCGTGGGCGCCGAGCCCGAGTACACCGAGATCAAGGCCGGACCTGCGAATGAGAGGCCGCGCGTGATGCGCTCGCGCACGCGATAGAGATTCGCGCTGACCGATTGCAGCACGAACACGCTGCCGAGCCCGGCGATCATGCTGGCAAGCTGCGCAGATCGCGCGGACGATCCGGCATGTCCGTTGCCGCTGTCGTCGACGAGCTCCGGCACATCGACCAGGACCTTGAACGGCGCGTCGGAGGACAGCACATCCGTCAACGCGGTCGGATCGGACGCGTCGCCGCACAAAACGAGCAGGTAGTCCGGGAACAGCGCGAGGTCGTTCGCATTCGGTGCGGCGCCCTCAGCAAACAGCGCATCGTGCTTGCCCTCGACATAGGCGCCGTCGACTTCCAGCTCAGCAATGGCCATTGCCCGCAACAGTTCGCGCAATTCCGGCAGACGCGTGCGATAGGTAAGCATCGCGTCGGCGCAGTTGTAGAAAACGAAATTGTGCGGCTCGGGTGCGCCAGCGGGCCGCGGCTGTGCCACCGCGGGCGCGAAGAAGCGCTGCCCGGTGATCAGCGCGAGCGCTTGCTCGATGCGGCGGCGGCGCGCCTCCGAAAGCGGCTGATGCGGCGGCGCATTGGCCAGCACGCCGGCCAGCGCGGAAAAATCGATGAGGTCCTGATGCGCGGGGCCGACGGAGGCGCGCAAGGCGTCCGCGCTGCGGCCGGTGGGCGAGTGCGCTTGATCCGCACGCAGGATATCGGCGAGCTTGACCGCGAGCCGGCTCGCCCGCTCCCGGAATTTCCGTGCCTTGTCGGCCTGCACGGCCGACCACAGATGCGTCACCACATCGACACCGGTGCTCGCATCGCAGTCGATCACCTGTCCATCGACCTCGAGCGCCGCACGTGCAAGACGCGCCGATTTGCCGAAGGCCGCGTCGCCGGCCTCCAGTGCCGCCGCGACACGATCCCACAGCTCCGACAGTTTGCCGTTCGCGCCTTCGGCGACCAGCGTCCGCACTTCGCGCTCGATGCGCAGCACCATCTTGCGCAGCTGCTCGCTTTCCATGCCCGGAGGCGCGATCGTGCGCAGCATGTTGTCGACGACATGCGTCACCGAGCGCACCGGCGCGCCCTCGGTCGCTCCTTCGATAAGCACCAGCGGGAAGTCGTAACGCAGCTTCGTCAGGTCACGATAATTCGCGAGCAGCGCGGGCCGCATGCCCTCGAACGCGTCGCTGTCCGCTGCCGCCCCCGTCAGATGAAAGACAAGCGGATCGACAGCCGGTTTGAGGGCTACGTTGCTGTGCATGGCTCTGACGCTCCGCTTATTCCTGCGCTCCGCTCAGGCGGAGGCGCGCTCCTCGCCTGCCGGCCATACGGTGAATTTGTCGAATTCGGCCTCAAGCCCCGCACGGATGTAGTCCGCCGTACGCAGCTGGCCGGCATTGCGGAGGTCCTCGTAACAAGGCACCTCCGGATTTTGATAAAGGATGCCGACCGGGATCGGATCTTCGATCGAGGCGACCGACCGCGCCTTGTCGATGTCGAGCGGGTCGTGCTCCTGCTGGTTCTTGTAGACCTTGGCCATATTGGCGCTGAGCTTGAGCCCGTTCGGATGCGTCAGCAGCAGCGTCTTCTGCGGATTCTGCAGCCACGGATCGAACATCTTGGGCAGGAATTCGGGACAACGCTGCATCACGCGCACGAACGAGAAGCCGCGGTGATTGAACGCCGCCGTCAGGATCTCGTAGAGCACTTCCGGAATCCAATCGACCGCCTGCGCGACGAACGACACGTTCTGCACGCCGAGCGTGACGGTGAGCGGGTTGAGCGCGTCGAGTGCGGAGCCGCGCGGCGTCGTGTTGCTCTTGAGGCCCCGCGGCGAAGTCGGCGAAGCCTGCTTCTTCGTGAGGCCGTAGACATGATTGTCGTGCAGCACGACCGTCATGTTCATGTTGTAGCGGATGCCGTGAATCCAGTGCGCAGCGCCGATGCTGCAGCAGTCGCCGTCGCCGGTGTTGACGAACACATTGAGGTCCGGCCGCGCCATTTTGATGCCTTCGGCGACCGGCAGCGCGCGGCCGTGAATGCCGTGGAAGCCGTAGGTGCGCATGTAATGCGGCAAGCGGCTGGAGCAGCCGATGCCGGAGACGAACACCGTCTTCTCGGGCTTGAGATCGTTGTCGCGGCAGAGTCGCTGCATCGCGGTCAGGATCGCGTTGTCGCCGCAGCCGGTGCACCAGCGCGGCACGCCGCCCTGGTAGTCCTCCAGCTCGTGATGCTCCTCGTAGAGACGGAGCAGGCATTGCGTGGTGTCGAGCATCATCGGCTCAGCCCTTCAATTTCGCGCGCAGCACGTCGACGACGACGCCCGGCTTGATCGGACGGCCGCGCACTTCGCTCCAGCAATCGATGTCGATCAACGTGCGCGAGCGCAGCATGATCGCGAGCGAAGAGTAGCGGCGGTTCTCGGCATCGATGATCTCGTCGTTCGGATCGTCCGACCAGTTGCTCTCGACCGTCATCACCTTGCCGAAGCGCTGCATGATCTCTTTCAGCCCCGACGCCATCGGCTGCAGGAATTGCAGATGCAGCGCGGAGACCTTCGCGCCCTCGCGGCGCAGGCGTTCGACCGCTTCCTCGATCGCACCCTTGGTGCTGCCCCAGCCGATCACGAGCAGGTCGCCGCTGTCGTCGCCGAAGAGTTTCGGCGGCTTCAGCGTCTTCTGCAGCGCCGCGAGCTTCAGGCTGCGGTGACGCAGACCTTCCTCGTTGATCAGCGGATCGTAGGCGACATGGCTGTCGCGGTCGTGCGCGAGGCCGGTCAGCGTATGCATGCCGCCGGGCTGGCCGGGGATGAAGCGCTGCGCGAGCCCTGTGACCTTGTCCCAGTCATACGGCTTGGCGCCCTTGGCCACTGCGTTCTGGTCGACCGGCGGCGCGAGCCAGGTCTCGCTGAATTTCGGCCGCGGGAACGGCTGCTGGCCGGTCGCCAGATTGGCGTCCGACAGCACGACCACGACCATGTTGAAGGCTTCCGCGATCTTTCGCGCGGTGATCACCGAATAGAAGCAATCCTCGATGCTGCTTGCCGCCATCACCACTTTCGGCGCATCGCCGTGGCTGCCAAAGACCGCGGTGAGGAGATCGCCCTGCTCGCCCTTGGTCGGCTGGCCAGTGGACGGTCCGCCCCGCTGGACGTTGATGACGACCATCGGGATCTCGGCCATGACCGCGAGCCCGATGCCTTCCTGTTTCAGCGAATAGCCGGGGCCCGAGGTGACAGTGACGCTGCACTTGCCGGCATAGGACGCGCCCACAGCGAAGGCGCAGGCTGCGATCTCGTCTTCGGCCTGATGCACGAGGCCGCCGACGCGCTCGAACACGTCGCTCAAATAATGCGAAACCGACGTCGCCGGCGTGATCGGATACATCGCGCAGATGTCCATGCCGGAGGCGAGCACGCCGAGCGCCAGCGCGGTGTTGCCGTTGATTATGAGCTTCGGCTCGGTCGCGCGTACCGCCGGGATCGAATAGCGGAAGTCCAAATTCGCATCCGCCCAGTTCCAGCCCGCTTCCAACAACTCGGTGTTGATCTGGATGACCGACTTGTCCTTCTTCCCGAAGGTGATGGCGATCTGCTCGCGCGCGAGATCGAGGTCGAGGCTGTAGATCGAGCACAGCATGCCGAGCGCGAACATGTTCTTGCCGCGTCGCGGGTCTGTGACGAGTTTCCGGCACTCTTGCTCCATCGGAATCTCGACGACGCGATATCCCGCCTTGCGCAACTCCTCGCAGGTCTTGGTATAGGACTGGACGATCGCCGGATTGCGGTCGTTCGCCCACATGTTCTCCAGGAGGATGATGCAGCCGGGCTTCAATTCGCCCGCGCGCACGCGCCCGAGCAGCACCTGCTCGTTGAAGGCGACGACCAGGTCGGCCTCGTCGCCGCCATTGGTGATCGCGCGCGCGCCGATGCGCACGCGGTTGCCGCTCGCGCCGGCGACGCTGCGCGCCGGCGGCTGGATTTCCGCCGGAATGATCTCGACCGTCCACACGCCGTTGCCGCTTTTCGCGGCGATCGCGCCGAGCGACTGGCCGCAGCGCTGCGCGCCCTCGCCCGAGTCGCTGACGATCTCGACGATCGTCTCGTCGAGCTTTAGCGTGCGCGGCTTTGCACGCGCAGGTGCTTCGCGGACCAGCGTTTCGCTCACAGCACCACCTCCCGCAGCCGCGCGTAATTGCGCTCGCCCGATCCGATCCCGAACGGCATGTCGCCTTCGTCGTCGCGATAAACGACATCGGTGTCGCGCAGACCCAGATAACGTTTCATGCTGCGCGCCGCTTTTCGCCCGGCGCCCATCGCTTCGATCACGGTCGCCGCGCCGGTCACGATGTCGCCGCCGGCGAACACGCCCATGATCGAGGTCGCGAGTTCGTCATCGGCCTCGATGTAGCCGCGCTTGTTCAGCTTCAATTTTGATGTCTGGCCGAGGATCGGGTTGGCGTTGGTGCCGATCGCGTAGACCACCGTCTCGCACTCGAACTCGTATTCGCTGCCCTTCACCACGACCGGGCGTCGGCGGCCGGAGTCGTCCGGCTCACCCAATTCCATGCGGACGCAGCGCATGCCGCGGACGCCGTTCTTGCCGTCATCGAGCAACTCGACGGGGCTGGCCAGCCAATGAAACTGGATGCCCTCTTCCTCGGCGTGATGGATCTCCTCCGCACGCGCGGGCGCCTCCGCCTTGGTGCGCCGATAAATGCAGTGCACCTGCTCGGCGCCGAGCCGCAGGGAAACGCGCATCGCGTCCATCGCGGTGTTGCCGGCGCCGATGATCGCGACGCGTTTGCCGAGCTGCAGGGGCGTATCGTGATTCGGGAAATCGCTCGCGTGCATCAGATTGCAGCGCGTGAGTAGCTCGTTCGCCGACAGCACGCCGTTGAGCGATTCGCCGGGGATGCCCATGAAGCTCGGATAGCCCGCGCCGGTGCCGATGAACACCGCGTCGTAGCCCATGTCCGTGAGCATCTGCTCGATGGTGAAGAGCCGCCCGACGAGCGTGTTGCATTCGAACTTGATGCCGAGCTTGATCAGCTTGCCGATCTCCGCGTCGACAACCGGATTGGGCAGGCGGAATTCCGGAATGCCGTATTTCAAGACGCCGCCGGCCTCGTGGAACGCTTCGTAGACCGTCACCTCGCAACCTGCCTTCGCCATGTCGGCGGCGCAGGCCATACCGGCAGGCCCCGAGCCGACGATCGCGACGCGATGGCCGCTCGGCTCGATATAGGGCACGTTCGCCCACCCCTCCGCGATCGCCATGTCGCCGACAAAGCGCTCGAGCCGACCGATCGCGACCGGCTCGAGCGAGTCTCCGACCGTACACACACCTTCGCACTGCGTCTCCTGAGGACAGACGCGGCCGCACACGGCGGGGAGCAAGTTAGTGTCGGTAATAACGTCGTAGGCGCCGTGAAAATTCTTCTCTGCGATCTTTTGGATAAAATTCGGGATCGCGATGCTCACCGGGCATCCGCGCACGCACGGCTCGTCCGGACAGAGGAGACAGCGTTCAGCCTCACGCAGAGCCTGATCGAGGCTGTAGCCGCAGGCGACTTCCTTGAAATTCTGCGCGCGCTCGAGCGGCGGCTGCTCCGGCATCGGCGTGCGCTCTTGCGGAATGGTGCGGATCGTCTTTTTCTTCGCCATCGCCTCACCCGCCTCGCCGCTTGAATACCGGTTATGCCTGCTGCAGGGCAGCGTCGCCGCGGATGCGGCAACTCTCCTGCCAGCGCTCCAGCGCTTCCTTTTCCGACGGCACGTAGCGCCGCAGCCGCTGCATCAGATCGTCGAAGTCGACCGCATGGCCGTCGAAATCCGGGCCGTCGACGCAGGCGAACAGCACCTTGCCGCCGACCTTCACGCGGCAGCCGCCGCACATGCCGGTGCCGTCTACCATCACCGGATTGAGGCTGACCGTGGTCTTGATGTCTTTCGCGCGTGTCGAGTCCGAGCAACCCTTCATCATCACCGGCGGACCGATCGCGACGACCTCGTCGACGTCCGTATGCTTTTCCAGCGCCTGCGCAATGCCCGCGGTCACGAGACCCTTGATGCCCGCAGAGCCATCGTCCGTGCAGATGATCAGTTCGTCACACACGGAACGGAATTTATCGTCCCAGAACATCAGCGACTTGCTGCGGAAACCGAGGATGCCGATGGTGTAGGCGCCGCTCTCCTTGAACGCGCGCGCCTGCGGGAAGATCGGCGCCACGCCCAAGCCGCCGCCGACGCAGATGACCTTCTTCGCCTTGCCGACATGGCTCGGGATGCCCATCGGCCCGACCACGGCATAGAGGTGCCCGCCGAGCTGGCAGGTCTGCTGCATCTCTTTGGTCGTCTTGCCGACCGCCTGGATCACCAAGGTGACTGTGCCGCGCCCGCGGTCGAAATCCGCGATCGTGAGCGGAATGCGCTCGCCTTCCGGATGCGACATCACGATGACGAACTGCCCGGCCTTGGCGGCGCGCGCCATCATCGGGTGACTAAACTCGAGCAAAAACGTTGTGTCGGAGAAGTCCTGTCGGGCGACGATCTCGAACCCGCGAGCGGACGATGCAGGAGCTGCGGGCTGGTGCATGACCGCCCCTTTCAGGTCAATTTTTTTTGCAAGCCGCTTGTGAGGCATCCGGTCAATCAGGGCATTGACCGAAGTCAACCACGAGAGCCAAATATGCATATAATATTACAAGGACGTGGACCGCCGCCGGTCGCGGCACATCGGGGGTGCTCGCATGGACCTCGACGATTATCTTCGGGATGAAGCGGTGAAGTATCGCAAGCTCGCCGCCGAGACGGTTAATGAATTGGTGAAGCGAGAACTGCTCGAGCTCGCCGGCGTGTGCGAGGAAGTTGCCGACAAGCTCGAAGATCGGATGACGGCCGGTTAGCCCCCGAACAACACGCTATCGAGCGAATACGCGCCGCCACCGTGCGCGAGTACGAACAGCGCGCCGATTGTCCACATCAGCGTATATTCGAGTCCCAATTGATTCCAGAAGTAGCGGCCGACGCGCCAGCGCTCGACATTCGTGACCAGCAGAAACAGCACGACTGGTATCGCCGCAAGACGGGTGAACAAACCGGCCGCGACCAAAGGCCCGCACACAAGCTGGGTAAGCGAAATCGCGACGGCCCATAGTTTGCCGGGGCGATAACCCTGCTTGTCGAGATACTGCGCCAGCGCGCTCAGGCTTTGCAGCGGCTGGCCAGTGGTCGGAAAAAATCCAAACGTCATGCGCAAACCGTGCGGTACCAGCGCAAGGCCCACCGCGACGCGCAGCAGCGCCTCGCTCGCGGGCGCGAGTGCCGCCAATTCAGCATCGAGCCCGAACAGATTCATCGCGTATCCGGATGCCGGCCACAGCCGCACCTCGCCGACATAGACGCTCGCGCCGAGACCGGCCCGGACCGACGTCTTCGCACCATTGCCAGCCGATGAGCAGTCACAAAAGCGATCACTCCGCGGCGGCCGGCGTCGGCGCCTTGGCGACGCGGCAGAGCAGCGCGCGCAGCTGATAAGTCCCCATCGCGGGATCGTAGGGCGGGCCGTTGTTCGTCAGCATGTTCGCATTCGAATCCCAGACGCCGTATTCGGGACGGGCGCGCTCCGGAAACCACCATCCGTGCTGTACATGAATCACTCGCGGATCGATGCCGGTGGTGATCTTCGCCTTCTGCCGGATGCGCCCGCGCCGCGTCTCAACCCACATCCAGTCGCCGGAGGCGATGCCGAGCCGCGCGGCGGTATCGGGATGAATCTCGGCCAGCGGATCGCGCTGACTTTTGCGCAGTTTCGGGATCTGCCGGTGCTCGGAATTGAAGAAATAAGAGATGCGGCCGCCGGTCGTCAGCACCAGCGGATACCCGGCCGCCACGTCCGGCGCCGAGACCGGACTCTCCGGCGGCTCGCGGAAGGTGGGCAGAGGGTCGTAGCCGAGGCGCTCCAGGTGCGTCGAATATAGTTCGATCTTGCCGGTGGGCGTGCGGAATCCGGCGCTTTCGTATTTGCGGTAGGTGAACGGGACCTTCACCGAGCCCAGCTGCTTCAACTCGTCGAAGCTCATGTCGATGCCGCCCGCCTTGAGCTGCGCATCGAGCACGTCTTTCACCGCCTCCGTTCCTACCGGCAGCTTCATGCGCCGCGCCATCGCGACGAAGATCTCCTCGTCCGAGCGGCACTCGCCGATCTGCACGGATTTCTGGTTCGCCAGCACGACGTTCGCGGCGACTGTCGGCAGTCCGGCGAGCTGGTCGATCTCCGGCCAGTGTGCCGCGGGCAGCACGATGTCGGCCAGCTCCGCTGTCGGCGTCATAAACAGATCGGCGCATAGCATGAAGTCGAGCTGCATCAGAGCGGAATAGACTTCCTTGGTGTTCGCGTACGTCGTCAGCGTGTTGTTGCCGAACACCAGGAAGGCTTTGACCGGATACGGCTTGCCCTCACGCATCGCCGACAGCAGCGTCGGGATATGCGCGGCCGGAAGATCGGCGCCCTCGCCGCCAAGCAATTTGAACCTGTCGGCGCCGAGGCGCTTCGCGTTCGCCTCCGGCGTAAGGTTCTCGATCAGGCTCGGGAAGCGTCCGAGCCCATGCATGCCGAACACCCAGCCGCCGGGAATGTCGATATTGCCGGTCAGCGCCGGCAGCATCGACAGCGCGCGCACCGTCTGGATGCAGTTTGGCGTGTGCTCGACGGCGCAGCCCCATTCCAGCATTGCCGGCTTCGCCTGCGCAAAGATGCGCGCCGCGGCGCGGATGTGCTCGGCGGAAATCCACGTAATCGGCGCCGCCCATTCCGGCGTGAACGGCCGTACATGGCTCGCCAGCGCGTCGAAGCCGTGCGTCCAGCGCTGCACGAAATCGCAGTCGAACAGATTTTCCTGGATCACGACTTGCAGCATCGCCAGCGCGAGCGCGGCGTCCGTGCCGGGCCTGATCTGCAGCCAGAGCTCCGCCTGCTCGGCGAGCTTGGTGCGGCGCGGATCGATCACGATGACGCGCGGCTTCGACTCGAGCGCGTGCATGACGTTGAAGCGCGTTTCGCCGTCCGGCCCGGACAGCACCGGATTGTGGCCCCAGAACATGACGCAAGACGGCTGCACGTCGCCGGTGTAGTCGCAGACCGGGAAGTCGCCGTAGGTCAGGATGGAGGTGTTGACGCGCGGATGGAAGCACTGCGCAAAGCCCGGCTCGCACCAATTCGGCGTGCCGAAGGCATGGCCGAAGCGCGATACCCAGCGGATGTGATGCCGGCCTGTGCCGGTGCCGAGCGCGACCGCTTCGGGACCAAACTTGTCGCGGATCGCCAGCAGCTTCTCGGCGATCTCGTCCAGCGCGTCGTCCCAGGAAATGCGCTGCCATTGCCCCGAGCCGCGCGCGCCGAGGCGCCGCATCGGATATTTCAGCCGGTCGGGATGGTTGACGATATCAGCCGTGACGGTGCCGATCGGACAGAGGCGGCCGCGGTTGAGCGGGGAATCGGGGTCGCCCTCAACCTTCGCCAGCACGCCGTCTTGCACGTGCAGCAGGACGCCGCAGCCGCCATGGCAACTGCGGCACACACTTTTCAAAATCTTCGTGCCCGCGGCGGCGGGCGTTTTCTCGAGCATGCGTGTTCGCTGCGGCTGGAGGGGCGCCGCATACAGGATAGGGGGCGAGGCCCGCGGCAGCGCTTGATCTTAGACAAGAAATGGCCGGGTCGGCCGATCTACTCTGAGTTCAAACAGCGAGCGCGCGCAAGTTCGCGCGCCAGCACGGACGAACACCGATGCAGACCGTAGCGGATGGCGTGTACAAGAGCGCATGCCGGAGCTGCCACGGCGGTTGTGGCGTGCTCGTGCACATCAGCGGCGGGCAGATCCGCAAGGTCGAGGGCGATCCCGCTTCGCCGCTCAACAAGGGGCGGCTCTGCGCCAAAGGCACGGCCAGCGCCGACATCGTCACACATCCCGACCGATTGAAATATCCGCTCAAGCGCATCGGCGCGCGCGGCAAGGACCAGTGGGAGCGCATCTCCTGGGACGAGGCCTACGACATCCTCGCCAGCAAGCTGCAGACGATTATTACCGAAAACGGTCCCGAGAGCATCGCGATCGGCACCGGCACCGGCCGTCACCATTGCAATTTCGTACCGCGCTTCGCCAACGCGCTCGGCACGCCGAACTGGTGCGAGCCTGGTCACGCGCAATGCTTCTTCCCGCGCGTCAACACCGCGCATCTGACGATGGGCGCGCTGCCGGTCTGCGATTACTACGGCGAGACCAAGCCTGCCTGCATCCTGGTCTGGGGTCACAATCCATTGAACTCCGGGCCCGACGGCGAGCTCGGCTTCCATTCGCGCGATCTACTCTGGGAAGGCAAAACCAAATTCATCGTAGTCGATCCACGCCGCACCGAGCTCGCCGCCAAGGGCGCGATCTGGCTGCAGCTGCGCCCCGGCACCGACGACGCGCTCGCGCTCGCTATGATCAATGTGATCGTGACGGAGAACCTGTATGACAAGGACTTCGTCGAGCGCTGGACCCACGGTTTCCCGCAGTTGGCCGAGCACGTGCGCGCCTTCACGCCGGAATGGGCGGAGCCGATCACCTGGGTCTCGGCCGAGAAGATCCGCGCCGCGGCACGGCTGTTCGCGGCAACGAAGCCGGCCTGCGTCGAATGGGGCTGCGCGATCGACCATACGCCGAATTCGATCCAAACCTGCCGCGCAATTTCAATTCTGCCCGCGCTCACCGGTACGATCGACATTCCCGGGGGCTGGGTGTTCGGCTCGCCGATCGCCAAGCCGGTGCCGTCGCTGGACGAAAACCTGACGCCGCATGCGCGCGCCAGACGGCTCGGCTCGGACGAATTCCGCGTGCTCGGGCGCGCGAATGTGCAGCCCTCGGCGCATATCCCGGCGGTGTTCAAGGCAATGCGTACCGGTGAGCCCTACCCGGTGCGCGCGTTTCTCATCTTCGGCAACAATCCGCTGCTGACCTACGCCAATTCCAAATTGGTCTACGAGTCGCTGCAGAAGCTCGAATTCTTCGTCGTCATGGACCTGTTCATGACGCCGAGCGCGCGGCTCGCCGACCTCGTACTGCCGGCGGCGAGCTGGTTCGAGCTCGACGCCATGCCATCGTTCCCGTACTTCGCCGAAAACGCCGTGCTGGCGCAGCGCAAGCTCGCGCAGGTCGGCGAGGCCAAGCAGGACGAGGTCGTGTTCGCCGAGCTTGCGCGGCGGATGAATTTGAAAGTCGGCACGGAAGACCCCAAAGCGGTCTATGACGGGCAGCTCGAAGGCACCGGCCACACCTACACCGAGGTCTGCGAGCGCGGCGCGTTGTGGCAGCCGATGCGCTACCGCAAATACGAGAGGCACGGGTTTAAGACCGAGAGCGGCAAGATCGAGCTCTATTCGCTGGCGCTGGAGAAGCTCGGCTATCCCCCGCTGCCGGTCTATGCCGAGCCGCCCGAGTCGCCGGTAAGCGCGCCGGAGGTCGCCAAGGACTTTCCGCTGGTGCTGACGAGCGGCGCGCGGCTGCTGCCGTTCTTCACCTCGGAGCACCGGCAACTGCCGAAGCTCAGGCGCATGCTGCGCGAGCCGCATGTCGAACTGCATCCCGACACGGCGCGCAAGCGCGGCATCCGCGACGGCGACTGGGTGTGGATCGAGACGCGGCGCGGACGCATCCGCCAGCGCGCCAAACTCACCGACGGCATCGACGCGCGCGTCATCAATGTCGAATTCGGGTGGTGGTTTCCAGAGCGCAAGGACGGCGGCGTGTGGGAGAGCAACGCCAACGTGCTCACCGATCAGGGCCCGCCTTACGATCCGGCGATGGGCACGTATCAATTACGCGCACTGCTCTGCCGCGTGGAGAAGGCGGACGCGAGCGTGAATTAAGATCTGCGCGCCGGAGCCGGCGGCCTAGTACGTCCCCGGCCGGCGCGCGATGATGTTCACCGGCTTCAGAGTCATCACTGTTTCGCCGCGCTGATTAGAGACCTCGACGAAGGAGGTCACAATGCCGCGATCGGGCTTCGACTGCGATGCGCGCGCGCTCTGGATGGTGACGCGCACCGACAGTACGTCTCCGGGCCGCACCGGAGCGGGCCAGCGCAGCTCATCGATGCCAGGCGACGCGAGGCTGCCTACATGCGTCAGGTACTCCCGCGCATAGAGCCGCATCATCAAACCGGCGGTATGCCAGCCGCTCGCGATCAGTCCGCGGAAAATGGTTCGCTCCGCCGCAATCGGGTCGGCATGGAAGTCCTGCGGGTCGAATCGCCTAGCAAAGCTGAGAAGTTCGTCGGTCTCGACCTTGATAGTGCCCAGTTGATGCACTTCGCCCTCGATATAGTCGTCGAAATAGCGATCGTTGACCGGGTGGGCGAACGGCATTCCTGACCTCGTGCGGAATTGAACGGACCGCAACCGCTAAAACACGGTTCCGCCGATGGCAAGCGAGGCTCGTTAGAGCCGATGGATCAGGAAGACAGGCGGGCTTCGATCGTGGGCTTTTCTTGCAGATCGGGCACCAAAGCCGCCCCGTCGATTGTGGCGGTGTGCGGCAGCTCGCGCGCGAGTAGCGTCGTCCGTGCATTGTGGCGGCTGGCGACCTGGCAGGCTTCTTCGAGCGTCGCCACGCGCCAACGCACCTCGACGTGTTTCGTCCCGCTCATACTTTGCAACAGACGGTACTCTTCCGTCTGCAGGCAGAACAGGCTGCCGTCCGGTTTGCCGTCGATGTCGCGCGGTTTGCCGTTGATGTCGCGCCTGGCGAAGTCGATCTTGCCGGTCGGGCGCCAGTCGGACACGACCTCGCAGGGGAGGTCCTCCACCTTCTGCGGTTTGCTGCGCCGCGACCAGATCAGCCCAATGACGCCGATCAGGACGAGGACGGCCGCGGCATAAGGCGCATAAGAGAGGTATTCCTCCATCGCCGCCTCCGGGCGCCGAAAGACACGAATTCCAATTCCTAGTGTAGGTCAACATTGCTCGGCCGGGGAATGTTCCAGTGGAACTGCCACTACGTCGCCGCGCTCCGCCAGGTGCTGAGATCGACGTTTCGCGCATTGTCGAGCAGCGCCCGCTCGATTTTTTGCAGCCCGTGCGTTTCCAGCAGTTCTTCCGGCGTCGACCGCGGCACGCCAGGAAACACCGGGCGCCCCTCGGCCAGGATCACATCCGGCACACGCGAGAGATAGAACACGTTGAAGAGCGGCAGAAACATTCCGAACACTTCGCTGCCGCCGATCACGCCGATCGTTGCATTCGCGATTCCGAATTTCGCGACGGCGTCGCCCAACGCAGCTCCTGCGGGATTCCACAACACGATCTTCGGGTGGGCCGCATCCTGCCGTACTCCGGTGATTGTTCGCGTGACGATGATCCGCCGCCGTTCCGCCGAACGCGGATGGCTCTCCTGCGACAAGCGCCCGTGCAGTACAATGTCGATATTATCCAGCGCGCGCTCAAAGAAGACCTGGTCGGCCGGAACAATCAATTCCGGCGGCATCACGCCTGCGCGGTCGGCGATCATGCCGTCCGCGGAGACGATGGCGTATCCTTCGATGCGGCCGACTGTCGCCAAGCGCTTCTCCCGCTTTCCGTTGCTAGGCTCTCCGCTATGGTACGTCGACAGTAAAGAGTCGCAGCCGAGTACGGAACGGGGGATGGCATGTCGGGGGAGAACTTCCAGATCAAAACGATCGAGCAGCTCGAGCGGCTTTATGGCGAGCCGCGGCCGGTCGCCGTGCTCAAGGAGGTCGAGGAGATCACGCCGTCGTATGCCAAGCTGATCGAAGCCGCGCCGTTCGTCGCGATCGCGACCAGCGGCCCGGAGGGGCTCGACTGTTCGCCGAAGGGCGATCCGGCCGGCTTCATCCGCATCCTCGACAAGAAGACACTCGCCATTCCCGACCGCCCCGGCAACAACCGCATCGACGGCATGCGCAACCTTGTGCGCGATCCGCGCATCGCGCTGCTGTTTCTCATTCCGGGCGTCGGCGAGACCTTGCGGGTGAACGGGCGCGCGGCAATCTCGGTCGATCCCGATCTGCTGCAAAGTTTTGCGATCGGCGGCAAGTTGCCGCGCGCCGTCATGGTCGTCACCGTCGAGCGCATCTATTTCCATTGCTCGAAGGCGATCGTCCGCTCAAAATTGTGGAGCGAGAGCACGAAGGTCGAGCGCGCGAGCCTGCCATCGACCGGCACGATCATCGCCGAACTGAGCAACGGCAAATTCGGCGGCGAGAGCTACGATCGCGAAGCGCCGGCGCGCATCCAGGCGGAGCTGTATTGAACGGGCGTGCCGCTACGGAGGCGCGCGGGAGAGTGAGGCGCGGCCAATCGATTCGCCGCGCTTTGCCCACTCGAAATCGTAGCGCCAGCCGAACGACATCACGGGCCGTTTGGCGACGAGCCCTGAAACAGAAATTCTTTCAGCGGCAGGTCGGCGATCTGCGAGGTAAGTCGCTGCTCCTCCGCCGGCGCGACAGCGCCGGTCCGGTAACGGAAGCCTTCCGGTTCGGAGGATTTGCGGAAGAGATCAGCTTGCGCGGGGGAAACCATCGGCTGAATACGCCCTCGTAAGGCTACTCAGCCGCGTCAAACTCCGCCGCGGCGCGCAGTTCCAACGTTCAGCGCTTCGTCCGCGTCGCCATCCCGTATACCCAAAAACTAGCTACCGCCGCCAAGAAAACGACGAGCATCCACATCGAGACTGTATTGGGCATCGGGTCGGTTCCCTCCAGAAACGGGCCCGACAATGCATGGCGCGCGTCGGCGTGTTTTGATCTAACGCATACACGCCATATCGCTCGCGCGCTAAGCTCGCGTGCCGACAATCACCCATAGGCCGAGACTCAGCAAGCCGGCTATGAACGCGGCGTAAACTACCCAACCAGCTTCCATCGAGAGTATCTCCGTTCGACGCGCGCCCTCGTCCGTCAGCGCGCGTTCCAGTTCGTTCATATCGAAGTGGCTTGCGATTGCCAGCGGCGATATCTGCGGCACCAAAGCGCGTTTGGCAAGCAAGCTATCATATTCAGTCAGCAAAGCCTCATTTATAATTGGTTGATCGAGTACCTCATCCAGCAGGCCGTACCATGGGGAGCTCGTAGATTTGCCTTGTCACTCAGAGCGCATGCAATGAATTGCCCGATCTCCGCGGCGCGCAGCGGAATAAGCCGCCCTGCCCGGTGGTGCTTGCAGAGCTGCGGACAGAACACGACGAAGTGGAGCCGCGGATTGTAGCCCTCGACGTCCTCGCACTGGCGGAGGGAGTGGAACTGGATTCGAACGCTCTCCCTGTAGCCTAGCGAAGTCGAGGGTAGCCCATCGAAACAGGCTCGCCGCATCGGCCTACAGGTCTCCCGCAAGGGTCATTGCGATGTGTTCGCGGTAGGCGACGATCTCCGCGTGCCCGTTCAGGTCCTTGGCGACGGCGCCGCCCTCGAGCAGCACGACGCGGTCGAAATGCTGCAGATAGAGTGGGTCGTGCAGGCTCATAAGGATGGTCTTGCGGCTGAAATCGGGCGCCTTGCTGATCGACTGATAAAAGCGCGTGCGTGTCTCGACGTCGCAGTTCGCCATCGGTTCGTCGAAGATGCCGACGAACACCAGCGGGTCGAGGAACCGGTAGAACGCGCCGGCTAGTGCGAGACGCTGCATCTGGCCGGTCGAGAAGCCACGGCCACCCGGCCACTGCTCGCCGATCCAGGTCCGCATCCCGTCCGGCAGCGCGGCGACCACGTCGTCGGCGCCCGCGTAGACGAGTGCTCGCTGCATGCGATCCTGATCGATCGCCTCCGCGACCAAGCCGGTGAGCGCGCGCGCCGCCTCCATGCCGGGAAGCTCGAGGTCCTGGGTGGCCATGAGCACGTGGCCGAGCCACGACTGCTGCGTGACGTCCCTTATCTCGTGGCCGTCGATCCGGATCGATCCCTTGTCCGGCAGATACACCTTAGTGATCAGCCGCAGCAGCGTCGTCTTGCCGCTGCCGTTGCGCCCCACCAGAGCGACCTTCTCCCCGGGCCGAACGGTTAGCGAGCAACCGACGATGACCGGGATGTGGGTCGACGGATAGGCGAACGACACCTCCTCGACCACGAGCTCCGGGGTGGCGGCGAGCCGGATGTCCTTGGCCCCGCTCTCCTCGACTAGCGGGCGGGTCTCAAGCATGCGGGTGAGATAGCCGTAGTCGAGATGTTCGTGCTCGATCTCGGTGAGCGAGGAGCCGAAACTGTGCACGCCCGACACTAGCATGGACAGGCTTCCGCCGATCGCGCCCAACTGTAGATACGTGTATCTCCCCTCGACCAGCGCGGAGGCGAAATAGCCGCACAGGATCCCCAGCATGACGACCTCGACGAGGCCAACGATGAGGTTCCATTTCCGATCGAAGCGCGCGACCATCAGCGCGTTGTCCCTGACTTCACCGACCAGTTCACGGAAATAAGCGTGATACGGCGCGACGAGCTTCCACAGCCGGGACCGCAGCCCGGCGCGCGGCGAGGTGATCGCTTCCTCGACCTCGTATTTCTTGCGCCGGGTGAGCGTCTCGGCCTCGTCGAGTTCGCGCCGCTTGGCCTCGCGCAGCCAATCCCGCACGATCATCGGCCCCGCGGTCAGCACGGCGAGAACGCCGACGATCGGATCGAGGCCTAGCAGGACTAGCGACCCCGTCCCCAGCGCGACGGCAGCGCCGACCAGCGACAGCTCCGATTGCCACAGCCGCATGATGGAGCCCGTGCCACGCCGCTGGGCCAAGCGGTGCAACTCGATGAACGATGGGTCGACGAGCCGGCCGAGATCGAGCGAGGCCAGCTTGGCGAGCATGCGCTCCTCCATCGTGTCCCACATCGCCAGCTCGAACCGCTTGGCACGCAGGGCGAGCAGGGCGGTGCCGGCTGTCATCGCGAGCCGATAGATTAGGTAGGCGGCGATGCCAGCCAGCACGGTCGTCCAGTCGATTGTGACATTGGTCATGACGTGCCCGAGCAGACCGCCGACCAGCGTGAAGAGTCCAAGCTGACGCAGCGAGCTCACCGCGCTGCCGGCCCAGGTCAGGCGGACATAGAGCGGGTCGACGTCCGCGACCATGCGGTTGACGGTGACGAGCGTCTCCTTCGCCTCGCGGAAAAGACTCTGTGCGGATGCCAGAAAGCTCATCGTCTCCGCCTCGGCCGGCGCACTCGACCGCTTCAATCGCGCCGGGCACGTCTGGACCCAGCAGGCAAATGATTAACACAAGTCGCCGCCGATGCTGGACGCTATGACACCCCAATAATGATCCCGCTGTTAAATACAGCGAAAATACAGCGGGAGGTCGGTACGGGATTGGACTACTGTCTCAATTTGTCTCACGGCGCGGCAAGCCAACTGCGCCATTAGAGCGCAACGTCACCGCATCGTCGAGCCAATCAAACGCCTCGACGAGAACGAGGATGTCTACGATCTGACGCGCGTCTTCATGGACGAGTTCTTGCGGCACCCGTTCGCAACCCATGACGATTTGATCGACGCCGTCGCTCGCATCTACGACATCGACCCGCAGATCCCTGAAATCTTCGAGGCCGAGGACACCGAGGGTCTTCCCGAAGACGACTACGATCCGTACCCGGCGTGAGTCCTGCCATGGCGCGACCGCGCGAAGTTCGCGTAGGGTCACTACCGGCTATCAGGCACCGTACAGTTGCGTTCGGAGCGTAACGCCCAGGCCCGAGCAGACCTGAGGTCCCAATTGCCGCCGCGGCGCAACCGCAACTCGCCCTCCGGCCAGAAAGAGCATGCTGTCGCCATGGATGGATTAAGATGGCCTCAGCGCCACCGGCGTCCCCGTGACGCGTATTGCGGCACCGACAAATATGGCTAGCCACCAAGCGCGATTGCTTGATGAAGCCATAACCCTTTTGCAGCGTTCAAGAACCTTACTGCTTACGGCTAAGCTGCCACTTCTGACGCAACTCTTTCTAATTTTGTTTCAGAAAGTTCGCGAACTTTGATCTTGAACTCTGGATTCTGCTCGTGGAGAAGCAGGCCGGCCTTGATCGCGTCGACGAAGCAAGCGTGTTCGGAATATTTTACGCCATCGATTTCGACGACGTAATGCTGAACAGCAGACACATCGCTCATGGAACTGTCCCCCGTCCGAATGAACGGAAGTCTCTTCTGCGATTCGGGCGAATATTAGCCGATGTTTGGAACTATCTAGTTAAGCGTTATCGGTGCCATTGCACTCTGGTCCCGCGCCGCCACTTTACTTCTGTTTCGCGGTAAAGAAGACCTAATCGTAACCAAATCATCGTTAACCATCTCGCTTAGCGAGATAGCTTCGCGTTATTTTAAAAAATTGCCTTAGTCCTCAGCCGGGAAGAATGTTCTTCTTTTTATCTCGTATAAGGCTCGCTCGCGACCTGCACGCCTAATATCCCGGCCACAGACGGGGAGATGCTCTGAAGACGTCGGGCGAAATCGTCGGGATCCGTGGTTTTAAAGGGCCCGCCCCGGTCACAACGATAAGCGTATCGCTGCGATGTGCCTGTACTAGCGCGAACAAGATCGCCGCGTGCTTAGGATTTAGTCTTATGCACCCGTGCGATGCGGGACGGCCAAGGTGGGCTATTTCATAGCTGCCATGGATCGCGTAGCCGCCGTTGAAGAAGATCGAATGCGGCATGGGGGACATGTCGTATTTGTGCGAATACCACTTCACTTCGAGGCGTTCCGGGGTGTAGCTGCCGTTCGGCGTGTGATAGCCCCAGCGGGCGGTCGAAACTGGCCAGGCGTACAAGAGCTTTCCGTCCAGCGAAACCGAGAGATGCTGGCTGCTTTTGTCCACGGTGATTAGGACGTCCGAACGCGCGCCGTGCGCTCCGATAATACTCAACAACGCTACGAGCACCAAGACTTTGGGCATAATCGGACCTTGCTCTCTTTGTTCTAAGTAACCGTATCGGCCAGAAGCAGGCGCGCAGTGACCCTCGTCAAAAATTGAGCTTCATCGCGCGGGCAATTGAATGAGTTGGGATGCCCCTAAGGGCAATTGTCCGCTTGGCCAGTGTCAGTGATCATAATGATGAAGAGTGTCGATATGGCTGGTTGCGCGCGTGGGATCCCACCGGCGCTCGTTGGAAACTCCATGCTCGGGATTGCCGCAAATGCACGTCTTTGAAAACTTCAAAGAAGTTAAGGCGGCGATCGGAACCGAGGTCGGTGTAAGCGAGTGGCTGGATTTGACACAGAAGCGCATCGACCAATTTGCCGAAGCAACCGGCGACCAGCAGTTTATTCACGTCGATGAATAGTGCGCTAAACGCGAACTGCCAACGCAGACCACAATCGCTCACGGGCTGCTTACGCTTTCATTGGCACCCTGGTTTGTCCGGTCGATTACCGGCATAAAGGCAATAAAAAATACATTGAACTACGGAGCTAATCGAATCCGGTATCTCACCCCCGTGCCTGCCGGACCCAAGCTGCGCGGTCGACTTAGGATTCTTGCGGCCGATGACGCGCCGCCGAACGGCTTACGTGTTACCTACGGCATCACGACTGAGCTCCAAGGTAGTGATCGTCCCGCTTGCGTGGCAGAGATGATCGCTGTGCTTT
>Ga0207783_1000029_pt1 | contig 22112 bp, 23 predicted proteins | sample LuqExpMetageno63_FD_187820 | JGI IMG/M metagenome (GOLD analysis project Ga0207783, IMG submission 187820) | Tropical forest soil microbial communities from Luquillo Experimental Forest, Puerto Rico - Sample 63 (SPAdes) | ecosystem: Environmental > Terrestrial > Soil > Tropical forest ... | reverse complement strand
TCGATCAGCCCGGGCGGTTTGTCTGCGTCCCTGGCTATGAATGGTCGGGCAACACCGGGATGGGCGGCGACCGCAATATTTTCTTCCGCCGAGAAGGCCGTCCGATCCGCCGCTCGTCGCACATTCTCGTCGAAGGGCAGACCTCAACGTCGGCGCTCTTCACCGCGCGTGAACTGTTTGACGCGATCAAGGACGAGGATGCGGTGGTCATTGCCCATGTTGGCGGGCGCTATGCCGACATCAAGATGGCGCATGACGGACGCCTCGAGCGCGCGGTGGAAGTGCATTCGAGCTGGGGCACGTTCGAATGGCTGCTGCATGACGCCTTTGACATGGGATACCGGGTGGGCGTCGTCTGCCATAGTGACGATCACAAAGGCCGGCCCGGCGCAACGCGTCCTGGCGCATCCACGTTCGGCGCGATCGGCGGCCTCACCTGCTACTTCATGCCGGAGCTCACGCGTGATGCCTTGTTCGAAGCCCTGCGCCGGCGGCATCATTATGGGACGACGGGCACACGCATCTTCATCGATGTACACGGCACGTTCGCAGAGCCAGTGACGCGCTTCAACGAGGATCCCAAACTCGCTCCGGCCGGAGGCGTTTCCACCCGCACGGCCATGATGGGCGACATCATTCGGCCGGGCACCAGCAGGATGCAGTTATCCGCCGCAGTCATCGGCAGCGCACCGGTCGAGCGCGTCGATGTGCTGGAAGGCAAGAATGTCGTACACTCGGTTCGCCCCTTCACGGCCGCTGGTCTCGGGCGCCGCGTGCGCGTTCTGTGGCAAGGCGCGGAATATCGCGGCCGCGGCCGCGAGACATTGTGGCAAGGACGACTAAGTCTGAAAGGCAACCGGATCGCGCGGTTTGCGCCGGTAAATTTCCTCAATCCAGAGCGAAAGGTAACCGAGACAAAGCCAGGAGAAGCTCTTTCCTGGAGTTCGGTGACCACGGGAAATCTTGCCGGTATTGATCTCTGGCTCGAGGACGCCCAGCGCGGCACGCTAAAGGTGGAAACGAACGTGGTGTCGGGGGCGGTCGATCTATCGTCGCTCGCGGACCAGCCAGTGGCATTTGACGGCGGCGGTCTTGACCGCAGGCTAACGATCTATCGACTGCCGGAAGCGGACTGGAGTGCGCGCGTCAGCCTTGATCGTTCGATTGTGTTCAGCGGGGATGCTGACCTTCCGGTGTATATTCGCGTGACGCAGAGCGATTGCCATCAGGCCTGGACGAGTCCGATTTACCTGATCGCTTGACACGCAGGCGAACGGCAACGGTTCATCGTTTGCCGCGAGACGTTACTGGCTTTCGCATAAGGGCCATTAGTTCATTGAACAGCACGTCAATCAGCTTGTGCTTGCGAGAGCTTACCGGTTGCACGATGCCAAGTGTGCGATAATGCGGTGTCGTGCCAAATTTGACTCGACGCACCTTGAAAGTAGCTTCGCTCTCGATCTGTCTTTCCGGAACGATCGAGATACCATGGCCGTGGTGAACCATGGCCTCGATCGCCTCGAGCCAATCGAGCTGCATCGTTTCGCGGATTTCTAGCTTCGCCTGCTTGATCGCCGCATCGATCACGCGGCCGACGGCGGAGCTGGGGCTGTAGCGGATGAATGAATACTTCTGCGCCAGCTGCTTCGGGTTATCCTCGCGCACCTCCGGCGGTGCGATTATAACAAGCCGCTCGCGTAGAAAGGGCCGCCAGCGGATATCGCGGAGCGAAGAATCGTAGTCAGAGATGATCGCCGCGTCGAGCGAGCGATTGCTCACTTGGCTAAGCAGATCGGCAGAAAAGCCAGAAACAACCTCAATATGCAGGTTGGGGTAGCGCTGCCGGATGACCGTGAGCACGACAGGGATTAGGCCGGTGAGCGTGCTGCCCACCGCGCCAAGACGAATGCGTCCTTCGATCGAGTCGCTGAGTTTGAGGTCGTTCTGAATGTCCGCGTAACTAGCGATCAATGTGCGCGCCTTGACGATGACGGATTTGCCGAGGTCGTTGAGGGCAGGCGGGCGCTTGCTGCGATCAAACAGTTCCGTCTTTAGCTCGGCTTCCAAGCTCTTGATCTGCGTGCTGACGGCCGAAGGGCTCAGATTGAGGGCGCGCGCGGCGCTTGCAAACGAGCCGGAATCGGCGATGGCTACCAAGGTCCGCAGAGATTGCAGGCTCATCCCCACCGCGTAGCATAGCTTCAAGAAAACTGCAGCAAAATTTCACTTTCATTCGCTTTTTTCGGAGGTCACGCGGGTCTAGGATGCAATCTTCGGTTTATTCTGGACGACACGCAGGAGCGAAATGAGCGACGTCATAGCGGTTTCGATATGGCGCGGCCGTGACGATGGCCGCTATGTGGACTACAAGGTGCCGCGCCTCGACAGCCAGACGGTACTCGACGTCGTGACTTACGTACAACGTGAGCTTGATCCGACGCTGTCGTATCGCTTCGCATGCCGGGTCGGCGTATGCGGGTCGTGTGCTATGACGGTGAACGGGCGGCCGCGCTGGACTTGTCGCACGCACGTCGGAAAAGTCGCTGGGGGCGGACGCCTCGAACTAGCACCGCTCGCCAACTTGCCGGTGGTCAAGGATCTGGCGACCGACATGACTCAGTTTTTCGAGAAGTGGCAAAGGGCGAAAGGCAATTTCTCGCCTTCGAAAACGCGAAACGATCCGGTCGTCCAAATCCGCCCCTCCTCACCCGCACGCGTCGTCGTCGACAAGGCGATCGAGTGCATAAACTGCGGCATTTGTTACGCCGCCTGCGACTCGGTACGCTGGGATCCAGTTTACTTGGGTCCAGCCGCCCTCAACCGCGCTTGGACCCTTGTCAACGATGAGCGCGATGCTAGCAATCGCGAGCGGCTCGCCGCGGTGGCCGCAGTCGGTGGCTGCCATTCCTGCCATACGCATCAGTCGTGCGAGCGGCATTGTCCGCAGTCGATCAATCCAACAGCTTCGATTGCCGGTCTCAAGCGCCGTACGGTGCGCGCCTATTGGTCCGGAGAACTCGAGTGACGCTCCGACTCTACCTGCTGCAACGGCTGACCGCGGTATTAATGGTACCCCTGATAATCGCTCATCTGGTGACGATCATCTACGCAACGCATCACGGCCTGTCGGCCGCCGAGATTCTCGGCAGGACGCGCGGTTCGCTCGGCTGGGCCACCTTCTATGGTTCGTTCGTGCTACTCGCAGCCGTGCATGCTTCCCTCGGCGTGCGCTCGGTCGCGGCCGATTGGACGCCGTTGCGCAGTGCCGCCCTTGATGCGCTGATGTGGCTTTTCTGTCTGGCCTTAGTGTTGCTGGGCGCGCGCGGTGTGTACGCAGTTATTGCAACATGAGTGCCACGATTCAGCAACCGCGAACCATCGGTCACCGGAGCGACCTATTCTGGATCGCCGCCATGGTGCATCGCATTTCCGGGGTCCTGCTGGCCTGCTTTTTGCCGCTGCATTTTCTCGTGCTCGGCCTAGCGATCGAACACGCGGCAAGTCTTGACCGGTTTCTCAAGTGGACAGAAGAGCCGGGAGTGCGGCTCATCGAAACCGCGCTGGTCTTCGTGCTTGCGGTGCATCTGCTCGGCGGCATCCGTGTGCTGTTGATCGAGAACCTCGCCTGGCGACCGGGGCAAAAGCAGATCGCGACTGCAGTGATTGGCATCGCGGGAACGGTGGCGATGTTGTTTCTTCTGCTCACCCTATGAGCGCACATGATCGATCGACGGGAAACCGACATTCTGATTTTGGGCGCCGGCGGCGCCGGACTGTTCGCGGCGTTGCACGCCCATCAGGCGAATCCACGGCTCGATATTATAGTCGCTTCAAAAGGCCTGCTCGGCAAATCCGGTTGCACGCGCATGGTGCAGGGCGGCTACAACGTCGCGCTGCACAAGGGGGATTCGGTCCAACGCCATTTCATGGACACGATCGAGGGCGGCAAGTGGCTGCCCAACCAGCAGCTCGCCTGGACGCTGGTGACGAAGGCGATCGAGCGAGTGCAAGAGCTTGAGAACGAACTTGGTTGCTTCTTCGATCGCAATCCGGATGGCACGCTGCACGGCAAAGCTTTTGCCGGGCAGACGTTCGATCGCACGGTGCACAAGGGCGATCTCACCGGCATCGAAATCATTAACCGTCTGATGGAACAGGTGTGGGCACGGCCAATCAAGCGCCTTGAGGAGTTTCGCGCCCTCGCCTTCATTCCTGGCGTCGATGGCAAAGCCGTGGCCGGCGTCCTGTTCCTCGACATCCGTTCCGGCAAATTCCTCTATGTCGCGACGAAAGCTGTGCTGCTCGCCACCGGCGGCGGACCAACCATGTACCGCTTTCATACTCCGTCGGGCGACAAGAGCGTCGACGGCCTGGCGATGGCGCTGCGCTTCGGACTGCCACTGCGCGACATGGAAATGGTACAATTTCATCCGACCGGCGTACTGGCCGGCCGCAACACGCGCATGACCGGCACCATCATCGAGGAGGGTCTGCGTGGGGCCGGCGGATACCTACTCAATGCCGCCAAAGAGCGCTTCATGTTTGCTTATGATAAGCGTGGCGAACGTGCGACGCGTGACATCGTTTCCCGCTCGATGTTCTCAGAAATGCGGGCTGGCCGAACCACACCGCAAGGCGGACTTTATATCGCTATGGCCCATCTCGGGCCTGAGAACGTACGCCGGCAGTTCAAGGGGATGGTGGAACGTTGCGCCGACTGCGGATCTGATCTTGCCGGCGGGCTCGTCGAGGTGGTGCCCACGGCGCATTACTTGATGGGCGGCGTCATGTGTAACGTCGACACGTCGACCGAGGTCCTGGGGCTTTATGTCGCGGGTGAAGATGCGGGCGGCACCCATGGCGCCAATCGGCTGGGCGGCAACGGTGTTGCCAACTCGACGGTGTTTGGCGGGATTGCGGGAGAAACCATGGTCGCACATATAGCTAAAGGCTTGCATCTGCGTCACGAGGACCAACAGGTGTTGGCGGCCGAAGTCGAGCGCGCCGAAACGCCGTTCCAGCGCAAGCACGGCGGTCTCAACGAATTGCGCGAACGCCTGCTCGATCTGATGTGGGATGATGTCGGCATCATTCGCGAGCCGGCCGGTATGCAAAGGGCACTCGATCGGCTGGCGCAAATCGAAGGCGAATTGCTGGCTATGGGTGTTGCCGACAACGACCGGTCCTTCAATCTCACCTGGTCGGACTGGCTCAACCTTCGCTCGCAGATCGAGATCTCGAAAGTGATTGCGCACGCCGCGTTGAAGCGCGAGAACTCGCGCGGAGCGCATTTCCGCACCGATTTCCCGAAAGAGGGCGATCTGGTAACCTCGCGCTTCACGATCTTGCGCCAGCACGACGGGCAGCTAGACGTGTCGGAAGCCCCGGTCGAGTTCAGTATCGTTAAGCCGGGCGAGACCCTGCTCAAAGATCAAAAAGCGACGGAGTGAAAACATGATTTCACTGTCAGTCTTGCAGTCGACGGCCGAGACACTGATGGCCAAAGCGGCGATCGAGATCCCCGAAGATTATCTGGAGGGCGTGCGCCGCTGCGCCGACACCGAGAAGGGCGACCTCTCCTCCTTCGTCATCAAAGCGATGCTGGAGAACTATGAAGCGGCCAAAGAGGATCACCGCGCCATGTGCGGGGATACCGGCTGTCCGCGCTGGTACGTCAAAATTGGCAACGAGGCGATTATCGAAGGCGGGCCGATCGCGCTTGAGGCGGCGCTGCGGCGTGCGACGGCGAAAGCAACGACGGAGGTCCCGCTGCGTCCCAATCGCGTGCACCCCCTCTGGCGGACCGACCATAATAACAATGTCGGCATCAACGCACCTGAGATTGAGTATGCCTTTCATCCGGATGCCGATTGGATCGAATTGACGACCGTACACAAGGGCGGGTTGTTTGGATCTGATTACCGCATGCTGTTCCCGACCGATGGTATCGACGGCATCAAACGTTTCTACCTCGACACACTGATCGCCTTCGGCAAACGTGGTCTGGCCTGTCAACCGGCGATCGTCGGCATCGGGCTAGGCGGTTCTAAGGACATCTGTATGGTTCTGGGAAAGCAGGCCGCCTGTTTGCGTGTCGTCGGTTCGCGCAACCCCGACCCGAAGATCGCCGCGCTCGAAGCTGAATTGAAAGAGCTTGGTAATTCGATCGGCATGGGGGCGATGGGCTTTATGGGCTCGTCGATGGTGGTCGATTGTCACATCGAAGTCGGCTACTGCCACACCGGCGGAACGCCGATGAGCGTGCACATGTTCTGTCTGTCATCGCGGCGCGCCTGTGCCCACATTCATTCCAGCGGGCGCGTCACCTTTCGCACTGACCCAATGTGGTTCACCGATTATTCGCGTCGGGAAGGCGTCGACTGGCCGCAGCAGGCTGTCGAGGCCGCGGAGTGATGGCCGTGACAGAACTGAAGACTGCACATCTTCGTCTTCCTGCGACGACGGCCGACCTTGCTGCTCTTGAAATCGGCACGGTTGCCTACCTGGACGGACGCGTGTTCACAGCGCGGGAGGGTGTCTACAAGCGCGCGGTTGAGGACGGATTCGGCATGCCGGCGTCCCCTAAGGAACTCGGACGCGCGAATTTTCACTGCTCGCCGGCAGCCTCGATTGCCCCGGACGGAACCATGACCGTGGGCGCGGTAACTGCCACGGCCTCCTTTCGTTTCGCCAAGTATCTCGATGGTTGGTTTAAAGTTTCGACCTGCAACGTGATTATTGGCAAAGGCGGCATGAGCAGCGAAGTCTACCGTCGCTCGTTCGTGCCGAAGAATGCGATTTATCTCACCACCGTCGGCTATGGCACCGGAGCCCTGCTCGGCCGCGGCATCAAGCGTGTCGCTGGCGTCTATTGGCTGCAGGAGCTCGGGCTGGCGCAGGCCATTTGGGTACTCGATGTGGAGAACTTCGGCCCATTTCTGGTCGAGAGCGATCTTGCCGGAAATTCGCTGTTCGAACGCGAGAACGCGAAGATCGCTCCTACGCTGGAAAAGCTCTATGCGGGGACGCGCCCGGCGACACTTCGGCGCTTTGGCGAGACCGACAAGAAAACCGACGAGCTTATTTGAAAGCCGCCGCGGCTTGGTGACCAACACGCGCTTCAAAATGTGTAGTGATGCCTAACGGTCAACAGCATGACGTACCGCAGGTAGGCTCGATAGCCGTCCGCTTGCTGTGCACTTCTAGGTACGACCTAACCCGCTGGCGGACTGAAGCACATTTGGCGTAATGCCGAGCGCTCGCATGGCTCGTGCTTTGCTTTTGATACGAACCAATCTGGTGGTCTGATATTCCGACGTAACTAGAGTGCGCTTAAAAAGGATATCTAAAAAGATATCAGGGCAATGTCTGTTTGGTTGCGAAAATGCGCGCCCAGGGATCCCTCTTCAGTGCGTCGAGCCTATGTCTCAAATTATCGATAGTGAAATGATCAGCACGAATTGCTTCAGACAACTCATCCCATTCCAACGGCGTTGACACTGTTGCTGCAGGCAGCCCGCGGGTTGAATACGCGGCGACGGCAGTCGCACCGCGGCCGTTCCGCAGATAGTCGATAAAGATGCGTCCCTTGCGGACCTTTTTGGTCATTGTGGCGACGTATCGCTCGGGATGCGTCTTAGCCATTGTTGCGGCGATTGACTTGGTGAACTCTTTTGCTTCGCTCCAGCTCGCAGTTGGCTCAATTGGAAACACGACGTGGAGCCCCTTGCCTCCAGAGGTCTTCACAAAGCTCGTCAAGCCGAGGTCTTGCAGCCTGTCCCGGACTTCAATCGCTGCAGTGATCACCGCGTTCCACGGCACGTCCGCACTCGGATCCAGATCAAAAATGAGCCGGTCCGGCTTTTCCAGATTCGAGATGGTCGATCCCCACGGATGAATTTCCACAACGCTGGCCTGAGCCAAGTCGATCAGTCCCGAAAGATCATGAACCGCCAACATCGGCTCCTTGTCGCCGACATCGACCGTCTGCACCGCCTCGGATAAGCCCTGCCAGGCGTGCTTTGCAAAGAAGCACTTGGCATCGACCCCAGATGGACAGCGGACAAGGCTGAGAACACGTCCCGAGATGTGGGGAAGGATCCAGTCAGCGATCGCTGAATAGAACTCGGCCAGTCCCTCTTTGGTGACCCCTTGTTCTGGCCAAAGGATGCGTTCCGGATGTGTCAATCGTCTGCGGATGAGATCGCGAACAGGGTCTGGCGCTGATTTACCCGGCGTCGTTTCGAGGGTGATCTCCTGGGCCGGTCGGTCCTCCCTGACGCCCCTAAAGGAGGCCTGCCGAATTAATCGATCTTCCGTCCATCCTCGATATTCAACCTCGCACACAAGGCGCTGCTCAGCCCAGCACACATCCTTTTCCGCACCGGCCGGCAATGACCGATCGAATTTGGGTCGTGTCGCGGCGATTTTTTCCAATTCCCTGCGAAGAGATCGTGCTTGCTCCGCTGAGAATCCCGTTCCAACTCGGCCAACATATTGCAGCCTTCCTCGATTATACAATCCAAGGACCAGTGAGCCGACTGACCCCTTTGCGCTCGTTGACGGAATGTAACCCAGGATTACGAATTCCTGCCGCAATACGCCCTTGGTCTTGAGCCAGTGGCCCCCGCGACCCGGTCGATAAGGCACGTCGATCCGTTTGGACACGATTCCCTCAAGGCCGAGCCGGCAGGCGTGCTCGAACATGGTTGGGCCATTTAACTCGAGGTGTTCGCTGAAACGGATTGGCGAATTAGTGGACAAGCCAGTCAAAATTTCCAGCAAGAGCGCTTTGCGGTCCAGCAAGGTGGCCTGTGTTAAATCGAACCCTTCGCAATACAAAAGATCAAACAGGAAATATCGGAATCGATCCTGTCTGCTCGCTTTCAGATCAGCTTGCAATAGATTGAAGCTTGGCACGCCCGCCGCATCTTCGACGACGACCTCACCGTCCAACAACGCGGAACTGAGTTCAAGTTTTTTCAACGCAGCCGCAATGCTGGGAAAACGCGATGTCCAATCGAGACCCTTGCGTGTCAGAAGCTTCACATCACGGCCGTCGATCCACGCCTGGATTCGGTAGCCATCGTACTTGATTTCGTGCACCCATTTCGGCCCCGACGGCGCTTTTTGCGTAATCTGCGGCAGGCTTGGTTCGAGAAAAGCCGGCAGGATCCCCTTGCGTGCGCCTCGGATTTTTTTCACGTCGACGACAGCACGCTTGCGCGTTTCCATCACTCGCCGGCGGCCGGCATGATCCCTTCGCAGCCCTCCGTGCGCAGCGAGGTCTTCGGTCGTGCGCCCACTCAAATACGATGTTGTCTCTTCATCGGTGATATCCGTTTGCCCTTTGTGCCGCGCAAATTCATCATCCGCTTTAATGAATAGCCAGTTTTCTTTTTTCTCACCTAGGCGAGGTCGCATTCGCACAAGGTGCCAGCGGCCCTTTAGCCGCGCGCCATGCAGGGTGATATCGAGATGGCCCTTCTGTAGTCCTTTCTCAGCATCAAGGGATGGCTCCCACCGGCCGCGGTCCCATACGATCATCGCGCCGGCGCCGTATTCGCCCTGCGGAATGTTGCCTTCAAATTCCAAATACTGCAGCGGGTGATCTTCCGTGCGGACCGCGAGTCGCTTTTCGCCAACGATCAGACTGGGGCCCTTTGTCAACGCCCAGCTCTTCAGCGTTCCGCCGAGCTCAAGCCTTAGATCGTAGTGGACTCTGCGGGCATCATGCTTCTGCACAACGAATTTCCAGCCGGCGCCCTTCCCGCGTCTCGGCTTCGGCTCCGAGGTGCGGCTGAAATCACGCTTGCTTACATATTCGTTGAGCTCATCAGCCCCCGGCTTTGATTTTGCTGATTTTTGCGCAGCCACCGATATACCCAACGCATCACGAAGATTGGGCGATTTGCATTTCGCAGTACTTCAATGCCTTCTTCGCGCGTGTGGCCCAAGGAGACGCATTGTCGAGCTCTAGATAGCGACGCCAGCACGCCGCTGCTTCCGCAGTGTCCTCCCTGCCCTGCAAGATCAAGGCAAGGTTGAAAATCGCATTCGCGTAGTTCGGGTCGATACTCAGGGTGCGCTTTAAGCAATCGACGGCACAATCAATACGCCCTTGCTCTTCGAGGAGACCGGCAAGGTTATACCAAGCCTCGGTAAACGCGGGATCGGCCTTGATCGCTCCCCGATAGGCGATCTCCGCTTCGATCTTTTTACCTGTCGAATAAAGAATATTGCCGAGATTAAACGGAGCGGTCGGATCCGTCGGATCGAGCTTCATTATCTTGCGATAAAGCCGCAGCGCCGTCTCAAAATCTTGGGAATGTTCGGCCGCTTGGGCTTGCTCGAACAGCGTATCGGGTTGGTCCCTTAATTCCCCAACAGGCAGCATGAATTGGCCGGTTTTATCGGTTCGGCCTTTTAACTGCTCAATGAGGAGTGCGTCCGATGATGCCGGGTAAAGCCGCAAATTGGATAGGCCCGCATCAGGCAGCCATTTGCGGATCTCATACAGGCTCTTGGTGATGGTCGAAAGCGTAACGCCAGATTGAAATAGCTGGGCAATCTGTCGCGCGGCCGCCAAGTCCCGAAAGCCGTAGTGCCCTTGTCGTGTATCAAGCAATCCGAACTCGGTTAGCTGCTCGACAATCTCGAGGCGCATTCTGCTGAGCGCCGATAGTTGTTCTGGCGTGTAGGCCTTGAGTTGGTCGTCCGGCGCTGCTCTGCCAACCCACTCGAGGAAGCGCTGCTCGCTCGCGACGGCGACGCCATATCTCTTTGCCAGGTGCAAGTTTTTCGACGGCAGTCCGTCGGCCAAGAGCGGCCATCCCATCTGGCCGACAATCAGCACATTCGTGGTTTTCGTTACGCCCCGTCGGGGTCTCCCCCCTTTCTGGCGCACGAGATCAAAAGCTTCCGCCCTCGCCATCGACGCCAGCCGGCCCGTAAAGGCGACGGTACCCCCAAGCGTGAGATCGTTTAGTTCAGTGCCCATGCTGCGTCAGCGCCCGGGTCGTCGCGCACCAGTGCTCGCGGCCGCTAGCTTCTTTTCGCTCGCCTTGATGCTGTTCCGCAAGGCGTCCATCAAGCTGATGATCCGAGGGGCAGGACAGCGACAGTTTCAAATAGCCCTTCCAGTATGCACGCTGGGCCATGACCAACTCCCAATGCTCACCAGCCGGCTCGGCGCTTTCCTTCGAAATTATAGTGAAAGGTGCAATGCGGGTCGAATCCGCTGTCGCCAGAAGGTAATAAGAAGCCTTTGAGAGAGCATGAACACCCCGCAAGGTTCAGATTTTGCGGACGGGTGAGGTGTTCGGTTCGGACCAGCCTCCTCAGCCTGGACGGAACGACGCATCGTCAATTAGATACAAAGGCAGGGTCGAGATGACTAAACCATCGGAGTCAGCCACAGGCGGTCAAGGTCATCTGGACTCCACCTGACCTCTGGACCGCACTTGGCCATGGCGGCCACGAACGAGCGCATTATCACCGTGTTCGGCGGAACCGGCTTTCTCGGCCGCCGCATCGTTCGGCATCTCCGTCGGTGCGACTTCGCCATACGGATTGCATCGAGGCATCGAGATAGGGCGGAGAGGCTCTTTGCCCTTGATGACCCGAAACTTCAATCCGTCGAAGCCAACATTCACGACGAGGGATCGGTCGCTGAGGCGGTGGCCGGCGCTTACGCTGTCGTCAATGCGGTTAGTCTTTACATCGAGCAGGGACGGGAAACTTTTCATTCCGTGCATGTCGAATCGGCCCAACGGCTAGCCGCTCAAGCACGCAAAGCCGAAGTGAAGCGGTTCGCGCACGTGTCTGGAATCGGCGCTGACGCTACCTCGCCCTCTCTTTATATCCGCAAGCGGGGCGAGGGCGAACTGGCGGTACGAGCCGCCTTTGCCGACTCCACACTTGTCCGTCCCGCGGTGATGTTCGGGCCGGACGACGCGTTTCTCACCACCATCGTCAAGCTCCTCAGCCGGCTTCCAAGCTACCCGATGTTCGGCCGCGGCCTCACGAAATTACAGCCAGCCTATGTGGAAGATGTGGCGGAAGCGATTGTGAGGGCGCTGCAACGGACAAATATACATGCAGCCACATTCGAGTTCGGCGGCCCTCGCGTCTACTCTTACGAGGAATTGCTCAGAACCGTTGCGCTTGAGGCCAGCCTAAAGTCGAGTTTGATTCCAATCCCATTTGCCGGTTGGCAGGCATTGGCTTGGTTCGCGGAAATGCTTCCGAGGCCGCTCATTACCCGGAATCAAGTTGAGCTAATGCAGGTCGACACTGTGGCATCGCCGGAAATGCCCGGATTTAAAGAACTTGGAATTACACCGGTTGCCGTCGAGGAAATACTCCAGGAAATATTATGGGATCATTGATCAAACTTTCGGTCGCCGTACCGAACTGATTCACGATCCAGTCGTTGAAGTCCGTGGCGCCCGGCGATCGCTGAAGCTTCGGAGAACTCGGCGCGAGTGATCGGGCGGTCAAGTCCCGGATGCTCGCTGGCCCGATGACACGGACGATATTGTCCCATCAGATTGAGGTAGGTATTGGCCGAGATCTCCTCGGCCAAGAACTTCAGCACCTTCTCCGTGCCGGAAATGCCATTGGGCAAAACCAGATGGCGCACAAGCAATCCGCGTTCGGCAAGTCCCTTTGCGTTGATGACGAGATCGCCAACCTGCCGATACATCTCTCGTACCGCGGCCTGATTTGCACTGACGTAATCCCGGACATGCGAATACTTGTGCGCCAACTTTTCATCGCCGTACTTCGTGTCAGGCATGTAGATGTCGACGACGCCGTCGAGCAAAGCGAGAGCTTCCTGACTGTCGTAACCGCTGGTGTTGTAGACTAGGGGTAGACATAAGCCCTGCTCCGCCGCGATTTTCACAGCGGCAAGGATCTGCGCGACCACATGACTTGGCGTGACAAGATTGATGTTGTGGCAGCCAAGCGCCTGCAGTCGCAACATCATCTCAGCCAGCTCCTCGTCGCTTACCTCTTGGCCTTCACCTCGCCAGGCAATCTCCCAGTTCTGGCAAAAACTGCAGCGCAGGTTGCACCAAGAGAAGAAGATCGTGCCCGAGCCGCGCCAGCCGCTCAGACAGGCCTCTTCGCCATGGTGCGGTCCGGCCGAATGCACGACCGCTCGCTCGCCGGTGCGGCAGATTGCACCGCGGATCGATTGCCGCCGCTCGACCCGGCAATAGCGAGCGCAGAGATCGCAATTATCCATATGCTGGTGTGACCGGCGCGCCCGATCAGCCAACTCGCCTGAGCGTAGCAAGCGAAGATAGGCCGGCTCAAATATGCCTCGCTGTCGCACGTTAGCGAACGCAGGGATCAACATTTAACTGTGCAATCGGACCGGCGCATTAAGGTGCAGGGTAGCAGTCGTGAGGATGCACCGATTGACGAGGATCAATTTTGCGGCGGCCAAAGCGTTCTATTTTGTATGCTGAAAGCAGTCGAATTGGAAACGCAACGATCTGGGGCCATTGTGCACTCGCATCTGTTGCGTCACTTTCTCGCGGTTGTTGACCACAAAAAGCGTGAGCGAACACGCCGAGCAATGATTAGTGCGGGCTACCCATCAGTAGGAGCATGTGATGGCACAGGTGGTTGATCCGGAAAGCGGTCTTGCCTTCGTCGAGCTCAGCCATCCGTGGGGCATGTATACGCCGATTTTTCCCGGTTATGAGGAGATCAAGCTCGAACGCATCACCCATCACGCGAAGCAAGGCGTGATGACGCACAAGATTACTACCATCTTCCATACCTCGACGCATGTGAATGCGCCGATCCATCTCATCCCGGAAGCCGCTGCCGTCGGCGAGTTGGCGCTCGACCGCTTCTTCGGCAGCGGGGTCGCGCTCTCGATCCCGAAGAGCAAATGGGAGCTGATCGAGCCGGTCGATCTCGAAAAGGTCAAGCCCGCGGTCGAGGCCGGCGACATCGTGCTCATCAATACCGGCTGGCATCGCAAGTACGCCGATAGCAAGGAGTATTTCGGCCATGCGCCGGGACTGAGCGAAGCGGCAGCGCAATGGCTGGTCGACAAAAAGGTGAAGCTGGTCGGTGTCGACACGGCTTGTATTGATCATCCGCTGGCGACCTCGCTCGGGCCGCACCGCAACGGCCCGCAGATCAAATATCTACTACCGGAATACAAGAAGGCGACAGGACGCGAGGCGATTGCCGACTTCCCGAAATGGAATCCGGCGCATCTCAAGCTGCTAAAGGCCGGTGTCCCGACCGTCGAAAACGTCGGTGGCGATCTCGATTCGGTCAGCGGCAAACGGTGCACCTTCCAGGGCTTCCCCTGGAGGTGGCTGGAAGGCGACGCCTGTGTGATCCGCCTCGTTGCAATTTTCGATTCTTCCGGCGCCTATCGCATCGAATCGGGAACTACTCGCTGATCAGCGTTTTTACACTCACCCTGGATCAAATCATCATGGCACGATCGACCGCCGATCTTCAGTTCTACGACCTGAGCACACGCTGGGGTCACGGGATGCCGCAATGGCCTTCGCGCGCCAATCTCAATGTGCGCGTGGTCGAATTCCACGCCAAGGATGGCCTGCTGGTGCAGCAGTTCGAAGGCATCATGCATCGCGGTACCCACATGGACGCGCCCATCCATGTTCAGGAGAACACGCCGACCATCACCGGCTATCCGCTCTGGCGTTTTTTTGGTACCGGCGTCGCGGTTTCGATTCCCAAGGGCAAATGGGGCGTGATCACGCCGAAGGATCTGGAAATCGTCGAACCGAAGATCCGCAAGAATGATATCGTGATGATCAATACGGGTAGCCACCGCAAATACGGAGACAATCCCGACTATTTCGCCTATTCGCCCGGCCTCTACAAGGAAGCGGCGGAATGGCTGGTCGAACGGCAGGTTAAGCTGGTCGGCGTCGACGTTCAGGCGCTCGACCATCCGCTTGGTACTTTCCTCGGACCACACGGCCCTGGGCCAGCGCAGCCGCACTTACTCACCGAATACAAGGCTGACACTGGGCGCGAGATCATCGAGGACTTCCCCTACTGGGAGCCGGCGCACAAGATCATGATGACAAACGGTATTCCTGGCATCGAGAACATTGGCGGTGATATCGACAAAGTCACTGGCAAGCGTTGTACCTTCCTCGCTTTCCCCTGGCGGTGGCCAAACGGCGAAGGCTGCGCGCTGCGCGTGGTCGCGGCGCTTGACCCCAAGCAGACCTTCCGTTTCGAGACCGGCAACTGAACGGGCGCCATATAGGACATTGCCATGATTTCCGAGCCGTTGCGCAACCCGCTCTCTCTGTTCAACGTTAAGGGCAAGGTCGCGCTGATCACTGGCGCCTCTGGCGCCTTTGGTCGCAGTTGCGCGCTTGCGCTCGGTGCGCTCGGCACCAAACTGGTGCTGGTGTCGGGCAGCAAGGAAGAGCTCGAGGCGGTCGCCGCCGAGGCCAAAGAGCTCGGGGCCGATTATCACACTATGGTCGCCCGTCCCAACAGCCTGGCCGATGCTCAAACCATGCTAAAGGCCGCGCTTGATGCCTACGGTCGCGTCGACCAACTGGTCGTGGCCTCGGGTATGAACAAAGCGGGCTTCATCCAGGACCTCGCCTATGAGGACTGGCAGCGGGTGATGGATGCCAACGTGCGCGGGCCGTGGTTTATGGCCAAGGCGATAGGCACCTATTGGATCGAGAACAAAGTGCGCGGCAAGATGCTGTTGATGTCCTCCGTGCGCGGCCGTCACGGCAACTATTCCGGATACACCGGCTACTGCGCATCCAAGGGTGCAACCGACGCACTCACCCGCGTGCTAGCCACCGAATGGGCCAAATACGGGATCACCGTGAACGCAATTGCGCCGACCGTTTTCCGTTCCAAGCTGACGGCCTGGATGTATGGCGACGACGAGGTCGGCCAAGCGACCAAGGCGCGCTCGCTGTCGCGAATTCCGCTCGGGCGCCTGGGCGAAGTGGAAGACCTGATCGGGATGGCGATCTATCTTTTAGCGCCAGCTTCGGATTTCTGTACCGGACAGATCATGTATGTCGACGGCGGCTATACCGCCGGCTGACGAGAGGAGGATCCTGCGTGGCAGCCGAAAAGATCGGCGTGATCGGCGCGGGCCTGATGGGGCACGGCATCGCCTACCGTTTCGGCGCTGCCGGCCACAGCGTCGGGGTTTTCGAGCCGAACGCAGAGTTACGTGCAAGTCTTGTCAAACGGCTCGGGCTCATTGCTGAACTGCTCGGCGACGACCGTTCCGCTCTCGACCACATTACCGTGCACGACGAACTCACGACTGCGGTCGAGAATGCTGCAATCGTGTTTGAAGCCGCGCCGGAAAAGCTGCTGCTCAAACAAAAGATTTTCGCCGATCTTGAAGCGATCGTAGCGACCGACACGATCCTCGCCAGCAACAGCTCCGCCATCCCTTCGACACAGATAGGGTTGCATCTCAAGCACCGCGAGCGGGTAATTGGCACGCATTTCTGGAACCCGCCGCACCTGGTGGCGCTCGTGGAGGTCATCCAGACCGAGAAAACCAGCGACGCGGTGGTGGCCCGCACCATGGACATGACGCGCCATGCTGGATGGAAGCCGGTGCATGTGCGCAAGGATATCCCCGGCTTCATCGGCAACCGGCTGCAGCACGCTTTGAAGCGCGAGGCTATCGCGCTCGTCGCCGACGGCATTTGTGATGCGGAAACGGTTGACGACGTGGTCAAAAACGGATTCGGCGCGCGTTTGGCAGTACTAGGACCGCTCGAACAGTCCGATCTGGTTGGTCTCGAACTGACGCTCGATATCCAGGAAACGTTGATCCAACACCTCGACCGTAGCGCGGGGCCGCATCCATTTCTCCGGGAGAAGGTCGCACAAGGCAAGCTTGGAATGAAAACCGGTGAAGGCTTTCGCCGCTGGACTCCGCGGCAAGCGGACGAGGTACGCCAGCGATTGAGCCAATTTCTCGCTGATAAAGCCAAGGCCCGAATGCAGACGGACAAGTCCTGATGATTGTCGTTGGCACGATCAACTGGAGCAAGGTCCCATACAATCCAACCGAGCTCTCCGACGGGTCGCGGATCGACGCGCGCGATCCCTAATAAAGCGCAGTTATGGCTCGGACGCGCAAAGTCATTGGACCCGCGATTCGTCAGAGGCCTAACTTCCGGTCTACTATTTTTTGCGACCAATTGCGTAACGCCAGCATCGGCCGGCCTTCCGACGGCGAATGAGGCGGCCAGCAACAGCGCGTGGCGGTCGCGCGCGCCCTAGCCGTGGAGCCGAGTGTGCTGCTGCTCGACGAGCCGTTCGCTGCGCTCGATAAAAACCTACGCCTCGACATGCAGATCGAGGTCAAGCGTATTCAGCGCATCGCCGGCATCACCACGATCCTGGTTACCTCCTGCCAACCGCGGTGGTGATCCTGGTCTCGTTTACCTCCGGCTTCTCACTACGGTTTCCGCCGCCAGGTTATTCGCTGCGTTGGTATGTCGGCCTGCTTGATGCTTGGCAATTGCAGCTTGCTGCGCTCAATAGCTTTAAGGTGGCGACATGGACGACATTCCTGTCGGTGCTGCTTGGAGTCGCCGCCGCGCTTGGCATCGCCCGCTCGCGCTTGCTCGCCGCTAACCTGCTCGATTCCTTATTCATGTCACCGCTGATCCTGCCCGGTCTCGCTTTCGGCCTCTCCGCCCTGATCTTTTTCTCGATGATTGGCTGGCAGGTTTCGGTGCTGACTTTGGTGATCGGGCACACCATCGTCTGCGTTCCGTTCGTGATGCGTACCACCATCGCGACGCTGGTACAGCTCGATCCAGTATTGCTCGAGAGCTCAGCCTCGCTCGGTGCCTCGCGTTGGTACACGTTCCGCCGAGTGATTCTGCCACTGATCGGCTCCGGCATACTGGCCGGCGCATTCCTCGCCTTCATGTCGTCGTTCGATAACATCCCGGTATCTCTGTTCCTGCGCAACGCCAGCACCGAAATGCTGCCGATTCGGATGTGGCAGGATCTGGAGAGCTTGCTCGACGTGCGGATTGCAGCAGTATCTGGCGTGCTGGTGTTTACCACGCTCGTCCTGATGATAATTATGGAGCGTATCGCCGGCCTCTCAAAGCGAATGCAATAAATTCACATTCATTAACGCAGCGCAAGAATGCGGCGGGCCTCGGCGGGTTTTGCGGGCTCACAGTCGAGCGCGTGCAAAATCTGCACGGCCTTTTCCACTAGCACGGCATTTGTTTTTGCGAAGACGCCGCGCTCAATATAAAGGTTATCTTCGAGGCCGACGCGAATATGACCGCCGAGCAGAACGGCCTGCGCCACCATCGGAAACTGCTGGCTGCCGATGCCAAAACCCGTCCAAAAGCTATCCTTTGGCAACATGCTGCGCATGAAGATCATGGCCTCGGAAGTTGCCGGTGCCCCCCAAGGCACTCCAAGACAGATCTGGAACATAGCCGGTATCTTGAGTACACCCTCTTCTATTAAGCGCATCGCAAGGCGCAGGTTTCCGACATCAAACAATTCAAGTTCGGGTAGCACGCCGATCGCATTAATGGCTTTCGCCATCGTACGAATGTGGGCAGGTATGTTGACGAACGCGAATTCGCCGAAGTTCATCGTGCTGATATCGAGGGTGCAGATTTCCGGGCGAAGCTCCTGAACATGACGGACACGTGCTTCCGGACTCATCAGGGTCGTACCTGCTCCTCCGACGGCTGGATTTTCGTCGGATGGGATATAGCGCGCACCGGCGCCCGTTGTGAGATTGATTATGACGTCGGCATTGACGATGCGAATGCGGTCCATCACCTCGCGATAAAGCTCGAGTTTGCTACTGGGCTTGCCCGTTTTTGGGTCGCGCACATGAACATGTACGATCGCGGCTCCTGCCTGCGCCGCCTCCAGGGCGGAATTGGCGATCTGTTCCGGCGTCACCGGAATTGCAGGATGTTTACCTACGGTATCGCCTCCACCGGTAATCGCGCAGGTGATGATAACTCGTCGTTTTGCGGCTATCGATTGCAGATTGTTTGACATTGGGATTTGCCTTATTCGGCGCTGAAATATCAACCTGAGATCGCATCAGGATCGATCACTCAGCGAACGAGCCGATTGCCTCTTCACCCCAATTTGAAAACCCTGAGCGCATTTGTTCGTCCAATCTTGAGGCGATCCGGTTCGCTGATGGGCGCAGCATCAAACCAAGTTGACGCGTGATCGATGTTCTCGAATGGCCAATCGATCGAGAACATAATGCGGTCGGCGCCAACTTCGAGCATCGCGCCGATCAGAGTCTGTGTACGGAAATTTCCTGACGTGGTGATATAAAAATTTGCGAGAAAATACTCGGCAAGTTTTTTCTTCGCCGGATAGTCGTGTTTCTTAATTGCCCAAGCGTTGCAATTATCGACCCGCCAGATGCCAGCTGGCAGTCCTTCGCCTAGATGCCCGAGCACGATGGTCAGGCGTGGATGCCTATCGAACAGCCCCGAGGCCATTAGACGTAGCGCGTGCACTGCGGTCTCGTGGGCGAACCCCCAAGCAGCGCCGGTCATCCACCGATGCCCCTCGTAGATGCGAGAGTCCTGCGGCAGCGCACGGCGTGGATGCATATAGAACGGCACGTCGAGCCGCTCCACTACCTCCCAAAACGGCAGATAGCACGGCATATCGTAGTAAAGCGGTCGGTTGGGATCGCCCGCCTGCGAGAAACCATTGACCAGCACACCCTTGAAACCGAGATCCCTGACGCAACGAGTCAGCTCCTTAGCTGCGGCCTCCGCATCCTGGAGCGGCACGGCCGCAAGGCCGGCGAAGCGGTTTGGTCGTTTTGCTATCTCGGCCGCGAGATAATCGTTGGAAATGCGAGCGATGTCTATTGCCTGCTTGACATCGGGAATAGCCTGAATAGCCGGGGAATTAAGCGACAACAGCATCATCTCGATCCCATGCTCGTCCATCAGCCGTAGCCGCTTGTCCTGAATGTCGAGGAGGCGCATGCGCAGCTCCTCCCAACTGTCGGCCGGCAACGGCCCCTTCGAGACATCAACCGTTTCTGGAATAGCGAAGTGTTCTTCGAGACCGATTTTTCCAAGCATGACTGTACTTAGGACAACTGTCGGTATGAGAAGCCTCAGCATCATTTACCGTAGATTGGCTAAGTTGGGAATTAAGATCGATGACAGCTGTGCCGTCTTATGCTGTGCAGGAAGGTCGCTCGGGGTAAGAGCAAACCACGCGCGCCGATCAAGAAGTGCTCGATTGCCTCGTTAAACTAGTCGTGCCAAGTTTTCTATTCTGGAGTATGCGCTTGGGCGAAATTTTATCGCAGCGCTGTTCCTGCACAGAGGCTGACATGAGGATATTTCACAGGGTGTTGGTGCATGTGATAGGCGTCGGAGTGGCAATGGCAGCCCTAGTGTCTGCCTACGCGCAAAATTATCCCAGCCGGCCGATCACGATCGTGCTTCCCTTCGCTCCCGGCGGCGCGGGTGATCTGCTTGCTCGCATTGTCGGCGCCAAACTCGAGCAACAATTGGGAAAGCCCGTACTTATTGAGGGAAAACCAGGCGCTGGCGGCGTGGTTGCAACTAATTTTGTCGCAAAGGGCACGCCCGATGGTTACACACTGTTGATGGGCACAAGCTCACCGCTGGCAATCGATGCCACTCTATACAAAACCCTACCATACAATCCGGCTACGGACTTCATCCCCATCGCTGACGTGGCTAGCGTTCCGTTTGTCCTAGTGGTTAATCCGTCACTCTCAGTAAAGACGGTGAAGGAACTGATCGAATTCGCAAAAACGAATCCGGACAAGCTGTCATTTGGATCAAGTGGGGTCGGCAGCCCAGGTCATTTATTTATGGAAATGTTTAAGCAGATGACCGGCACTAGAATGATCCATGTGCCCTATAAGGGAACGCTGCCCGCGCTCAATGATGTTGTGGCAGGACATATCCAGCTGATGTTTTGTGATGTCGGACCATGCGGCGGCCAATTACAGAGCGGCACCGTGCGCCCGCTCGGGATCGCGACCAAGACCCGATTTACCACGGTCCCAAATATACCGACCATCGCTGAATCGGGCGTGCCGGGGTACGAAGCGGCCGCGTGGCAGATGCTGGTGGCGCCCGCGGGGACGCCACGTGATATCGTTGGGAAACTGCACGCGGAGCTGAAGACTATCCTCGATCAACAGGAGGTCAGGGATCAGATAATCAAGACCGGCTTTATACCGGCGGAGAATCCTTCGGTCGACGAACTGCATGCTTTCGTCAACTCGGAAATCGAGCGTTGGGGTAAGGTGGTAACGCAGACCGGTCTTGCTGGTTCGCAATAACTGCGACGACGCAAAGGATATTTTTGAAATTGACGTAGGAGGCGCAATCGCCACCGCTAACCCGGCTCTGCGAACTTCCTACCGAATGGTCGCGCCAGTACCGCGTGCTCGGCCGCAACTGTACCGGTCTAGCCTTCATTGCGGCAGATTACGAAACGTCCTCACGTCGTTAACAACGCGTGTACTTCGGTGGCGTTTTTGGCTTTCCGCAAACCAGCTAAATCCTCATTGGACCTCATTTTGCGCGCAATAGCTGCAAGTGCCCCGAGTTGTTCCGACTCCTTCTTGGCTGGCAACAAAAGAAGAAAAACGAGATCTACCGGCTGACTATCAATTGCATCGAAATCAATTGGCTGTTTGAGCCGCGCCAGAACGCCTAAAGGCTTAGTGACAGCTTGGAGTCTCGCGTGGGGGAGTGCTACTCCACTTCCCATCCCTGTAGATCCAAGCTGTTCGCGCTTGAGAATCTGATCCAAAATATCATCCGAACTAGCCGGTACTTTGTCAGCTACTTTGCGGCAGAGTTCTTCAAGTAATTGCCTCTTGTTCGCCGCACGAAGATCGACGAAAACATCCTTTGGCGAAAGACAATCTGAAATCTTCATAATGATAATGGCTCCAGAATGAGTTGAAGGCTTCCTGCACGCAAACTCTAATCCGGAGCGCGCAATCGGTACCCGATACCGGTTTCAGTGAGAATGTACTCTGGTCTTTCTGGATCTACCTCAATTTTTTGCCT
>Ga0207783_1000025_pt1 | contig 24687 bp, 27 predicted proteins | sample LuqExpMetageno63_FD_187820 | JGI IMG/M metagenome (GOLD analysis project Ga0207783, IMG submission 187820) | Tropical forest soil microbial communities from Luquillo Experimental Forest, Puerto Rico - Sample 63 (SPAdes) | ecosystem: Environmental > Terrestrial > Soil > Tropical forest ... | reverse complement strand
GCTCTTTGGCGGTTCGTTTCGTCAGAATCCAAACCTCATCGATCAGCACATCGACCGAATACAGTCCCCGCCAAGAGTTGGCTATCTGTACCAACTTGCTGCCTTGTGGGGATGGACTAGCGTGCCGTGGCTGCATCGACTAACGCAGCCCATACTGATCATGGCGGGGACGGAGGATCCAATCGTCCCGCTAGTGAACGCCAAGATAATGCAAAGTTTCATTCGACGATGCGAGCTTTTCACGATCGACGATGGCCACCTTTTTCTAATTGCACGCGCTAAGGAGGCCGCCTCCGTTGTAAAACAATTTCTGACTAGACCGATCGAGAAGGACCTCAAGATATCGCCGGCTGGCATCCGCTCCCGTGTGTCCCATCTGGCACGCAGACTTCGTTTCGGGCCCAGGAGGCTAACTCGGACAGGAAGCCGTCGGCCGAGCCATTTCCACCGATCCGCCCGGTCTCCTGGAAGGAGCCAAAAACCGGCAATTCGAAATCTAAGGACGGGTGCGCCATCAGCCTGAGACGACGCCGAGTACCCGCTGGCGCTATTGGGCACGCTTGGCTCTCTGTCCTTTCCGAAAATTAGATCCGGAAGTATTGATGGTGTAGCCCAGCTAGAATCGGAATTGTAGTGACGCTGCCAAAGCGTTGGACCGGCCGTTTGAGCGGGCAATCTTTATGCAAAGCCAGATGCGTACGTGTATGATTGTAGTACACGGCATAGGCGGAAAGAATTCGCCGCAGGTGTGCCTCACCGAAGATAACCATATGATCTAGGCACTCGCGTCGCAGCGTGCCGATCAAACGTTCAGCGATACCATTTTGCCATGGCGATCCAGATCGGCCGGTTGCGGATGTCCATCGCCGTGACGCGAGTGATGAAGACGTGCCCATAAGCCCGGTCATTATCGCGCACCAAATAGGCAGGTGCCGATGCCCAAGGGAACGCTTCGGTGATTTGCCGGGCTAGCCACGCTGCCGTCGGGTAGCGGGTGACCTTTGGCAGGACTTGGGGTCGGCCATCTTCGGACGCCGACCGCATCACCGTTTGCCTTCGGCAAAAGGTGCGCGAGCTCAGTCCGGAGTGCCGCGTCGTGATGACGGGGCTGAAAAAGGCTGTGGCGACCGTGGGGCAGGCCCCGCGCAACGCTGGACTTCGGGAGTAAGTCGTGAACCCGGCTTACATCTCGGCGGTCTCCATGTTATGCGGCTCGGGCATCGGCGCCCTCGCGTCGATCGCAACGATCCGGTTATCGCAGCGCCATCAGGACGAAATCCGGCGGCGGACCCAGGAGCACGCCCGCCGCGAGCTGATATTCGTTGATCGATTAAAGACAGCGAAGCCATTCATTTATCGCGCGACCTACAGTTATCGTATCGACCCAGTAAAATTCCCTGATTAGCCAAACGGAAAATGTGCGGCCGCTTCAGCCAAGCCTACATCTGGCGCGAACTGGTCGCCCTGTACGGGCTGACGCAGCCGGCCATGAATTTGCAGCCGCGCTACAACATCGCCCCGACCGCGACGATCGACGTGCTGATCCCGCGCAACAGCGACGAGCTTGAGCTTTGGCAGATGGGCTGGGGCCTGATCCCGTCCTGGTGGACAAAGACGCGCAAGGAACTGCCGTCGACCTTCAACGCGCGCGCCGAAACCGTCACCGCCAGACCGATGTTTCGCGATGCCTTCCGGGAACGCCGTTGTATCATCTCGGCATCCGGCTATCGTCGCCCGCGCGCGCGATGGACGTGTTTGCACTCGTGCTCAAGGATCATCAGTTCGCTCCGGCGGAACTTCACGTTCCAGCCAACGAATGCGGGCGGCGTTGGCAAAATACCCGTCGTCGCGGAGATGTCGGTGCCAGCTCGTCGTATCGCTTCCAGCGATAGATGAGCGCCGAAACAATCCAGCACAGCGCGAAGGCGCCGATCACGGCGAACCCAAAGGATCCGAGCGAGTCGTTAAGGTTCCTGATCAGGGTCCACCAGCCGCCCTCCAGTTCGAACTTTTCGGCGAGCAGTCCGAGCGCCTCGATGCCCCCGACGAGGAATGCGACCATGACTGAACCCGCGGTGATCGTCAGGTTGTACCACAGCTTGCGGACCGGATTTGCGAACGCCCATCCATAAGCTCCCACCATGAAGATGCCGTCCGTGGTGTCGACGAGTGCCATCCCGCTGGTGAACAGCGCCGGAAAAATCAGCATCGACCAGATCGACATACCTTGGGCCACCTGCATTGCGGAGATACCGAGCAGCCCGACTTCTGTCGCCGTATCGAAGCCGAGGCCGAACAGGAGGCCAAGCGGGTACATATGCCAACTCTTTGATACAATGCCGAACAAGCGTCGGGACAACCCCGAAACGAGCCCACTTCCTGCCGTGAGCATGACCAGTTGCTGCAGCTCGATCTGCCCGCCTTCACGCACGTGCCGGAAACTCCGCCAGACACCGACGAGGACGACCGAGTTGGCCACGGCGATCCCCAGCAGGAAGAGCGCGGACACGCCGGTGCCGATCACGCTACCGGTTTCCCGCAACCCATCGAAGCGGACCTGGAGGGCCGCCGTTGTAGCGGCAATGGCAATCGTCGCCACCACAACGACGGTCGAATGGCCAAGCGCAAAGAAGAAGCCGACCGCCAACGGGCGCTTGCCGTCCTGCATCAGCTTACGCACCACGTTGTCGACGGCGGCGATGTGGTCGGCGTCGACGGCGTGCCGCAATCCGAACGCGTAAGCCAAGACTGCCGTTCCGACGAGAGTGGGCTGGCCGCCGAGGTGAGCCAACGCCCAAATCCACGCACTTGCGTTCGCTGCGATCAGCAACGCACAGAGGCCAAACACCCTATGGCGTTCTTGTGAAAAGCTACCGTCGAGCTGGGGCCCGGCTAGTGGACGTGTCCCGGTGCAAGTCATGATCGCTCGGATCCTCCCGCGAACGCCCGCAACGCCCACGTCACCCCGCTCATCGCGATGGAGCAGGGCCGCCTGAGGGTTGGGCGCCCACCGGCGCCGCGGGCGGGTGCACAAGGTTGGTGTGACAGTCGATGCAGGTCGTGCCGCCTTGCCGCAACGCGGCGTGTGAGCTTCGTCCTGCCTCGCTCGTCGGATTGATTGCATTTGCATTATGGCAGGACCGGCACGTGATGCTGTCCTGGGCGCGGAAAACTGCCTGGGCTTTCGGCTCGAGATCGACGCGGTACGCCGCCCAAGAGGTCGGATTGCGGAAATCGTGCTCCAAATCGGAGAATGTGTCTTTCAAGCCGAATTTCACGCGATTAAAGGTGCTGATAAACCAGTTGCCGGCGGGGACATGGCAGTTGCCGCAGGAAGGCCGCACGCCCACGTTGTTGCTCCTATGCCGCGAGCGCTTGAAATATGGATCGTCGGCTTGCAGGACCATGACGTGGCATTGCGTGCAAAACGCATCGCTCGAATCCGAGTCGTGGTAGATCGAAATAGTCGCGATTATCCCCCCGGCGCCGACGCAGGCGGCAACCAGCAACAGGGCGCCCAAGAGCCAGCGGTTGATCTTCATCCCTAGTCACCCATCGCTAGTGCCTGCTTCCCGATGTGATGTACGCGACCACCTGCCAGATTTGCTGATCGGTCAATGTCGGCCATCCCGGCATCGCCGTTCCGCGAACGCCGTTGCGAATGACAAGGAATGTCCGGGCCGCGTTCGCTGCCTCCGACCAAGGCGGCAAAGTCAGATTTGCAGGAGGTGGGTTCATTCCCGCTTGACGCTGGCCGCGACCGTCCGCACGAGTGCCGTGACAGATGGCGCAGTTGGCCGCAAAAATGACGGCGCCGGCCTGCTGGGCTTCGCGCGACGTCAACAGTTCGGCAGGCGCATTCGGCAAGCCGCCCTCACATCCCGAAATGACGAGTGAGATTGTGTATAGGACGATCGCGCGCGGCAGCCGCTGTTTCCCGCTCCAGCCCATAGCCAAGCCGTTGAACCTCTCCGACGACTGCAGCCACCAGCGCCTCGAGTCCGTCATCGACCGCTTTTGATCGGACAATCGCCAACTCCAAGGAATCTGGCACGAGGCCGAGCAATGTTACCGTCTGCGGGTAACGATTCATGAGGCGCGCCGCTTCAAGCAGGTCGGCCACCCCGACCTGATGAGGTGACAGGCGGTCGCGCACCGCGGCCGGAACCTCCTCTCCGTCGAGTCGCACAAGCGTTCCCGGCGCAGCATCGGCGCGCACGGCATCGACCAGAATGACGTGGCGTGAATCCGCGATCAGTCCGAGCAGCGAGAGCCCGAGCGTGCCACCATCCTCGAGCCGGACGCCGGGCGGGGTACGGTAGTCGCGCTCGAGCCGGGAAACTGCTGCGGGGCCGAGGCCGTCGTCTCCGAGCAGGACGTTGCCAAGCGCGAGGACGAGAACACTGATCCCGGTGGTCGCCATCGGTTCGTCAGGTTCAATGGTCACGACAGGTCCGCTTCCTGGTCAGGCACGAATTTGTAGCCGGAGATGATCGAGTCGAAGGTACCGATGTGTTCGACGATGGACGCCAGCACCACGAAATAAATGTGCATCACCACGAAGAGTACTATGATCCACATCCCGATGTGGTGGATCAGGCGGGCCACTTGCAAGCCCCCGAAGACGGGCACCAAAAAGCCGAAGATTTGAAATGGCGAGCCGGCGGATGCGATGACCGTATATAGGGCGAGGCCGGTCGCGATCATGAGCAGATAAATCAGATAGATGCCGAGGTAGCTTCCGGCCGCGATCGCATTGTGGCCGACGTAAATCTCCGGATCGCGCCTTAGGAACGAGTAGTACGCTAGCGTTGTCCAAAGGCTGCGCCATCGTCGCGCCGATAACGGAATGTATTCGCCCAGACGAACGTATTTGTTGCCAGCGAAAAACCAATAGATGCGCGCCAGGGTGGCCAGCGAAAAGACGATCGCAGTATACAAGTGGATTGCCCGGGCCATTCCCATCACGAAATGGTCCTTTGCCTCTCCCGGAACGTCGATGAAGGGATGTCCGATGTAAAAGCCGGTGGCGGATAATATGAGAATTGCGAAGAACAGGACCCAGTGGCTAACGCGAATTGGCAGCTCCCATACGTAGACTCGTTCGCCGAACGGCTTGGATCCGGTCGTGATCGCCATGGCTGCCTCTCAAGCTACTCGCACGCGCGCGAGCTCGCGCTTGCTTGCGTCGACCACGTGGACGCCGCAGGCCATGCAAGGGTCGAATGAATGCAGCGTACGCAGGATTTCGAGCGGCTGGTCCGGTTTGGCGACCGGTGTGCCAACCAGCGAAGCCTCGTAGGGCCCGGGCTGACCGTCAGCGTCGCGCGGGCCGGCGTTCCAGGTGCTCGGGACGACGCACTGGTAGTTCGCGATCGCGCCGTTAACGATGTGAACCCAATGGCCGAGCGACCCCCGGGGCGACTCATGGAAGCCGTATCCGAAGCAAAAGCTTGGCCACGTCCCGGGATCCCATTTCGAATTATCCTGGATGCGGTAATCACGTCGAGCCATGTTGTCGGCCAATCCTTCGATCCAGATATTCATCGAGTCGACGAGCATCTCGGCCTCGATCGCGCGCGCGGCGACCCGGCCGAGCGTGGAAAACAGCGCCTCGGGACCGACGCTCAGCGCAGATAACACCTTATCGACGGCTTGTTTGGTGCGAGGACGCCCCAAGGCATAGGCCACGAGCGTGCGCGCGAGCGGGCCGACCTCCATCGGCTTTCCGTCATAGCGCGGGGACTTCACCCATGAATATTTCTGCGCGACGTTCAGTCTGTCATACGGCGGCTTCGGTCCGGTGTAGTGGGGCTGCGTCTCGCCTTTGAAGGGGTTGAGCGCGGCAGCGTCGCCGTCCGCATAGTCGTACCACGAATGCGCGACCTGCTCGGTCACCTTGGTCTCGTCCACCGTATCGATCTTCGTCAGATCGCGGCCGTAAATGATACCGCCGGGGATTAGCAGCTCGGGATTTTGCCCGTCGTCGAGAGGGTAGTCGCCGTAGCACATGTAATTGCCGACGCCGGCTCCAAGCGATGCCCATTCCTTGTAGTAGGACGCAATCGCCAGGACGTCCGGGATATAGACGCGGCTGACGAAGTCCTTCCCGTCCGCCGCCAGCTTGGTGAGCGCGGCGATCGTGTCCATGTTGAGCGATGCTTGCGCGTCGGGATCGACGGGCGTTGCCATCCCGCCGACGAGGAAGCTCTGCAGGTGCGGATTCTTGCCTCCAAGGATCGCATGTATCTTGATGAAACGGCGGTGCCAGTCGAGCGCCTCGAGATAATGGGCCAGCGCCATCAGATTGGCCTCGGGCGGCAGCTTGTAGGCCGGATGTCCCCAATACGCATTGGCGAATGGGCCGAGCTGGCCGCGCTCGACAAAAGCCTTCATCCGATTCTGCACGCCGGAGAAGTACTTCGCGCTCGACAACGGCCAGTCGGAGATCGACTGAGCCAAGGTAGCGGTCTTGGCGGGATCGGCATGGAGGGCATTGACGATGTCAACCCAGTCGAGCGCATGCAACTGATAGAAATGGATCACATGGTCCTGAACGTTTTGCGCCGACATGACGATGTTGCGCAAAAGCCGCGCGTTCGAAGGAGGCACCGCGCCGATCGCCCGTTCGACCGCCCTGATCGAGGCAATCGCGTGCACGGTCGTGCAGACGCCGCAAATCCGCTGGGCGAACGCCCAGGCATCGCGCGGGTCGCGACCCCGCAAGATCAACTCGATGCCGCGAAACATGGTGGACGACGACCACGCTTCCTTCACGACGCCGCCGTCGACTTCCGCCTCGACGCGGAGATGACCTTCGATCCGCGTCACCGGGTCAACCACAACATGGGTCATCGCTCGGACTCCGTTGCCTCCGCGGTACCACGTTTTTTCGCGCGACGCCGCCCGACCTCAACCGCCCCGTGGATAAAGGTCGCTGCCGCCACCAGCCCGGTGAGCCCAAGGCCCAAGGGATCGATCCATCGGCCGACGTCGAAACCGACGACATTCGGCAAGCGCCCGTAGAACGGGGTCATCGTGTCCCAGAAATTCGGCTCCGCGCAGCCGATGCAGGGATGGCCGCATCCGATCGGCCAGTTGGTTCCCTCGTTCCACCGCACCGTCGGACAGTTCTGCGACGCCGCCGGACCTTTGCAACCCATCTTGTAGAGGCAATGGCCATGCCGGTGCGCCTCATCGCCCCAGCTCTCGACGTATTGTCCGGCATCGAAATGAGCGCGCCGCTCGCAATTGTCGTGAATGGTCTTGCCGTAGGCGAACAGCGGTCGCCGTAAACGGTCGAGCGGGGGCCAGCGCTTGAGGGTCATGTAATAGACGACCAGCGCGGTGATGTTCTCGGCATTGGCCGGGCATGCCGACATGTTGATGAGCGTCTTCAACCCGGGCACGGCGTCGGCGACCGACAGGGCCCCGGTCGGATTAGGCGCGGCCGCCGGGATGCCGCCGAAGGCCGCGCACGTGCCGACCGCGATGGTCGCCGCAGCCCCGCCGCAGACCGCCCGCGCGATATCAAGTGCCGCGCGGCCGCCGATCGTGCAATAGCCGCCGTCTGCCCCGGTCGGAATAGAACCTTCGACCAGCGCGATGTATTTACCGGCATTGTCGCGAACTGTCTGCGCCAGCGCATCTTCCGCCTGGCTCCCAGCCGCGGCCATAATTGTTTCATGATAGTTGAGGGAGATCGAATCGAGGATGAGGTCGGCGACCGTCGGATGGGTCGCGCGCAGCAAGGACTCGGTGTTGCCGGCGCAATCCTGGAATTCGAGCCACACCAGGATCGGCCGCGCCTCGTTTTCGATAGCCGCGGCGATCGCCGGGGTAGCGGTTTCTGGCAGGCCCAGAACCGCGGCCATCGAGGCGCAAAAGCCCAGGAAATCGCGACGCGAAATGCCGCGCTGCTCAAGTTCTTCTTTGAGGCTGAGGTTGAACATTTTTTCGTTTCCGCACGCGAAGGGTATACAACCTTAACACGTGCCCGGAAGAACATTGCACGAACGACTTCAAATCTTGCCAAAAAAAGAAGAAGCGTGTGGTGAGATGATCTTTTCAGGATATCCTTGCCTGGTGCCTGGCGCGGCCCGCCAAGTGGCGAGGGTGCAGTGATGCCATGATGACGCTCGAGACCCGGCCTTCCCAATCGCTGGAAATTCGGCTGCGGGGACGCGTGCAGGGCGTTGGTCTTCGTCCGGTGATCTGGCGCGTGGCGCGCGAGCTTGGGGTGGCCGGCGAAGTTCTCAACGATCCGGAAGGTGTGCTCCTGCGCGTGGGCGGCGACGCGTCAGGGATCAGGGCGCTTCTCGAAAGGATCAAGCGCGAACTGCCGCCGCTGGCGCGCTTGGATGCAATCGAAACGCGGTATTGCTCCGGCGCATTCTCGGGCGAGTTTCGCATCGCGGAGAGTTCGATCGGGCGTGCTCGTACCGAGATTACCCCGGACGCCGTAGTTTGCGCGACCTGTATTGCCGATATCCGAAACCCGCACGATCGCCATTATCGCTATCCGTTCACCAGCTGCACGCATTGCGGGCCGCGGCTGAGCATCGTGACGGCGGTCCCGTACGACCGCGCCGCAACGGTGATGGCGCCGTTTGTGCTGTGCCCCGATTGCCGCGCGGAATATGACGATCCCGGCGATCGTCGCTTTCATGCCCAAGCCATTGCTTGTCCGAATTGCGGCCCACAGGCGGTCTTGATCCCGCTGCGGCCGGTGGAGCGGGACGAGCGTACGGCAATCGACGATGTCGCTCGCGCCGCGCGACTGCTTCGCGAGGGCACGATCATCGCGGTCAAGGGACTTGGCGGCTATCAGCTCGCCTGCAAAGCCACGGATCCGGAGGTGGTGGTACGGCTACGCCGCTTGAAACGCCGGCAAAGCAAGCCATTCGCGCTGATGGCGCGAGACCTCGAGGTGATACGTCGCTACTGCACGATCACCGAGGCGGACGAGCGGGAACTTACCGGAATGGAAGCCCCGATTGTGCTGCTTGATGCCGGCGGCTTGCACCGACTCCCCGAAAGCGTCGCGCCCGGCGTCAACACATTGGGCTTTATGCTGCCGACAACACCGCTTCATGCGCTGCTTTTGCAGGACATGGACGAGCCTATGATCATGACAAGCGGCAACTTTTCCGGCGCGCCGCCGATTGTCGACGATCGGGAAGCGCGCAAGCGGCTCGCCGCGATTGCCGCGTACGCGCTCGTGCATGACCGCCGCATTGCTAACCGCGTAGATGATTCGGTCGTGCGGACCATGGATGGAAAACGTCGCGTGCTGCGCCGCGCGCGCGGCTTCGCGCCGAGCGCGATCAAGCTGCCACCGGATTTTGCGGCCGCGCCGGCGCTGCTGGCGACGGGAGGGCAGCTCAAGGCGACCTTCTGCCTCCTGAAGGAAGGCCAAGCGGTACTGTCGCAGCACATCGGTGACTTGGAGAGTGCGGCCAATTTCGACGACTATCGGCACAATCTTGCGCTTTATCGCCGCATATTCGCGCACGTGGCGACTGCAATCGTCGTCGACCGGCACCCGGAGTACCTCTCGTCCAAATGGGGCGCCGCCGAAGCTCTGGAACGAGGGCTTGCGCTGGTGCCGGTACAGCACCATCACGCGCATGTTGCTGCGTGTCTAGCCGAGAACCGCCATGCGCTTGCGGGGCCGAGGGTTCTCGGAATCGTCATGGATGGGCTCGGCTTCGGCGACGATGGCACCATCTGGGGCGGCGAGTTTCTGCTCGCCGATTATCGCCAATACCGGCGCGTCGCCCGGCTCAAGCCGATTCGCATGCCCGGGGGCGCGCAAGCGGTGCGCGAACCGTGGCGAAACCTTCACGCCCACCTAAAGGCGGCATTCGCACGGGAAACGCTGGATCGGTGCGCTCGCGCGCTCGGTCTTCAGGAGCAGTTGCTCGGGAAGCCGGCGGCGTTGGTCGATGCGATGATCGAGAAAGGCCTCAACTCGCCGCTGGCGTCCTCATGCGGGCGGCTCTTCGATGCCGTTGCCGCGGCACTTAACGTCTGCCGTGGACGACAAACCTATGAAGGCGAAGCGGCGATCCGGCTCGAAGCCCTCGCGCAAACGGCTCTCTCCGACGGCGATGATGCGCAAGCCTATCCGTTTCACCTTTCCCGCGCACCGTACGGGTTAATCGAGATCGACCCGACGCCGATGTGGAAAGCGCTCATCGAGGATATCGGAAGCGGCCTTCCCGCCTCGACCGTCGCGCTGCGATTCCACAAAGGGTTGGCCGATGTGCTCGTTGCAACGGCGATATCGGTAGCGGAGCGCCGTGACGGCATCGCGCTGTTCGATACGGTCGCTCTGACCGGCGGCAGCTTTCAGAACCGCATCCTGTTCGAGCGCGTGGCGGCTCGGCTGCGCGATAGCGGATACGTCGTGCTCGCGCACGCCGAAGTACCCGCCAATGACGGCGGGCTCGCGCTCGGTCAGGCGGCAATCGGTGCCGCTCATCTGCTCGCAAAGTGCGAACATCGCTGAGAGGACGCGATCATGTGCCTCGGCATACCAGGATTGATCATCAAGATCGACGACGCGGAGAACATGCTGGCGACGGTCGACGTCTGCGGTGTACGACGGCTGATCAATATCAGCTGCATCGTCGAGGATGATCATCCCGCCGAGGCCTGCGTCGGCGATTGGGTGCTGGTCCATGTCGGTTTTGCGATGAGCCGCATCGACGCCGACGAGGCGGCAACGACGCTGAGGACTCTGGAGCAATTGGGCGAAATGCAAGCCGAACTGGCCGCCATGCAAGCTGTGGCCGCCGAGACGGCATCCGACGAAAGGGAATCGGGCACATGAGCAATGGCAGCGAATTGGAAGGCTTATATCCCTTCCTGCATGGGCGGCAGCAGGACCCTGCGAGTCTCGGCGCCACCCTGCTGCAGTCGGTGGCGGAAAAAGCGCGCGACTCGCGCGAGACGAATGAGCGGTTTTTCGCGACCCAGGTGGACATCCTGCTGTCGGCCGCGACGGCTCTTGCCAAGGTCTATCGGGGCGGCGGACGGCTGTTTACGATGGGGAACGGCGGCTCCAGCTGCGACGCCTCGCACGTCGCCGTCGAGTTCGTGCATCCGATCACTGCCGGCCGCCCGGCGCTCGCCGCGATCAACCTCGTTGCCGACCTTGCGATGATCTCCGCCGTCGGCAACGACGTCGGCTTCGATCATGTCTTCGTCAGACAGGTGATCGCGCAAGCCAAGGCCGGCGACGGCCTGATCGGAATTTCGACGAGCGGCAATTCATCAAATCTCATCGCCGCTTTTGCCAAAGCCAAGGACATGGGACTCGTCACCATTGGTCTGGCGGGCGGCGACGGCGGCAGGATGAAAACCGGCGGCGTGTGTGACTATTGTCTGGTGGTTCCGACGACCTCGATACACCGTATTCAGGAGTGCCACGTCGTGGCTTATCACATCCTTTGGGATCTCGTGCACACGATCCTCGCCGATGAACGCGGCTCGGCCACGAGAGGGGCTGCGGCATGAAATTCGTCGATGAGTATCGCGACCCGGTCAAGGCTCGCGCTTTGGTCCAACAGATCGAGGCGCTTGCGGGCAGCATCAAAACGTCCGCCGATCGCCCGATCAAGATCATGGAGGTGTGCGGCGGCCACACTCATTCGATCTTCCGGTACGGCATCGAGGGCATGCTGCCGAAATCGGTTGAGCTGGTGCATGGACCCGGCTGCCCGGTTTGCGTGCTGCCGATGGGACGGGTGGACGACTGCGTCGCCATCGCCGAGCGCCCGGAGGTGATATTCACGACGTTCGGCGACGCGATGCGAGTGCCTGGGTCGCGCAAGAGCCTGCTGCAGGCCAAAGCGGACGGCGCCGACATACGGATGGTGTATTCGCCGATGGATGCTCTCGCGCTGGCGCGACGCCATCCGACACGCGAGGTCGTCTTTTTCGGTATTGGGTTCGAGACGACGATCCCGTCGACCGCGCTAACGGTCCTGCAGGCGGAACGCGAAGGCATCAAGAACTTTTCCATTTTCTGCAATCACATCACCATCGTCCCGACCATCAAGGCGATCCTCGACAGCCCCGATCTGCGCCTCGACGGCTTTCTCGGACCGGGGCATGTGTCCATGGTGATCGGCACTGCACCATACGAATTTATCGCGCGTTTCTACAGGAAACCAATGGTCGTGGCCGGATTCGAGCCCCTCGACGTTCTGCAGTCGATCTGGATGGTGCTGAAGCAAATCAAGGAAGGCCGCTGCGAGATTGAGAACCAATATGCCCGCGTTGTGGCGAAACAAGGTAACGATCGGGCGCTTCGCGCCGTCGCGCGCGTGTATGAGCTGCGTGAATTCTTCGAATGGCGCGGGCTCGGCTCGATCGATCATTCCGGGGTGAAACTGCGCGCTGCGTACGCCCGCTTCGACGCGGAGCGGAAGTTTGCAGTGCCTAACGCGAAGATGGCCGACCCCAAGTCCTGCCAATGCGGCGAGGTGCTCAAGGGGGTGATCAAGCCGTGGCATTGCAAGGTGTTCGGCACGGCTTGCACCCCCGAGACGCCGCTTGGCGCCCTGATGGTTTCCTCGGAGGGCGCTTGCGCTGCGTACTACCAATATGGCGGCTTGCGGCGGCAAAGGACCGAAACCGCGGACGAGGCGCGCGCGGTATGACGATCGCGAGAGTCATCGCCAACCGGCCGCGCAACAAGGTCCATGTGCCGACGGTCACGCTCGCCCATGGGGGCGGCGGAAAAGCGATGAAGGATCTCATCGACGACGTATTCGTGGAGGCCTTCGACAATCCGCTGCTGGCGCCGCTTGATGATCAAGCGCGGCCCGAACTTGCCGGGTTCGCGCGATTGGGCGACCGTCTGGCGTTCACGACCGATTCTTTCGTGATCGATCCCCTGATCTTTCCCGGCGGCGACATCGGCAAGCTGGCGGTCTGCGGCACAGTCAATGACCTCGCTGTCGGCGGCGCCATTCCCCTTTATCTGTCCTGCGGCTTCATCATAGAGGAAGGAGTGTCGATCGAGCTTTTGCGCCGGATCGCCCGGTCGATGGCGACAGCCGCGCGCGAAGCGGGCGTACAAATCGTCACCGGCGACACCAAGGTGGTGAACAAATCCGCGTGCGACAAGATGTTCATCACCACCGCCGGAATTGGTGCGATCCCGGCAGACGTCGACCTGGCGATAGATTGCGTGCGGCCGGGCGATCTGGTGCTGGTCAACGGTCTGTTGGGCGACCATGGTGCGGCCATCCTTGCCGCGCGCGGCGATCTCGCCTTGGAAGCGCCGATCGCGAGCGATTGTGCCTGCCTTCGCGGGCTCATTGCGGCGCTGCTGGCAGCCGTTCCCGACACGCGCTTCATTCGCGATCCGACCCGCGGTGGCATCGCGACCGTACTCAACGAGATCGCTCAAGCCGCCCGGGTCGCGATCGAGATGGAAGAGGCTTCGACGCCGCTGCGCGACGAAGTCCGGGCGTTTTGCGAAATCCTCGGGCTCGATCCGCTGTACCTAGCGAATGAAGGAAAGATCGTCGCCGTCGTCCCGCCCGAGCAGGCGCAGCAAGCGATTGCGGCAATGCGCGAGCATCCGCTTGGCCGGGCGGCAAGCATCATCGGCCGCGTGATGTCCGGCGAGCCCGGGCGGGTGACGATGCAAACGATTTTCGGCGGCAGCCGGATCGTCGACATGCTCGTCGGCGAGCAGATGCCGCGAATCTGCTGACCAACGGCCATGCATGAACTCTCCGTTGCCTGCGGTATCGTGGATGTCGTGGCGGATGTTGCGAGAGGCCGCAAGGTGCACCGCGTCGTCGTCGAGATCGGTGAGCTGTCCGGTGTGGTGTCCGAATCGATCTCGTTTTGGTTCCCGGAAGTCGCCAGGGGCACGGATCTGGAAAACGCGAGATTGGAGATTCAGGCGGTGAATGCGATAGCGCGCTGCGAGATGTGCGGAACGGAATTCCCGACGCCAACCATGCTCACGGCTTGTCCGTGCGGCTCAATCCGGTTCAAGCGCGTCCGCGGCGAAGAGTTGAACGTCAGATCGATCGAACTCGAAGAGGTTCCCTGATGTGCGCAAACTGCGGCTGCCAAAGCGATAAAACGGCGATGGTCGACATGCAAACGGGCGAGACGACGATGATTGCCGCGGCCCATGACCACGAGAGCGGCCTTCATTCGCATGACGGCGTCCATTATCACAGCCACGGAGCGGATCACGATCATCACGGGCACACCGACGATCATGGGCACGTCGATTCTTCCGGTCATTCAGGTCACGCCAAACCCCATGTGAAGCTGAGTGTTGTCGACATCGAGACGCGTATCCTGAAGAAAAACGACGAGGCAGCGGCTAAGAATCGAGCGTGGTTCGCCGGCCGAGAGATTCTCGCTCTCAATCTCGTCAGCTCTCCCGGAGCCGGAAAAACCGCTTTGCTCGAGCGCACGATCAGGGAGTTCGGCAATCAGTTGCCGCTCTACGTGATCGAGGGCGACCAGGCGACCGCCAACGACGGCAAGCGTATCAGTGCGGCCGGCGGCTCTGTGGTGCAAATCAACACGGGGACCGGATGCCACCTTGATGCCGTCATGGTGACTCAAGCGCTTTCTGCGCTGAAGCCTGCGCCGCGAGCGGTTGTCCTCATTGAAAACGTCGGTAACCTGGTTTGCCCAGCCCTGTTCGATCTTGGCGAGTGGGCCAAGGTCGTTATATTTTCCATCACCGACGGCGAGGACAAGCCGCTGAAATACCCGCATATGTTCAGCGCCGCAAAAACTGTTATTCTGAACAAGATCGATTTGTTGCCCTATCTCAATTTTTCGCTTGAGCAAGCCATCACGAATGTGAGAAAAATCAATGCTGGCGCCAGGATTCTTCAAGCCTCAGTGCAAAGCGGCGAGGGAATGGCCGAATGGTACGAATGGCTTCGTAGCCAAGCTGCGGAGGTACGGCAATTCACCTTTGTTTGAAGCTGCACGGTCGGCGTTGTGAGCGCGAATGCGGGCCAGACCGGATTCTGCGATTTCGCTATTTTACATTGGATTTGCTCGGCGGCGACCCGCGATGGCAAGAGCCGCACGGCTTGCCTTTCGCCAGAGCGGGGGTGGCTTGAGCATTTGGCGTAGCGAACGTGAGCATCGCGAACGTCACGAATGCCAGCGTGACCGTACAGACGAAACCGCTCGCAATCGCCTCTCGAGTCTGATGGCTCTCCATCAAAATGAGATTAAGATGCGCGGGCGTTCACCGCGGCGCGACGGCCGCGACATCCTGCTGGGCCAGGCTCAGGATCTCTGCGGGGATGCGCCGCGGGTTGCTGACGCAATGGTTCGACATGGCACAATTTTCACAGCGGCCGGACGGCATGGCGTCGGGATTGAGCCGAGGTTCGGCGCCAAGCCAGTAGAGCGCGTTGGCCATGATGCAGTAGCCGGTCGCCGCGAACCAGACCATGGCGCCGCCGACGAAAATCGTGAATAGCGTCCACCATGGACTCGCCGCCAGCACGAGGACGGAGGCAACAGAAATATTGATGCCCACCGCGATGTAGATGCGGCGCTCGAGATACCAGCGATCGATTTGCAGAAAGTAGAAGCGTTTCGCCGAGGACGAGCCCAGCATTGGAGTGAAGCCGAAGAGCTTCAGGATATTCCCGATGGGGCAGAAGCCGGTCAGGGCGACGTTGATTGACACCAGACCGGTCGCCGTCACCCCCAGGATCCAAAGCGGGTCAACCAGCAAGGCGAGCGCCGTACTCGTCAAAAGAGCAAATCCGGCGATCAGCCAGACGGTCCGTTCGATGTACCAGCGATGGGTCGGAACGATGTAGGTCCCTGCTCTGAGGCTCATGGTGATAGGCTCCAGGAAGTGGTGGCGATGAAGATTATCCCAGCATCAGACCGGCCGCGAGCAGCAACCCGAACAGATGCTGCAGGCGGGCAGTTTGCACGAGAATGCGGTTGAACCCGGGCCCGGGCGGTTCGGCGGAGAACCGATACACCAACACGGCCGCCATCGGCGAAGCCAACAGCGCGGGCCAGGCATGACCGTGCGGGAGCGCGGAGGCGATACCGGCCAGCAGACAGAACGGGACGACGAGCAGGCCGGCGTAGATGCAACGCGTCAGCACCGGCCCGCACACGATGGCGAGCGTTGTTCGGCCGACGCGGTAATCGGCCTCGGCGTCGCGATGATTGTTGACGAGCAGTACAGCCGCGGTCAGAAGCCCGATGGCGAGGCCGACCTCCACCGCGACCAGCGTGATTGCGCCGGTGCACAGCCAGTAAGTTCCGCCGACCGCACCCACGCCGAAAAAAGCCACGACGAAGGCCTCGCCCAAAGGCGTATAGGCGATCGGATGAGAGCCGCCGGTGTAGGCCCAGCCGGACAGCAGTGACGCGGCCCCGAGGAGCGCGATGGGCCATCCGCCGAGCCAAACGAGGTAGGCGCCGATTGCGGCTGCCGCCGTGAAACATGCGGCCGCCCCGTGGGTCACCGCCGCGGCGCTGAGCAGGCCGCTCGCCGTCGCGCGCGGCGCGCCGAGGCGATCCGGTCCGTCGCCTCCGCGCTTGTAGTCGGCGGCATCGTTGTGAAGATTTGTCCCTACTTGTATGAGCAGGCTGCCGAAAAATGCGGCAACGACCGCCGAGAGGTTGACGTCCCGCTCGACCGCCCAGGAAAGCGCAGCGCCGACGATGACCGGGGTAGTCGAGAGGCCGAGGGTTTGCGGCCGCGCCGCCATCACCCACGAGGACGCCTGCGAGCGAAGGAAGACGGCCGCCCCGGCGCGGGATGGACGCGAGATGCCGAGTTGCGCCGACCTTGCCGGCGAAACCGAGAGTGACGCGGTCACTTCAGTACCCGAAGACAATTCTGGCATGGTCGCTCCGGTGTTCAGCGATCAGGGACCGTTCCGACCGGCCGACGGTGCGACGAACCGGGAGGAGCGCGTGCCGGCGCCGAGCACTGCGCGGCAGACGAGCAGCGGACCGCCCCTGACCCAGCGCCTCATCCGCCGCTCCCTGCCAGAAGGGGTTCGCCAAATTGGGATCTTTTGAATGTTACCTGAAGCTCTTGACAAAAGTCAACGCAACGCCCTTTGACAAAGTCAACGCAAAGCAACGACAGTTTTTGCGGTTCTTTCGCGAGCTTGCTTCAAGCTTGAGCAAAGCATCGAAACGGCAATAATCGTCGCACATGCTGGAGCACACCGGGACAACCTATCTTCCATACACGCCGAGACAGGTTTTCGACCTCGCCGCGGACGTCAAAAAATATCCTGAATTTCTGCCCTGGTTCTTGTCCGCCCGCATTCTCAGCCGCGAACACAACGTGCTCCATGTTGATCTAGCGGTGCGCCTATCGGGAATTCCTCTCTTCTTCACCACCCGAGCCGTGCTCGACCCACCGCGCCACATGAGAATCTTCACCGTCGATTTTCCGTTCAGCATTTTCGAACAACAATGGTCGTTCGCGCCTGAAGGGACTCGTCACACCCGCGTGCAGTACTCCATCGCCATCGACCTGCGATTTGGTCTTTCCCGGCTGATGACGCTCATGGTTGACGAAAAAAAGATCGCGCGAGAGGTCGTGGAGCACTTTCGGCAGCGTGCGCGCCGACTGTATGGCTCGGGGGAGCCGTAGGCGCGCCATTGTGTGCGCGTTTGTGGAGAATGAGGTCTTGGTCATTCCCTCGCCGGCGCACAGTCCAGCCTTCTTTGATATTCGGTCGGCTGATTCTGGTCACGCGGCGAAAGGCCGCCGTGAAGGAACTGGTCTGTGCAAAGCCGAGCCGATCTCGGTGATCGACATCGTGCTGCGTGCACCTTGGATTTGCGTAGCCGGCGATGTCGGCATCTGGTGGTAAACCGCGGGATTCCCGCGCTGCGGGAAGGGTAGCCACCGGCGTCTGGCACCTCCCTTCTACGAGGTGGACGCAACACGTTCAGAAGGCGAGGCGCCGCGGCCCGGTCAAAAGCACAAAAGCGGAGGCGGCGATAAAGGGTTGGAAAGTTCCTCCTTACATCGTTCGTGTTGGTCCGGTCGGCTGCGTTGTTTGTACGAGAAGATGATAGCGTGTTGCGTCAGGTAACAATACGGACTTTATCAGTTGAAGCACATTTCGACTTAGCAACGCCTGTGCAAGCCGAAGCGCTTTGTAAACGCGCTCGGTCCTATATGGCGCGTCATTAATAATAAACAGAACCTTCAATAGCGATCTTTTTCTGTCTGCGACGCCCTACGCTTGTCCGCCCGATAGAATTGCAGCCTTTTTGCGTGTACTCGTCTTTCTGAATTTCACCTCGCGCAAACCGCTCGTTTAATATCTGCAAGGCCGATTAAGTTGGATCACCCCACGGCTGATTTGCCGATCGCGATGGGAGCCCCCAATGACGCGGTCCATGACCGCTCCCGAGTGCGAACAGAAATATTGCGCCGCAAACAACAAGAAAGAACAGCATCATGAATGGGAACATCCACCAAAAATGCCAGCCATAGCCGTAAGACCACATGTGCCATGGGCCCGTTCCATATCCATAGTAGCCTTGTGGCGGCTGGGGCGCGGCTTGTTGTGCAATCGCTTGCAGCGGCTCGATGATCACAATGAAGGCTACAAGCGGGAGTGTTGCGAGTTTTTTCAACATGACGCACCTCCGTTCATAACAACTAATCGCCTGCACCATAGCGGTCAGTGATGCATTGACGCACGTCAAACGCCCGGCAACTGGTGACTGCCTGCTAGGAATCGCGATGTGTTTCCTGTTCCGCAAGCGCGCCCAGCAGGTTCTCGCGGCTCACGATGCCGACGACGCGGCCCTCGCCGAGCACGGGGACTCGCTTGATCCGGTGGGCTTTGAGCAAGCTCGCGATCTCCGCCGCATCCGTGTCCTCGCCGACGGTGACGACCGGGCTCGACATGACGTCCCGCGCGATACGCTCCGGGGCACGCAAGGTGGACAGGAATTCGGGGCTGAGGGTTCCATCTTCCGCCAGCAGCGCCAGCCACCAGTCCCGTCGCTCGTCGCGTTCCGCGTCGTCGCGGCCGATGAGATCGCCCTCGCTTACCATCCCGACGAGCGCGCCCGCCTCGTCCAGCACCGGAACCGCGCTGATATGGTTCTTGAGCAGGAGCCGGGCGATGTCTCGGGTCGGCATATCGGCGCGAACCGAGATTACCTTGCTCGTCATCACGTCACGGGCCTTCATCGATGACCTCCCTGGCATATGGGCTTCGAGGGGCAGCTCGCCGCGGCGGCAGTCCGCATCCCGCGGTCTCGCGCAAATCGACACGGGTTACAATACCAGATCCCTTGGGCATCTACGCCTCCAAAGCTTATATCGAGCACGCGGGTAAATGTCGCGGACATCGCCGTCCATTCAGTGGTGCTAGCTGTTAGTCCGCGCCGACGAAATAATGGATTGAAGGTCCCATTTGCTGTACGTGAGTTCACTTGTGGTCAACAACCAGACGTCATGCAAAAAGAATATCTTCCCAAAGCCGGGCGAATAAAAGTTCGGGTAGGAACACTGATTAAGAGCTCACCGCTTGCCCCTACAGCAGTGGCACCCCGACCAAAAGCAACGTTGCGAGGAAGATAAACCCGTAAATCGTGCCGTTCCGCCAGAACTCCGAAGACTTGATGTAGCCGCAGTTATAGTAGGGAAGAGCCGCACCCGTTGCGTAAGGGGAGATCACGCCCATAATGCCAGTGGTCAGCGCAAGGCCCATTGCCAGCTTTTCGTGAGGAAGTCCCGGTATGCCGAGGCCGACGCCAAGCATGATCGGCATCATTGCTGTCGTGTGGGCGGTGAGACTGGAAAAGAAGTAATGCGAAAAGAAATAGACAGTTATTAACGCAACAATGACACCCGTCGGTGGTAATCCGCCCATATGGGAAGCCACAAAACTGGCGAACCACTTGATAAACCCCGTGCGCGCCAGCCCATCGGCCATGGCGACGAGGGTCGCGAGCAGACAGATAGTCGTCCAGGCCGCATGATTCCGCGCGAGATCGCCCCACGTCACCACGCGGAGTACGAGCATGAGCGAGATCACCAGGAAAGCGACGATCGCGGCGTCAAAATAATCCGCCGCGAGAATCCAGAGCGCTATCGCTACCAGGACGAGGGCGCCCAGTATCTGTTCATTTCGCGATAAGGGCCCCATTTCCGCGAGCTGTTTATTGGCCCAGATGGGAATCTCCGGACTCTGTTTCACTGACGGGGGGTAGAGGACGTAGCCCAACAGCGGCAGAGCGATGAGAAGTGGAATTCCGAAGGGGGCCGCGGAAAAGAACCAGCGGGTCCAGGTGATTTCTATGTGGGCGAGCTTGCGAATAAAATCGGCTGCGAGGAAATTCGGCGCGCAGCCGGTAATAAAAAGAGAACTGGTCACGCAGCTTGCAGCAAAAGTCGTCCACAAAATGTAGCTCCCGATCTTTCGTGCCGAGGGATCGTTGGGCTTTGAATCATAGAGGGGTGGCAGATTGATCATTATCGGGAACATGGTCCCCGCGCTGCGAGCGGTGTTGGATGGCGTCACCAGAGCAAGGATTGCGTCAGAAAAGGTTGCGGCATAACCGAGTAGTAACGAGTTGCGCCCGAGTGCGCGCACGAGCAGCAAGGCAATACGGCGGCCAAGGCCGGTTTTTTCATAACCCATCGCCAGCATAAAAGCGCCGCCGACCAGCCAAACCGTGCTGCTCGCGAAACCGGAGAAAGCCCATTTGACCGACTCGGAGGAGAGATTGAATCCAGGCTTTGCCAGGTCCTCGGTGCTGAACAATGTCCAGCGGGAGAGTCCTGCAGTCAGTGCGATGGCGATGAACCCAGTAGCGGCCGGTGGTACCGGTTCGATAACGAGCGCCGCGACAACTCCTGCGAACAACGAGAAGAACCACCACGCATGTTGGCTGAGGCCAAGCGGGTGCGGGATGAGCGCGAGGCTAGCAGCAATCAGGACGGGAATGACCCACGGCCAATACCCCGAGGTACGCTCCCGTTCTGCGATTCCAGCCTTTAGCTCGCCCTGCATTTTTTGTCCCCCCGTGCTTTGTTGCGCCTGACTGTTCGTCCACTCGCGCCCGGCCCGCTCGAACGTAGGCGCCACAAAGTGCATTGTTTTCCGCCAATACCCACTCACGTTGATTTAGGTCAACGGAATGCTCGAGGGGTTAAAAATGTGGGCTTAGGTCTGGTGGCACGCTGGAATCGGCAAACCCCAACACATTAGAACCGGCGTAATGACCGGGGACGATCTCTTCTGCGTCGCCGGAGGGATCGCATCCTTGGCGCTCACGCGGATTCCGGTCGCGCAGCTCCCCGATATCGATGAAGACTGCGGAGATCATCGGTTTCAGCTCCGCTTGGCGACGGGCGCTGCGGGCGCGGGTGTCACCGGGGCGTTCGGTCGCGCGTGCTGGACTCCCTCGACAAGGCCGCCCAGCGTGATGACGATCGCGATAACGATCGCAAGCCGGGCCGGTCGATTACTCGTGGCGAACTGCTACGCCACGCGTTCTTACAGGTGCGGCGTGGTGCCCCCCAGGTCGAGGTCACGGCGATGTACCCGGGCGCGTCCGTCGAGGTGCTCGAGGCGACCGTGGCCCAGCCGCTGGAGTCGAAGATCATCGGCGTGGACAAGATGATCTATATCAAGAGCACGAGCGGAAATGACGGCACGTACACTCTCACGGCAATGTCAACAATCGCGTCCAGGTCCAACTCCAAGGAATCAAGGTCCAGAAGAAATCGTCATCGATATTGCAGTTGCACGTGTCCCAGGTTGGAAAACCGCCCAATGCAATGACCTGTGGACACTATTGCGGACACCGCAAGGCCAAAGCCGCTAACGCCCGTCTGGAATACGTACGCCTGCCCAGCTGTCGCGCACCTGAGTGTAATGCACCTGGGCATCATAAACCGGCACGCGCAGGCCGAGCACCTCGGGGTACAGCCCCCCGACCGCCGCCAGCAAGGTATAGGAGGCGACCACGCGGTCGCGCTGGGCGGTCACCAACGCTACCCGCGCATTCACCAGTTCTTGCTGGGCATTGAGGACGTCGAGCGTGGTGCGCTGGCCGACGCGGGCCTCCTCGCGCACGCCGTTGAGCGCGATCTCGGCGGCCTGCACCTGTGAGGTCGTCGCGTCGATATTGGATTTGGCGGCGTCGAGCTGGCCCCAGGACTGCACTACGTTCTGCCGCACGGCGTCGCGCGCGGTGTCGAGGTCGAGACGCGTCTTGCCGAGCGTCTCCTTGGCCTGGCGGATCGCGGAGTATTCCGCCCCGCCTTGGTAAATCGGCACGCTCAGCGTGCCCAGCAGCGAGGCGTTATACTGGTTCATGATGCTGAGGGCCTGCGTGCTCAGCCAGCTCTGCGTGAAACTGCCCTGTACCGACAGCGTGGGGTAAAGCTGGCCTTCCGCCACCTTCACCGCGAGTGTGGCCGCATCGACATTGTATTGAGCCATGGTGACGGAGGGATGGCTCGCGGTCGCCGTGCTGACGGCGGCCGGCAAAGTGTGCGGCGAAAAACGGTCAACCGGCGTACCCGGCGTCAGATTGCGCGGATCGGTACCGATGACCTGCCGATAGGTCGCCACCGAGGCCTTATAATTGGCCTCTGCGGTGAGCACCTGGGAGCGGCCAGCCGCCAGGCGCGACTCCGCCTGCGCCACGTCGGTGCGCGTCACTTCGCCGACGTTGAAGCGGTCGCGGGTCTGCCGCAATTGCTCCTGCAGCACCTCGACGTTGCGGCGCTGCAAATCGAGAATGGCGCCGTCGCGCAACACGTTCATGTACGCGGTCGCGGCGTTCAGCAGCACCGTCTCCTCGGTCACGCGTAAGGTTGAGCGCGCGGCCAGCACCTGGCTTTCGGCCTGCCGCGTCTTGTTGGCGGTCTGGAAGCCGTTGTACAGCGTCTGCGTGATCGTGCCGCCGACCGAAATCGGCGAGTTGGTACCGGTAATGGTGGCATAGACTGCGTTTGGTGTTGCTGAAACTTTTGACGTCGTCGAAAGGGTCTGCTCGCCGCCAATCGCCGTTGCCGTAAGTTTCGGCCGATACCCCGCCAGTGCCTGCGGCACGTTTTCGTCAGTGGCGCGCGTGGCGGCGCGCTGCGAATTGAGCGACGGGTTGTTCCGATAGGCCTCAACAAGCGCGGATTCGAGCGTCTCGGATTCGGCCGCACAAGGCAACAAAGCCGTGCATACGACAACCGCCGCGTACACTCCGCCCACCCGCTGCCTTCGCCCCCGACACCGCATAACAGCTAAACCCATACGCGACCGGCGACACCCTTCAGCCGACCGAAAGGAGATGGAACCATAGAGGCCCCCGCGCGGTCTTAAAACCCCCAGACCGCGAACGCCCACCGGAAAGGCGCGGACTGATGATTTCAGGCCACGGTTGGAACCGGAGAAGCAAATTCAGAACGCAAAAACGGGTTTTTTCGCAAATCCCGGTAGTACCGCCGCCGAGGCGTCGAAAATTGGCCGGCTGCCCACCTCGTCACCGCTGCGGCGATACAGCATGCCCTTGGAGTTGGGCCGCGAACCGAGCACACAGACCAGCCGGCCGCCATCCTTGAGCTGCTGACAGAGCGCCTGCGGCACGACTTCGGTCGACCCCTCTACCACGATCGCATCATACGGCGCCTCTTGCACCCAACCATCGGTGAGCGGGCCGCTAACGACACGGACATTGGATGGCAGGGCGGCACTCCCGATCTTGCTCAGAGCTGTTTCTTGTTCCAGTGCGACAACCTGGCTCGCGATTCGGGCAATCACGGCGGCGCTATAGCCCGTGCCGGAGCCGACATCGAGCACACGATCGCCGGCGTGCAGGCCGGCGGCCTGTAGCAGCTTGGCGAGCACCATCGGTTTGAGCAGGCGGCGGGAATTGCCGATCGGAACGTCCAGGTCGAGGTAGGCGAGCGCCACGGCGCTCGGCGGCAGGAAGCGCTCGCGCGGCACCTCGTCTAGGGCGGAAAGCACCCGAAGATCAGTAACGTCGTTGGTGCGGACCTGGCCGTCCACCATGTGACGGCGAGCGGCGGCAAAATCGGTCATCGCGACCCTCTATCGGCCGATAAGAATGTGCGGCCTTTTTGCGGCAATAAACCCCAAAAGGCAAGCCAACCGAACATTATCTGGATAGGCAAGGTTGTGCGAGCGTCGGTTTGCCCGGGCTAAAGATCACGTGGCGGAGTGGTTACGCACTTGGTCTGCAAATCCTCCTTAGACCGTTCCGCTCTTTCCTCGTAATTCCTCTTTAGTCCTGTTTTGTTGCTCTAATTGATTATCGATGTGCGTCTTAATCCCGCTTTGTCCCGCCCTTTCCTCGACCGTCCGGTGGCAATTCCGGTTGCAAATTTCAGCGTGGCGGCGGCAGTTTCTGATGCTGTGCGGTGTCGCGCACTTTTCTTCACAAACAGGTCGAGCACGCGCGAGCCTTCTTCCAAGCTTCCGCGCACCATTTCGGGCGACAGCACATACACGCCGCCGGTACAAGGGCCGGGACAACGCTACTGTCTTCCCAGCCCTGCCTAACGCGCCGCCCTTGGCGGAGTACGGCGCATAACGCATCGATGGCGGTCTAGGGCGTGCACTCAGATACGAATGTCTGCTTTGTCCCGAAAGATGGGGTAATCGGCCGGCGAGTTGTGGATAGCTG
>Ga0207783_1000016_pt1 | contig 29647 bp, 25 predicted proteins | sample LuqExpMetageno63_FD_187820 | JGI IMG/M metagenome (GOLD analysis project Ga0207783, IMG submission 187820) | Tropical forest soil microbial communities from Luquillo Experimental Forest, Puerto Rico - Sample 63 (SPAdes) | ecosystem: Environmental > Terrestrial > Soil > Tropical forest ... | reverse complement strand
ATTGCAACTATTCTTCTCGCTATCACCGATTATCATGCCGGTCCAACACACACCACTCCATTACCACACTCAACTCTGTCATAATATGATCTGACGCCGTCAATAGATGGCGCGTTATCGGCGGTGAATCCGATGGCGGATTTCAAAACGGCTTGGGAGCGCAAGCCGTGATCCTCAAGTCGGAGAGTTATAGTTTCCATCGGCTCGCGGGTAAGTTGACGGGATGATCGCTGACGTTGCCCCCTTGAATTGATCCAAGGCGAACTGGAGTCTGGCCCTTGGGGAAAGGACCAGACGATGAAGCGAAAGAGATATACGGAAGAGCAGATCATTGCGCTCCTGAAGGAGCACGAGGCCGGGATGAAGACGGCCGATCTGTGCCGCAAACACGGGATCAGCGAGGCTAGCTTCTACAACTGGAAGGCCAAGTACGGCGGGCTGGAAGTCTCCGAAGCCAAGCGGCTGCGGGGGCTTGAGAGCGAGAACGCCAAGCTGAAGAAGCTTTTGGCGGATGCGATGCTTGACAACGCGGCACTGAAGGACCTGCTGGCAAAAAAATGGTGACGCCCGCTGCCAAGCGAGAGGCTGTCGCTCATGTGCGTTCGGCGTTCGAGTTGAGCGAGCGGCGGGCGTGCAGGATGATCGGCTGTGTGCGGATGACGGTGCGGTATTGCTCGCGCAGACCGCCGGATACCAAGTTGCGCGAGCGGTTGAAGGCTCTTGCCCATGAGCGCCGCCGCTTCGGCTACCGGCGGCTCCTCGTGTTGCTGCGCCGGGAGGGCTTTATCGTGAATCACAAGCGGCTGTTTCGGCTTTATCGCGAGGAACGCCTGATGGTGCGCCGGCGGGGTGGACGCAAGCGCGCCTTGGGCACGCGGGCACCAATGTTGGCTCCGCAATGCCCGAACGACCGCTGGTCAGTCGACTTCGTTGCCGACCAGTTCATCGATGGTCGGCGCCTGCGCATTTTCGTTGTGGTCGATGATTGCACGCGCGAGTGCCTGGCGCTCGTCGCTGACAGCTCGATCTCGGGGCTTCGGGTTGCCCGCGAACTCAATCGGCTGTTGGCCGATCGCGGCAAACCGAAGATGATCGTCAGCGACAACGGCACCGAGCTGACCTCAAATGCCATCCTGCAATGGGCGGACGATCACAAAGTGGCCTGGCACTACATCGCACCCGGCAAGCCGGAGCAGAATGCCTTTGCCGAGTCATTTATTGGCCGTCTGCGCGACGAGCTGCTCAACGAGACCCTCTTCCGGTCGCTCGCGCATACCCGCGCCGTGCTGGAAATCTGGCGCGCTGACTACAACAACAACCGGCCTCACTCCCGACTCAGTTGGATGAGCCCGGCCACCTACGCTGTGGACCGGTGGTCCGCTGCGCTTCGCTACACGGGCGGCTCCACTCCGCGGACCGCCGACTTCACCGCCCAACGGGCAATGCCGACCGCCAGACTCCAATTGTCATTGGATAAAACTTGGGGGCAACGTCATCGCGATGCCATCGTTTAAGAAGAAGCGCCGCCTGCGTACTTCACCCGTGATGCTTGCCGCATCGCTACACCAGATGGCCGAGAGGGACGATCCGCAAGTCGCTCCAGAGACCTTCCGTTTGCCCGAGGCGTTCCATGATCGTTTTCGCGAAAAGATCTTGCTCTACCGCGAAGCAAATATCTTGCTAGTACTTATGGATCGGGTGAATCCTTCGCGCGACGGCAGAGACCCGTTATTCGAACCGGTGTTTTGGGAATATGAGCGCATCGTATTCTGGGAATTGCCAAGAATATTCGGGGAATCATTCAATCCAGACCGTGCCGCAAGGCGTCAATCGGTCGCGGTTGCTCTTCGGGACTTAAATGTCCGCATGCACCCACCGATAGGCAACAGGTACGACTTTGCGCTTAGCTGGAGCCGCAACTGGTTCGCTGGCATCGGTCACAACGAGATAAACCCGGCGACACTCGCGCGGTTTTCCTCGTTCTGGTCCAGCGAATACACTGCTGTCCAAAAGGTACTGGACGCGGCGGTCAAAACGAGCCGCCGTTTGATTGATTTCACTTTCATCAAGCGGCGCATTTTAAATCTATGGAGCGGGGGGTAGCGTGCCCGGCGGTTGGCCGTAGCAGTATTTGGCCAAGATACATCGCTGATTTTTTTCAGAGATCCAGCGGCTGCAACGCTAAATGCCTCGAATTTCCCGGACACGGGCGAACGCGGTCTTTCTAGACGTCGACTGCTTGTCGGAGTGAGCGGCCCTTTTCTATCTGGAGTACATGCCAAATCGCCAAAAACTCATTTGCTGTATAGTTACTATGCGAAAAGTTCGCTGACTAACTCTATAGGTTTTTCTATGAGCGACATAGCCAACCCAAGCAGCCATTCAATTACGGTCAGAGCGCTCCTACTTGGAGATCGCATTGAAACGGCGGGTCTGGAACGAAACGACGTCCTCTCAACAACGCCTTTGGCTTTTCGTGCCGCACACGATGGCTACGTTGTCCTTTTTCGTTACGGGGTTGCTGTTCTCTTCGGCATGTCGCCCGTAGAGGAGGACGAAATTGTTCGTCGTCTCGCTGGGCGTATTGTTGGCCTATTCTCACGTCGCGAGCAAGATTCCACCCAGATTGAGATTACGCCAGAGAAGGACGAACAAATCACACCCGACGGGAAGATCCTGCTTAGGAAGTTGACGCCTGTGCACGTTTTGATCGTCGCTGACGCGATGGCAACAAATCTCATACTTGCGCACGATGAGCGGAACGTCAGCGCCGTCTTCGACGTCATCGAACCGCTCGCACGTGAATTGGCAGAGCAGGGCCGCACTCCAGGAGGCCGCCGAACAATCTTGAAACACATTGGAAACGCGTTACTGGTTCAACACCGCGTCTCGGGTTTGGTGGCGGTGGCAGAAAAACCTGACGTGTTATGGGAACGACCCGACCTTGAACGATTCTACGCGAGACTCGAAGACGAATATGAATTGAAAGAACGCGCCGACCTCCTGTCGCGAAAACTCAAAGTGATCTCGGATACGGGTAAGGCTTTGGCAGACATCATTGATACCGAGCGATCTCTGCGTTTAGAGCGAATAATCATCGTCCTGATTTTACTCGAAACAATTTTCACTGCGTACCAAATATTCATTCATTAGCCCCGCGGCGCGATGGTAATTGGACGACATCTCATTATCTGCATGGGCGACGTACAGACAAAAGGACTCAGGCCTCAGGCAGTAACGTCCCACAAAATATAGCTAGCCGCGCAGCAGTGAGCTTCCACCCTTGTCGGTCAAGAACAAGCAGCCGTCTGCGACATCATTAATCAGGTTCTCGGCAAGAAATCTAAGTGCAATTAACCGTTCGTTGATTTTTTTGGCCCGACAGGAGAATTTATCCCAATACAACCAGCTATCACGACACGAAAATCATTTAGAGTTCTCCATTTTATCCTCTCTTCGTCGGTCCATGCCAAAAACCATATAGTATCTACGTATGACAGCACCATAACCAATTCAGCACGGAACGGGAGATCCGACGATTTAAATTTGATGATTAAAACTTAACGCTTCATTAACCAGTTGCAGCGACCATCCTCTCGAGTCGGAGCATATACCAATGCTGCAAGCCGACATATTCGAACTCCAACGACGACAGAAAATCCTTGAGAGGGAAATCTCCGAGGCACTTTGTCAATTTGGAAGTGATGACCCGATTGTAACTGATCTCAAGGCGAGAGTTTTATTTGTTAGGGAAGAGATTGAACGTCTTCGTGAAGAAGCGACCCACTTATGGCATTGAGCCTATTTTCTCTGCGCTGTGCTTAGGACATCGCGACCGCTTCTCTTCAGCTGGAACCTGCGTGTGACCTGACACCGTGTTTTAGTCGTTGTCCGTCACAAACACTTTGCCGTGTCTGGGAGAGTGCGTGTCGCAGGAGTCCGGCGTGCATCGTGTACGGCCCAAAAATTTATTTTGATTGCTGATTGCATGGCCACATCGCGACCAATGCGTTCATTACTCCCAGTTGGGCATCAGAGCCCCCTTGGTCGGAATGGTTCTTTATCCAATCTTTAAATACCTGAAGCGTTGCTTCGTCTGATACGACAGTTGAAGGACAGGCGGCCATAAAGGCGATAATAGTTGCGTCGTGCAGATTAGTCAGATCTTTGTAGGCAAGGCCGTTCCATTTAACCTGGCGTGCCACCCCTGAAACGTATCCTAGGCAAAAGGCACGTTCGATATCGTTTTGTGACCCGCACCGCCGTGATAATTCTCGGATATCTATCTGATTTCCTTCTTGAGAGCTTACAAATGTAGGAACAGCAAGCGACAACGCAACGACTAAGAGAAACAACATAAATCGCATTGGCTTTGTCTCCCGATTGTGGCCGAGTTGCGGCCAATAAAAACGCCTAATAGAAAAGTGAGCGCAGCAGAATTCGGCGCTGATCATTCAGATCAGCCCGCAATTAGTTTAAGCTAACTTTACCTGTGGCGTGGCCGCATAGAACGCCCACTCGAGGACGCTCCGTCAACGCTCTGCGACTGTGACGGAGATCACAAACAAAAATTATCACAAGCGTGAAGTTTGTCACAGCTAAAAACCACATTGCAATAATAAATATGTGAAATGTGGATTGAATCAATGGAGGGACAGTTGTTTAGGTCCTTTGTATGCAATTCAGGTTGGCAAGCGATCAATCGGCGGACGCTTGAATGGCAACGGAGCATGGATGACGCATTAATCAGGACCGGTGATCACCATCCGGATTTGCCGTTCATCTCCGGCTACGACCCAGACCGACCAATTCCTAGAGCCGCAGCCCAATTAGACGTTCTGAAGTGGAGCTGGCTCGCTTAAGGCTATTGGAGGACTATCTTTATGAGCGAACGCGCCACCACCAAACTGTTTGGACTTTCCGTATGCGGAATATTTTTTGCAATGTTGATGCTGAACGCTTTAGCACAGTAGGACTGGACACCTCGAAGTTCGCGCGACGAGCGCGCCGACGTTAGCTTTCAATTCAAAATAGCTTACGCTTTCCAGCTAATGGCAGCCGTAGTTCGCCCCACCACGGCCCTACGAGGAAGAAGGTGGTTGCGCGAACCGGCGATGCTGTCGGCGTGATCGTTTCGGGCGGCCATCTGACCAGACCGTCCGCCCATCCGGGCGCCGCCTTACTAAAGGAGACACAGGCCGAGATACGGCAACGCGGGGCTCGGTAATAAGGTTAAGCTTCTTTTTGGTTATTGACCTCGCGTGTCCAGATTAGCAAGCTCGCACACAAAGCCCGATCCAACGGGCCGCCGTAATGCCAGAGAGGGAGACCCCATGTTGCGTTCAGTACTTTTCGCACCGGTAATCGTCACGAGCCTTGGCTTGACGAGTCCAGTCCACGCGCAATCGACCGTCTACATCCCGGCCATTCTTGAACTGTCAGGCGCCGGAGCAGTGTCAGGGACCAATTTCCGCGATGGCATGTTGCTCGCCATCGACGAAATCAACGCCAAGGGCGGTATTCTCGGCAAGAAAATCGACACGCCATTGCTCGACACGCAGAGCGAGGCCGGCACGTCGCGCGCCCAGGTGCAAAAAGTGCTCGACAACAAGCCTTACGTCATTATCGGCCCCGTGTTCTCGGGCTCTGTTCTGGTCGACATGCTGCTAACCCAGCAGGCGGAAATTCCCGAGATCGTCGGTGGTGAGGCCGCGGCCATTACCCAGAAGGGAAATCCTTACATCTTCCGCACCTCGTTCGGGCAGCAGTTCAGCATTCCGAAGATCGCTAACTACATGCGCGACGGCGTTAAGGCCAAGACCGTCGCTGTGCTGTGGGTGAATAATGATTTCGGCAAGGGCGGCCGCGACACCTTCATCAAGGAAATGAATTCACGTGACATCAGGGTGGTTGCCGACATCTCGACCGAATCCGGCCAGACTGACTTCTCTGCCGACGTGGTCAAGCTCAAGGGCGCCACTGCCGATGCGATCTTCGTCTATCTCAATGAAGAAGAAAGCGCGCGTTTCCTACGCGAGGCCAAGAAGCAAGGTATTAACAAGCCGCTGATCGGCGAAACGACGCTGCTCGGCCAGAAGGTGATCGATCTTGCCGGCGAGGCAGCCAACGGCGTGCGCGGTCATGTCGGCCTTACCATCGATGCGCCGATTCCCGCCGTACAGGAATTTGCCGCGCGGTTCAAGATGCGGTTCAACTATGCCTGCGATCACAACGGCATCAAGGGCTATACCGCGGTGTATTTTATCAAGCACGTCACGGAAAAAATACGAAAGTTTGACAGCGGGGCCTTTGCGGAAGCTGCGCATGGCATGACCATCACGCCGAAAGATGAGCCGGGCATTCTGATGGAGGCGACCTGGGACAAGAACGGCGACATCGACCGCATCAGCTTCCTCGGCGAGGTAGTCGACGGCAAGCAGAAGATCGTCAAAACTCTGCCGAAGCTCGGCAAGTAGCCGCTCGTCGGAAGCCAAAAGCCCCCGCCAAATGGCTTCCTTCATTCAGCTTTTGGTCTCCGGCCTCGCGACCGGCGCGATCTACGCCTTGATCGCCGTCGGTTTCACGCTACTCTGGCAGACATCCCAGACAATTAACTTCGCCCAGGGCGAATTCGTAATGCTGCCGGCGTTCTTCGTGCTTGCCGCCATGAATGCAGGCGCACCGTTCTGGCTGGCGGCGCTGATCGGCATTTCCCTGTCGGTCCTGATCCTCGGCATCTTGTTCAAGGTCGTGGTTGTCGATCCGATGCTGAAATACGGCGTGCTGCCGTTGGTTATTTCGACCATCGCGCTGTCGCTGTTGCTGAAGGAAAGCACTAAAGATTTCTACAGCTCGCAGGCTCAGCCGTTTCCTGCGCTGGTACCGGCCGTCGACGTCCATGTTTTTGATGCGGTGGTCTCGACGCAGAGCCTTGCCGTGCTGGCGGTCGCCATCGTTACCGTAGTTTCGCTTAATCTCCTGCTCAACAGAACCCGGCTCGGCCGCCAGATGCAGGCGACGGCGCAGAACGCGACGCTCGCTCGGATCCTGGGCGTGCCAGTGCGGCGTATGGTGCTCTACACATTCTTACTCAACGCCGTGCTGGTGGCGATCGCCTCGATTTTGGTAAGCCCGATTTACCTGGCGAAATTCACTAATGGCGAAACGCTCGGCATGGCCGCCTTCATCGCGGCGATCGTCGGCGGCTTCAACCAGGTCCGCGGCGCCATCCTCGGCGGGATCATCCTTGGCGTGCTCGACAACCTGTCGGCGGCCTATATCTCATCGCAATATCGCGGCGCGTTTCCCCTGATCGTTCTCATTATCGTTATCCTGCTGCGCCCCCAGGGCCTGCTCGGCCGGATCGAGGAGCGTTCGGTATGACGCGCTTCGGCGGCATCCTCGTTGCAATCGCCGCGGTCACCGCTGTTGCAGCGCCATTTTTCCTGAAGCCCTTCGGCATTTTCCTGATATCGACCTGGGCCGTCCTCACTATCGCGGCCATCGGCCTCAATCTGACGCTCGGCTATGCCGGGCAAATCTCGCTGGCGCAGGGCGCTTTTGTTGGGATCGGCGCTTACACAGTTGCGCTACTTACGCCCGCGGGCATGCCGTTTTTTGTTGCCTTCATGGCCGCCGGGTTGTTGTGCTTCGCCATTGGCTGGATCCTTGGCTATCCGGCGCTCCGCGTCCAGCACCACTATCTCGCCTTTGTCACGCTCGCTTTCACCACCCTCGTTTTCCTCGTCCTGCGCAACGAGGAATGGCTGACAAACGGCATCTACGGCATCACCGGGACGCCGCGTCCGAATTTGCTTGGATGGAAGACGAGCGGCGCGCGCGATTTTTATTTCCTTTGCCTCGGCACACTAACAATGCTTTCGCTAGCGACCTGGTGGATGCTGCGCTCGCCTTGGGGCCGCGCTTTCCTCGCCTTGCGCGAAAACCCGATCCGTGCGCTGTCGCTTGGCCTCGATACCCGGCGCTATACTTTGATGGCCTTCGCCATTGGCTCGAGTCTCGGCGGCCTTGCCGGCGCGCTCTACGCACCGCTGGTGCAGTTCATCGAGCCAAACTCATTTTCGTTCGGCCTCTCCTTCAATTTGTTGCTTATGGTAATCGTCGGCGGCAGTGGCAATTTTTTCGGGCCGTTCGTCGGCGTGCTGATCGCGGTTTTGCTGCCGGAATGGCTGCGTATCACGCAAGGCTATTACTTGATCGCCTATGCGGCGGCGGTCATGGTGATACTCGCTTTCTGTCCAACGGGCGTGCTCGGGCTCATCGAGCGGACGAGAATGTTAGTCCGACACAAGGTCACAGGAATGCCTCCACTCACCAGTGGTGCCGGCCCATGACTGCGGTGCTCGAAGTTTCCAACATACGCAAGACATTCGGCGGGATCGTCGCGGTCGATGACGTGTCCCTCAAGGCGCGTGCCGGTGAAATCCTTGGCATCATCGGGCCGAACGGGTCCGGGAAATCCACGCTGTTCAATTGCGTGCTTGGTCAATTGCAGCCGAGCGCGGGCGAGGTACGCATCGACGGCAAGCTGACAACGGGTATGCGCCCGTGCGACCTCAACCGGTTAGGTGTGAGCCGAACATTCCAGCTACTGCAGGTTTTTCCGCAGCTTTCGGTGCGCGACAACCTTATCCTTGCAGGGCAGGAGCATCAGGGCTCGATGGCGTCGCGTTTGTTCGGGCGCGCCGATGCCGGATTGAGCGATGCCGCTGGAGAGATGATCGAATTCTTTGGCCTGTCGCACCTTGTGCACGAGCGGGCCGGTTCGCTCAGCTACGGCCAGCAGAAACTACTCGATGCGGCTATGGCCTTCATGGCCGGCCCGCGGCTGGTGCTGCTCGACGAGCCGGCCGGCGGTGTCAATCTGACCATGCTCGGCCAACTGAGGGAAAGGTTGCACGCCTACCACGCCGAACGAAACGCCACGTTCGTGGTGATCGAGCACCAGATGGAATTTGTGATGGCGCTTTGCACGCGCGTGGTCGCTCTGGCGGAAGGACGTGTCATCGCCGAAGGCGCGCCACAAGACATCCGACGCAATCCGGTGGTGATCGAAGCCTATCTCGGACACTGATTATGAACACGGAACCGCTACTCGTTCTCAATCAAGTCGTCGCCGGTTATGGCAAGATGACGATCCTCAACGGGACCACCGCACGGATTCCGCGTGGTGCAATCACCACTGTGATCGGCCCGAACGGCGCAGGCAAATCGACAATGTTCAAGACGATCTTTGGGCTGCTACCGGCGCGCAGCGGCACGATCAGCTTCGAGGGCCGCGATACCACGAATTTTGCCCCGCGACAGATGCTCGACGCAGGCGTCGTCTACGTGCCGCAAGGCCGCAACATTTTCCCGGAGCTGAGCGTCCGTCACAATTTGGAACTCGGCGGTGTGGCGCTGTTCAATCAAGCTAGCTTGCCAGCCCGCATGGACCACATCATGCAGCGGTTTCCGATGCTGCGCGAGAAGGCCAGTGCGCAGGCATCGACTCTGTCTGGCGGGCAGCAAAAGATGCTCGAAGTGGCGCGCGGGCTGCTACTCGATCCCAAGCTGATTCTAATCGACGAACCCTCGATCGGCCTTTCGCCTTTGATGGTGCAGGAGGTATTCGCGATCATGAGGTCGCTGCGCGACAATGGCGTCACGATCCTGCTGATCGAGCAGAACGCAAAGCAGGCCTTACAGATGTCCGATTACGGCCTGGTGCTCGAGCAGGGCCAGACTCGTATCGAGGATACCGCGCCGAAAATCCTCGCCGATCCGCGCGTCGTGCAGCTCTTCCTTGGCGGCGGCCTGACCCAGCTGGAGCGCGCGTCATGAGCAAGCGTATCTTGCTTGGGCTGATCGGCGCCAACATTATGGGATCGCTGTCGCCGGCACTGTTTGCCGATGCGTTCAAGGCCGCTGGGATCGATGGCTTCTACCATTTGATGGACGTCGATCAGCTGCCGAGGCGAGAGCTGCCGCTCTTGCTCGATGCGATAAAAACCGCTGGGTTCGCCGGTACCAACGTCACCTATCCCTTCAAGCAGAACATCCTGTCGTTGCTCGATGCGGTGGACTCCGAGGCGGCACAGATCGGCGCGATCAACACCGTTGCGATTGCGCCAGACGGCCGCACCATCGGTTATAATTTTGACCGGCATGGATGGCGCCAAAGCTTTGAGGAAAGCTTCGGGTTGGAAACCGCGCGTGGTGCAACCGTCCTGCTGGTCGGAGCCGGCGGCGCTGGGCGCGCGGTTGCCTTCGCCTTGATGGATCTCGGCGTTGCGCTGCTTATCGTGCATGACCGCGAGGGCGCGCGGGCGAACGCGCTGTGCACCGATCTTGCAAAGTATTTCGGGGCGGCGCGTTGCCGCGTTGCGCGCGACCCCGAACGTGAAATTGCGGCAGCCAACGGCGTCGTCAATGCGACGCAAATGGGCATGCGCGGCTTTCCCGGCAATCCGGTGCCGGTACTCGCGCTCAAACCGGCGCAATGGGCTGCCGATGTCATTTACACCCCAGTCGATACCGAGTTCATCGCGGCTGCCGCGGCGAGTGGCGCCCGGACCATGAGTGGTCGCGGCATGTGCGTCCATCAGGCGGTTGAGGCATTCCGGTTGTTCACCGGGATCACGCCCGATATTGCGCACCTGCGTCGCGCCTTTGATTTGGCCTATGCAGCGCGCGAAGCGGCGCTCACCAAAACAAGTTAATGCTTCTGCTGCGTCGACCTAGCCGATTTTTATAACCGGATTTTTCAGTAACCACGTTAGCCGCGCCAGATGATACTGCGACCCCCGCTTCTGCCGAGTTGGGAACGATGTTCAAGAGCGGCTGCTCCACCTGCATCACAAAATCGCCGCCAACCAGTTGTCCGTTTTCATTCCATCCGACCTACCCCGCTATAAAGACGAAAAAGCCACTGGCGGCGACGCCGTTGGCTTATCCCGCGACGCCACCACTTTGGTTAAGATGGCAAGTCACCCATGGCGTGCCGACTCTCGCAGTTTGAACCGCTGCAACTTGCCGGTCTGCGTCTTCGGCAAAGCATCGATAAACTTGATCGCGCGCGGATACTTGTATGGCGCAATCACCGCCTTTACGTGATCCTGCAAGCGCTTCACACAATCCGTATCGCCGGCGATGCCGGCACGCAGGACGATATAGGCAGTGACGATCTGACCCCGTTGGATGTCAGGTGAACCGACAACCGCGCATTCAGCCACGTCGGCATGCGACAGCAGGGCTGCTTCGACTTCAGGGCCAGCAATGTTGTAGCCCCCTGAGATGATCATATCATCGGCGCGCGCCACAAAATGGAAGCGTCCGTCTGTATCCTGCACGAACGTATCGCCGGTGAGATTCCATCCATCGCGCACGTATTCGTTTTGCCGCTTGTCGGCGAGATAACGGCAGCCTGTCGGACCGCGCACGGCTAGCCGGCCAGCCGCACCGCGCAGCAACTCGCGCATGTCGCTATCAACAATCATCGCCTCATATCCTGTGACGGGGCGGCCAGTCGCCCCGGGCACTGCATCGCTAACGCGGTTGGTGATGAAGATATGCAGCATCTCGGTGGAGCCGATCCCATCGAGGATCGGCTTGCCAGTCTTGCGTGTCCATTCCTCGAAAACCGGCGCTGGCAGAGTCTCACCAGCCGACACAGCAAGCCGCAACGTGGAAAGGTCCGCGCCCTGGTCCATCGCAGCGATCATGGCGCGATAAGCCGTCGGCGCAGTAAAGCAGATCGTTGCCTTATAGGTCTCGATGATTTTGATGATGTTGGCGGGCGATGCGTCTTCCAGCAGGGTTGCGGTTGCCCCGAACCGCAGCGGGAAGATCGCAAGGCCGCCAAGGCCGAATGTGAAAGCGAGCGGCGGAGAGCCAACAAAGATGTCACCCGGCGTCACCTGCAATACTTCGCGCGCATATCCATCGGCGATGATCAAAAGATCGCGATGGAAATGCATTGTCCCCTTGGGCTCGCCGGTGGTGCCGGAAGTGAATCCGAGCAAGGCCACGTCATCGCGCCCAGTTTTAACAGCGTCAAATTTGACCGGTTTATCTAGCGCAATTCGATCGAGCTCGGCATCATGGTTGGAAGTGCCGTCGAAGCTGACTACCTGCTTGAGGAACCTGCTGTCTTTAGCACAAGCCACCAATTCGTCAGCGATGCGGCTATCGCACAGACCGAGCTTGATCTCTGCCTTGTCGACTATCTTGCCGAGCTCGCGCGCGCGCAGCAGTGGCATAGTGTTCACCACGACCGCACCGGCCTTGCTGGCCGCGAGCCAAGCTGCCACGAGCGCGGGGTTATTGCCAGAACGGATCAGCACGCGATTGCCTGGCTTCACGTCAAAATTTTCGACCAACGCATGCGCTAAGCGGTTCGACCAGTCGGAGAGCTCCTTATAGGTGCGGCGTCGACCATTACCGATTAGCGCGACGTGGTCACCAAAGCCTCGCTCCACCATACAATCGGTCAATTCAACTCCGGCGTTCAGCCTTTCTGGATACTGGAATTCATTGCGGTCGAGCAAAATGTCAGGCCATTGGTCGAAAGGCGGAAGATTGTCGCGTGCAAAGGTATCGACATGCGCCGAGGGACCGAGTTTTAAACTTCGCCGAACGCTCGCCACGTCAGCTCTCCACCAACTCCTATAATTGCGCGAGTCGCACGCAACAGCCGCAGCCACAGCCGTACCCGCTGTTTGCTCAATGAACGCGCCGCGGCGCACATGCGAGTCTTCGCTGCCGCTGTCATACCTGCCCCCCTGCTATGGCAATTGCCTGGCCGCTAATCGATCCGGCCGCAGGCGAACAAAGCCAGAGCACGGTCTGCGCCACTTCTTCCGGCCTAACCAGGCGGCCATGCGGGTTGTCGCGCGCAAGCGCGTCGCGCGCCGCGTTGGCCGAGCGGCTAGTCTTGGCGGTGATTGTCTGCACTGACTTTTCCAGCAACGGTGTATCGGTATAGCCGGGGCACACCGCATTAACCGTCACCCCATTTGCCGATAGTTCGACGCTTAGCGCGCGGGCGAGCCCAACTACGCCATGTTTGGCAGCGCAATAGGCGGCAACATATGGGTAACCTTTCAAGCCAGCGGTCGAGGCAATGAAGACGATGCGCCGCGCGGTGTCGGGCGCCTCGCGCGTTAGATCGGCCAGCGCTGCGCGCGCCGTCAGGACCGCCCCGGTCAGATTCACGTCGAGCATGCGTTGCCAATGTGCGACATCGATCTTTCTGAATGGCACACTCTCGGCCGCGCCAGCATTGGCCACCACAATATCTACCGGTCCGAATGCTGCGCGCGCGGTATTCACCATAGCGACACAATCGACTTCGCGCGTCACATCGGCAACAATTGCCTTGGCCTTTGGCAACGTTGAGGCAACCTCATCGAGTAGAGGCTTGCGCCGGCCGATAATAGAGACAGAAGCTCCCGCACCAGCGAGTGTTTTGACGATGGCAGCGCCGATGCCGGTGCCACCGCCGGTAACCAGCGCATGGTGTCCAGCGAGCAGCCCCATCACACTTTCCCACTCATGGCTTCGGCGCGAGCCTTCAGGCGATTGAATTGCTCGCCGCCTCGCAAGTAGGGTTTAGGCCATCTGACGTCCGTGTATTGCAGGTCGGCGGCGGCGTGCAGAGTCCAATAGGGATCGGCTAGGTGCGGTCGCCCGAGGCAGACAAGATCGGCGCGGCCCGCCATCAGGATCGAATTGGCGTGGTCGGGTTCGTAGATATTGCCCACCGCCAGCGTGGCCACCCCAACCTCGTTGCGGACACGGTCGGAGAATGGAGTCTGGAACATGCGGCCATAGACAGGCTTGGCTTCCACTGTCGTCTGCCCGGCCGATACGTCGATCAAGTCGACACCGTGCTCTGCGAGTACGCGGGAGATCGCAACTGCGTCCTGCGGCGTGATGCCCGTGGGGCCGACCCAGTCATGCGCCGAAATGCGTACCGAGATCGGCTTGTCCTCCGGCCAGACCCTGCGCACCGCCCGGAACACCTCGAGCGGGAAACGCATGCGGTTCTCGAGGCTGCCGCCGAATTCGTCGGTGCGCTTGTTAGTCAATGGAGTGATAAAGGAGGACATCAGGTATCCGTGCGCATAGTGCAGCTCGAGCCAGTCAAAGCCGACACGCGCGGCCATTTCCGCGGAATGGATGAATTGTTCGCGCACGACGTTCATGTCAGCGCGGGTCATCTCGCGTGGAATTTGGTTCTCCGCGCTCCAAGGTACCGGTGACGGGCCGATCACCTCCCAGTTCTCAGCTAATAGCGGCGCGTCGGATTTTTCCCACCCGAGCTGGGTCGACCCTTTCAGGCCGGAGTGGCCAAGCTGGATGGCGATCTTGGCCTCAGTCTCGGCGTGCACGAAATCGACCAGCCGCTTCCAGGCACGCTCGTGACTTTCGTCGTACATGCCCGTGCAGCCGGGGGAGATGCGCCCTTGCGCGGACACGCAGGTCATCTCCGTGAACACCAGGCCAGCACCGCCCTTCGCGCGCTCGGCGTAGTGCACGAAATGCCAGTCATTGGGCAGTCCGTTGATTGCGCGATATTGCGCCATCGGTGATACGCAGATCCGATTGACCAGTTCAACGTCGCGCACCTTCAATGGCACGAACATTGGCGGCCGCGAGATGTTAGGGCGGCGTCCGGTTGCCTTCTCCTCAAACCATTTCTCGGCACCGGCAAGCCACGCTGGGTCGCGTTTTCGAAGGTTCTCGTGGCTGATACGCTGCGAGCGGGTAAGCAGTGAATAGTTGAACTGGATGGGATCGAGATGCAAATACCTTTCGACATCCTCGAACCATTCGGTCGAATTGCGAGCGGCGTTTTGGAGTCGCAATACTTCCAGGCGTCGCTCATCCTCGTAGCGACGGAAAGCAGCTTCCTGGGTAGGCTCAGTATGCAGATAAGTGGCAAGCGCAACGGCACTTTCCATCGCCAACTTTGAACCGGAGCCCACGGAGAAGTGCGCGGAAGCGGCTGCATCGCCGAGGAGCACGACGTTCTCGAAGCTCCACCGCTCGCACAGCACACGGTGGAAGTTGAGCCAAGCCGAGCCGCGCAGATGCTGAGCATTTGACATCAGTGCGTTACCACCGAGATTCTTCGCGAAAATTTTCTCGCAAGCGGCGATGGTCTGCCCGGTTGTCATCTGGTCGAACCCAGCCTTGCGCCAAGTCGCTTCCGAACACTCGACGATGAAGGTTGCGGTATCGGCATCAAATTGATAGGCGTGTGCCCAGATCCAGCCGTATGCGGTCCGCTCGAAGATAAAGGTAAAGGCGTCGTCGAATTTCTGGTGCGTGCCTAGCCAGATATATTTGCACACACGCACGTCGATGTCGGGTTTGAACTTATCGGCATAGGCCGTGCGCACGCGTGAATTGATACCGTCGGCGCCAACGACGAGATCATGGTCGCGGCAGTAGCCTTCCACGTCCTGGACTTCGGTTTCGAAGCGCAGGTCGACCCCGAGCTCGCGGGCGCGCTCCTGAAGGATATTGAGCAGCCGCTTGCGCGCGATCCCACAGAAGCCGTGGCCGCCAGAAGTCACCACCATTCCGCGATAATGCACGGCAATATCGTCCCAATAGGCGAATGATTTGCGAATTTGGTCGGCGCTTTTGGCGTCATTGGCGGACAGGTTAACCAACGTCTCGTCAGACAGCACCACGCCCCACCCGAAAGTGTCGGCAGGCCGGTTACGTTCGATAACTACAACGTAATGCGAGGGATCGCGCAGTTTCAGCGAGATTGCGAAATAAAGTCCGCCAGGGCCGCCACCAAGAACCGCCGCCCGCATGGTGCAATCTCCGTCGATCGGAGATCGATTATGCGGGCAAATTTAAACTTCTTCAAACCTGAAATACCCGATGCCGCACGGCTCCGCGTCGCTGTCGCCTCGTTGCCAACGCCTTTCCGGAAAACCCTCGTATTGAGGGACATTGAGGGCCTTGACTGCCGCGAGATTTCCGATGCGATCGAGGTCGCAACAACATGCGTTTTATGGCCGTGGCAGAATCTTAGAACTCGTTAAGCAAGTCGGATAGAATTTAATTGATAATTTTAAGCACCCGCTTGGAACCGGTGCTCCATAAATTGCTCCATGCGGGCTTTACAACACTTCGCGGGGGTTGCCAGCATAGCGATCACCCTCGATTACTTCCTGTTTAATGGCTATTGCACGAATGTATCCTGCGATTTGTTTTCGCAGGCCTACATTCAGATCCTTTCTGAATTGAATAAATTCACGGGTTTATTATGAGTCAACGGACCGCGGATGGCCACCAAAGGATTTTATCGGCATTACCAGTCGGTCTTTTATGGAATCTTTAGGGAGCAGTGCGGACACTTCCGGCATGATAAAAAAAATCCCAGTATTTCCTTTGGGACCAGTCCGGGGCCACGTCCATCGAATACGCCTTAATCGCCGGTTTCCTTTCCATCCTTATTATCGCAGGCGTCAACGGTATCGGCACCACTGTAAAAGGGACGTTTAATAGCGTAGCTAATGCGCTGCAGTAGCTTGGCTGTCTGAAGAACGGGCGAGGCCGTCAAACCAAAGTTCCAATCCTTATCCTTCAGTGCAATGATTTCCACTGTGGTGGTGATAACCTATACCGTATGAAAGACCTTCTGGCCGAAGCATTTCGCCACGTGATCGAGGGACGTCGGATTGTTCTGCGGCAGCGTCAGCGCGTCGCCGATTTGGAAGCCAAACACCTCGATACCACTGAGGCAAACCGGCTTCTTTATTTGTTGCTGCAAAGCCAACGCATTTTTGAGGAAAATTACGCATCAGTGCGAAAAGCGATGGGATTGCCGCCCGAGGTATTGCCATACAGTACTGGACGGGAATCTAATTTTTGAGCGCAGGTCACGAGCAAAACTCTAAAGTGCGAACCGGCTCGCACGCTGGCACCAGAAAAAGCCGGGACAATGCCCGCAACTTAAGTTTGCGTATGCCCAAGGAAGACTACGCAGCTAAAACCGGCTTTTGAGATCTACCGTCCGTCTTTCCAGAGGAGGTTTCAAATTAATACGCGTTTTCAGGCAACTCGATATGCCAGAAAGTAAAGAATGGCCGAATAGTGGCAACACGCGGCAACCAAGACAAAGCCGTGCCAGATCGCATTTTGAAACCGCAAGCTCTCCCATCCATGGAACACGATGCCTGTCGAGTAAAGCACGCCGCCTGCCGCCAGAAGCCAAATGCTCAGACTCGGGAGCGCTGCTGCGACCGACCGGTAATCAACCACGCCACTCCAGCCAAGGGCGAGGTAGAGAACGACGGCCAAACGATCGAAGCGGCCGGGCAACAGCAGCTTAATAGCAACCCCGACGAGCGCCGCCAACCAGACGCCGATGAGGAGGCCATTTGAGAGAATGTCGCCTTTTATCTGTCCTATGAATGCGGTGTACGTTCCGGCAATCATCACATAGATGGCGGAGTGATCGAAGCGGCGCAGAACCCACTTTGCACGAGAGATTGGCCATGTGTTGTAGGCGGCAGAGAAACCGAGCATAAAGAGAAAGCCAATGACATAGATCACGATGTGCGCCATGTCGTCGGCGGTGTGAGACGAATTGGTCGCAACGATGCCGATCACAATCGCGCCAACCACGCCGAGGGTTACTCCGATGGCATGGATGATACCGTCAACGATCAATTCGACACGATCGTAATCCCATGTGACGCCAGGTGGCCGGCCATGAATACTCATTTTTCTCTCCCGGTCCAAAGATGTCATGCGCCCAGTCTGGCCCCCAAGTCGACATTTGTATGCTTGAATATTGTGACTGCGTGAACGTTCCGTGACGTTTAACAGTTCATTTCAAAAGCTAACCTAGCCCTTAGCGGTTGGCGCGAAGCCTCTGAGAAAAAACCCTTCCGCTGGGTATACCTGACGCCCAATACAAGCGCCTTCGCCTACAAAGGCGATAGCCGAGCCTTGTTGCAAACTATCTGCTTATTCTGGCAAGCCACCGATCTTCTGGCACCAGCTCGCCGACCCAGGCGGGCAAGTGTCTTGGGATGGGGGCGCAGAGTTATGGTGAGCAGCGGATTGGGCAGCGGTTGTGTGAATCGAAGCGGATTTTGAATGCAACAATTCAGCGCTTCCAGCCGCGATGACCGCTGTTGCAAGAATAATAATGACTGGTGTTCGCATGGATGACCCTGACTCCAGGTTCGTAGTTTTAAAAAGCATATATGGTGCAGTGCAGCAAAATTCAATAGTTCAAAATAAGTAAATTGCACCAAATAGTTAACGAACTCCTCGCTGCGGCAGCCTTAGCCATGGTCCACTTGCAGGGCAGAGGCGTACTCAACCGACGCGCCTGACCCCAGCCGGGGTGACCAACCCTTCAACGTGGTCTGCCCATTTCTCGAGGAGCTTACGTTTCAGTTCGAGCGGATACCGTGACCCGCTGTCGCAACTGAGCCCGAGTGATTGAGGACCAGCCCAATCTCCCATTCCAAATGACTAGCCGTCTGTAACCAAGTTGCAATAGTGCGACGAACGGCGTGTTGATAGAAGCCCATTGCGCACCCAGCTTGCGTAGTCTCTTTTTGAAGCATTATCCGAGGCGTTCATAGAGTCGGAGCCTAAGACTATGCTGCGAGCCCACATATTCGAACTCCAACGACGACAAAGCGCTCCACAATACGCTACCCACTGACTATCGCTGCATCGCTATAGCGACCGCCGAAAGCCCAACGGCCAGAACAATAGCCTTACCCCAAATACCAAGCCACATGGGCTGACCTCCCTCAGTTGAATTGAGGAATTCAAACGCGCTTAGGTGGATTTGGTTCCACGTCATATTGGCTTGTATTTCGGCCAGCAGTGAACCTATCAGGGGAAGAAATATTCCTGGGCATCAACTCTCAGAATTGAAATCCAGTGATTCATCTTTATGTGTATTTATGCGTATCCCGCGCAGCATTAGGAGTGAACGTGTGTCAAATACGGATGAAGTTATTTCTAGTGAAGCCAAGGCTCGCGCCGAAGCGAGTTTCAGACGAAAACAGGAGCAGGCTGAAGAAGGTGCAAAAGCGTGGCAAGAGTACCAGGCGCGACGCCTCGCACTGACGGCAAATATGGAACGGCTACGAGCTCTCCGGCTCGCGAAGGAAGCAGCCGAACCCACCCCAGAAAAAAAGCTTGGTCGACCAAAACGTCGCTCGCCTCGAATCCGGTAATTCCTGCTGCGGTTTCATCAGTTCATGCTAGACAGAGCGATCCTCCTACGTCTATTCGCCGGATTCCAGGCGTCGTAGACCCGTGCCTGTCAGTACAAGAGTGAATATCCCGTCGAGACAAGGTAGTACCTCTCGAACATATCCGGCTTCGATTAAGCGCGATCTCGATGGTCGACGGGGATCGTAACCTACGTCGGTTTGTTGGCTGATTGTTGGAGCGAAGCAAAATTCCTCGCTAGTGAGCCGAACCTCTAGTGAGCCGAACCTTGTGTCGGGTTAAGGATCGGCGTCCGTCGTGGTTTAATTGCCAGAATGTTATCCTTGATTTTCGAAGTTTCGCTGTTTCTCGGCGCATTCATGAGATAAACCGAGTCCATCTCCTACCCGAGGTAGAGCAGGGCTGCTCGTGAACCGGGACACGCGAGAAGGTTTACCTCTTGGCCATTTTGCGCAGTTCCTCAATCACCTCGGGGTTAGCCAAGGTGGATATGTCGCCAGCGTCTTGACCGCTCGAAATCGATGCCAGTACACGGCGCATAATCTTGCCCGAGCGTGTTTTCGGCATGTCTGGCACTAGCCACACCCGGCGCGGCCTAGCAATTGGACTGATCTCGCTGACCACTGCCTCTGAGATGCGCGTTTCGAGTTCGCGACTGGCTTTGATCCCGGGCTTCAAGGCAACGTAGAGGTCGGGCACGCGCCCTTTGATCTCATCCGCCACGGGAACCACTGCGGCTTCCGCCACTTCTTTGACAGTAAGCGCTGCCGACTCGATCTCTTTGGTGCCGAGACGGTGCCCAGCGACGTTGATTACGTCGTCGATGCGCCCAAGAATACGGTAATAGCCATCTTCCGCTTGCACCGCGCCGTCGCCGGCTAAATACGGCCAGTCGCGCCAGTCAGTGCTGCCCTTTTTTTTATTATAGCGTTCGTAGTATTGGCGCACAAAACGTTCCGGATCGCCCCAGATCGTCTGGAATATTCCGGGCCATGGGTTACGAATACAGATGTTACCAGCCTTGCCCGTGCCGCGCGGAATCTCCTTGCCATCCTCGTCGTAAATCACTGGATGGATGCCTGGAACCGCCGGACCGGCGCTGCCCGGCTTCATCGGATTGACTGCCGGAATCGTGCTGCACAGAAAGCCGCCGTTCTCAGTCTGCCACCATGTGTCCACGATGACCGCTTCGCGCTTGCCCACAATCTCGTAATACCAGCGCCATACCTCAGGCTCGATCGGTTCGCCCACTGTGGTCATATGCTTGAAGTGGTAGTTGTACTTGGCGGGCTCCTCAGGCCCCGCTCGGCGCAGCGCCCGGATCGCCGTTGGCGAGGTATGGAAAATATTGACACCGAGCTCTTCAGCAATACGCCAGGGCCGTCCCGCGTCCGGATAGGTCGGCACCCCCTCGTACACCACGCTGGAGGCGGCCAGCGCCAGGGGCCCATAAACGATATAGGAATGTCCTGTAATCCACCCGATATCGGCCATGCACCAGTACACGTCCTCGGGATGGATGTCCTGAATGTACTTGGAGGTTCCTGCGACATAGGCAAGATAGCCGCCGGTCGAGTGCTGGCAGCCCTTCGGCTTGCCCGTTGTACCGCTTGTGTACATCAGGAACAGCGGCGCCTCCGCCGGCATTGGAACCGGGTCGATATGAGTGTGACGGTAATTCTTCAGCACGTCGTTGACGATAAAGTCACGACCCTTCACCATTGGCCGCGCGCTTGAATTCTTGCCCGGATAGCGCTGCCAGATCAGCACCTTCTCCACCTTGTGACCTTCCGCCTCCGCTTCCGCGCAAGCAACGTCGGCCTTATCCTTCTGGTCCTGCATCGCACCGTTGCGATAGTAGCCGTCCATAGTGATTAATACCGTGCTGCCGGAATCGACGATCCGGTCGGCACAGGCCTTGCCGCTGAAACCGCTGAACACCTGCGAATGAATCACTCCGATGCGGGTGCAAGCTAACATCGTGATCGGTAGTTCCGCCACCATTGGCAAATGTAGCGTCACTCGGTCGCCCACCTTCAGGTCGCAGAAGTTGCGAAGCATCGCCGCAACTTCATTTACCCGCACATAAAGTTCCTGATAGGTGAGGTGCTGGATCGGCTCTTGCTCAAGCTCGGGCACGAAGTGGATCGCCGTCTTGTTCCGGTGTTTTTCCAAATGGCGATCAACGCAATTATAGGAGACATTGATCTGGCCGCCGACAAACCAGCGCCAGAAAGGCGCGTTGCTTGTATCGAGTGTCTTCTCCCAGTATTTGAACCACGTTAGAAGGTCCGCATATTCCTTAAAACATTCCGGGAATTTATCTAGCGCGAAGCGTTTGTGCACTTCCGGGTCGGCTAGGTTCGCCTGCGCGATAAAACTCACAGGCGGCGGGTAATAGCCTTCCTCCTGCCAATGGACGGCGATTTCCGCTTCGGAAACTTCTGAGACCGCCGCTTGCTTATGTTCCATATCCTCCTCCCGTGTTTCCCGCCCCCTGTGCACCACGAGGCCCCCCTTTCCAGATTTTAATCATTCCTGCAGGGCTCGCAATGTGATGTTCTCCTTGAGATTCTAGTGCAGACGGCGCGCTTAATATTCAACTACTGCGGCTGGTATCCCTCAATGCGCGTTAGCAGCTCTTCTTCCAGCAACGCCCGAAGCTGCCTGAGCCGCTTTGCGTGTTCATCGAAGCCATCGAGGAGTTCAATGAGCCTATGGTATTCCTGACAAAGCGAATCAAAGCTCGCCTCGGTCGCCACTAGCTGGCGCACGCTCTGTTCATCCTCCGAGTACCTTGCCAGAAGTGATCGAATGCGTTCGACCATTTCGCCATCTCCCTCTGCAACGTCTAGTGAATGCCTAATTGCTCCTTCATTTTCGGTCCCACGTTTTAGCCGGAAGGTATATTGATTGCCGCACTCCGCGTGTGCCGCCGCGCTCAATCGCGTTCTGAACCAGGCCCGAAGCCTTGACGTCTTCGGCGAACTCGTGTCCGGCCTTTCGGAACGACTATCCTGGGGGTCAGGCTTTTGCTGTGCGTTGATGGTACCCCGCCGACCGTCGTAATCAGAGTCGCCAAGATCAAAACCTTTGTGCATGGCTCTCGCCTTTGAATTTTGCTGATACTTCGGCAATCAGACAAATTCGCCATGTGCAATGATCGCGCTCAAAAGGTCAGCTTTGTTGACGCGCTCTTGACCGGCCACATCGTCAATCGGCAAAGTAAACGGTTATGTCTGGAATTGACCCCATCTCTGCCATTCGCACCGCAACGCAAGGGGGTAAGCGAATTAACCGCTGACATCCCTAAACCGACGCTCATGACCCCTGCCGGACATTGTTCCGGTGGCGTTCTTGAAGAATCCGAAATTGATGTGGCGATGGCACTAAGAGATTGATCGTATTTAGCCAGCTGTCGCGCCAGAACAGTCGGCCAAATCAGCATACGACGGGGAACGTAAGCGGCTGGGAGTTAGGCCGCAATGAAAAAGAAAGACCGCCGGAGGCTGGGCGGCAAACCGGCGGCAAGAACCATGAGGAAGTAATAATGAATTATCTTAATTATAAGCCCTACAACCAAACGATTCAATTGGGCTCCCGCGTTTTGATTCGGTGCACACCGCCAGTGCCGCAGTGAAAGAAAAACCGCGGGATGCGTGCTCATCCGGCGGCAAGATGCAGGAAGCTCCCACTCCATGTGTGAGCGTGAGCGAATTTGATTATCGGGCGCCAGGAAAATCCCGCAATCAAAAGAGCCAACCTAGGCTACTAAGGACCTTCCAGAATTCTTTGAATTTAGGCCAAAGCGCCCGCAATAAAGATTCAAAACAGCTTCAAAATACGACTCAAACCTGTCTCGGCCAGACCGCGGTGGAAGGCGGCCATCCCTTTCGTATGCAGCGCGGGGCATTATCTCGATCTCGCAAGTGCTATTCTCGGATGCACTGCTTCCGCTCCGCTTTATCGGTCCTCTGCCCTTGCGCACCGAGCCTTCCAAGGTAGCCGACACCAAGCTCGCCCCCGATTTGGTTCACGTTATCGGCTCGACCCTTGTGGGCAAAACTCGAGCGAGGATGGGGCGAGGGTTTTGCGCTGGAGGTCGATCGATCAATACCGATCGTGCCGGCGTACCCACGTTCTCTTTACCGGGGTGATGGGCTAAGCTACCAGGCAGCAAACCTGCACGGCTTCAACGCGCTGGGATAGAGGGGGGCCGCCATGGCATGGCAAACCAATGCTCTCGTAACATTCTTTGCTGGTCTCATCCTTAGCGCCGGTTTGGTCGCTTCGGTCCGCGCGCAAGATTGTCCGCGCGGCGATCTCGATAAGGCCTATTGCGACCGCAATGATGATCTTGTTGCGGACTCGCCAACCGACCCGAAGCAACTGGTCAATCCAACGACGCTGGTCTTCGCGTATACGCCGGTGGAGGACCCGGCGGTTTACGCCAAGGCTTGGGACGGCTTCATCAAGTACATGGAGGAAATGACGGGAAAGAAGGTCATCTTCTTCCCCGTGCAGTCCAACGCCGCCGAGATCGAGGCAATGCGCTCCGGCCGACTACATGTCGCCGGATTCAATACCGGCTCCAATCCGATCGCGGTCAACTGTGCGGGCTTCGTACCGTTCGCCATCATGGGCAACAAGGACGGCCAGTTCGGATATCAGATGGAGATCATCGTGCCTGCGGACAGCCCAATCAAGACGCCGGCCGATCTCAAGGGCAAGAAAGTGGCGTTCACCGAGCCGACGTCCAACTCCGGATACAAAGCGCCCTCGGCGATATTGAAGGCAGATTTCAATCTCGAGGCCGGCCGCGACTTCACGGCGGTATTCTCCGGCAAGCACGACAACTCGGTGATCGGCATCGCCAACAAGGATTATGACGCCGCGGCGATTGCCAACGAGGTGATGTTCCGCATGTTCGATCGCAATGTGGTGGATCGGGCTAAAATCAGGTCGATCTACAAATCTGAAACCTTCCCGACCACCGGCTACGGCTACGTTTACAATCTCGATCCAGCACTAGTTGAGAAAATCAAGCAATCCTTCTTTACCTTCCCGTGGGAGGGATCGGCGCTGAAGGCGGAATTCAAAAACGAGGACCGCTTCATCCCGATCAACTACAAGAAGGACTGGAGCATCATTCGCAAGATCGATGCGGCAACGGGCGTCAAGTACAGCTGCAAATAGCGGCTCCGCGGCAGATCGGGGACGCAGCAATGCTTCAGATCAGGAGGCTGATGAAGCGCTACCGGACGGGCGACCTAGCGCTCAAGAGCATTAATCTCGACGTACCCGACGGCCAGGTCATGGCGCTGATAGGTCCTTCCGGTGCCGGCAAATCGACAGCCATCCGCTGCATCAACCGGCTAGTGGAGCCAACCGGCGGGACGGTGATCCTCAACGGCACTGAAATCACGGCGCTCGGCAGCCGCGAATTGCGCCGCGCGCGCCGGCGCATGGGAATGATCTTCCAGGAATACGCGCTGGTCGAGCGGCTTACCGTGATGGAAAACGTGCTGAGCGGACGGCTGGGTTATGTCGGCTTCTGGCAAAGCTTTGCGCGGAAGTTTCCACGGAGCGATGTCGACGAGGCGTTCCAGCTGCTCGCCCGCGTCGGGCTCGATCATATGGCCGACAAGCGCGCCGACGAACTATCCGGCGGGGAGCGTCAGCGAATTGGCATCTGTCGGGCGCTGATTCAGGGCCCTGACCTGCTTTTGGTGGATGAACCAACCGCTTCGCTCGATCCGAAGACCTCGCGGCAAATCATGCGGCTCATCAAAGAGCTTTGCGCAGAACGCAAGCTCTCAGCCATCATCAACATCCATGACGTCATGCTGGCGCAGATGTTCGCGGAGCGGGTCGTTGGCTTGCAGCTCGGTGATATCGTTTATGACGGGCCGCCAACGGGTCTTTCGGCAGACGTCCTGACAAGGATCTACGGCGAGGAAGATTGGTCAGCCACGATTCGCAAGGTCGATGAGAACGCCGACGAGCCTGCCGACCGACATCGCAATGTCATTGCGGTGGAAACCGGCCAGTTGAAACGCGACCGAATGGCCGGGCTAACGTAATCCTCCATGACAGTCGCTGGTGTCACCCCTCGGCATTGGACAAAGCCATCATTGATCAAGCGAGCCTGGCTGCGTTGGTCGCTGGGGCTGGGCGCTGTCGCTTATCTGGCTCTGGCATTGGGAACGACTGATGTGAATTGGACGCGCGTTTGGGAAGGCCTGCCTCGCGGCGCGCGGTTCTTCGCGGCGTTCTTCCCGCCCGACTTCATCAGCCGATGGAACGACATTACTCAGGGCATCCTCGAAAGCTTGTGGATGACAGTGGTTTCAACTGTCATCGGCATTGCGGTGTCGATCCCAATCGGTCTCGGCGCCGCAAAAAATATCGCGCCACGTACGATTTACTATTTCTGCCGTGGCATTCTTGCCGTATCGCGCAGCTTCCAGGAAATCATCTTGGCAATATTTTTCGTCAAGCTGTTCGGCTTCGGACCGTTCGCGGGTCTAATCACGCTGTCGTTCGCCACCATTGGCTTCTACGGCAAGCTCCTCGCTGAGGACATTGAGGATATAGACCCGTCATCGGCAGAAGCCGTGCGTGCGACCGGCGCTAGCTGGCTGCAATGGATCAACTACGGGGTGCAGCCCCAGGTGGTGCCACGCATGATCGGACTCGGTCTCTACCGCTTCGACATCAACTTTCGCGAATCCGCAGTGGTCGGCATCGTCGGCGCCGGCGGGATTGGGGCAACGCTGGACACTGCGTTCAATCGGTACGACTTTGATTCGGCGGCCGCCATCTTGCTGATCATCATCGGTATCGTGATGCTGGCGGAATACTCGTCCGGCTACATTCGCCGTTGTGTGCAGTGATGACGGTTGAGCGTCGACACGGAACACTGATCTGGCATCGCCGTGATCGTGGTGCACAATTCGCGATCTGGCTGCTGTGGGCCGCCGGGGCTTCGGTCTTTATTTATTGCTGTCAGATGATCTCCAACAAAACGATATGGTCGTTCGTCACCGACGCGCCAACGCAAGCGGCCGACCTTGCCGCGCGCATGGTGCCGCCAGACTGGAGCTTCATTGCTGCCCTGTGGCGGCCGATGTGGGACACCATCAACATGGCGACCATCGGCACCGCACTCGCGATCATACTAGCGGTACCAACTGCTTTTTGCGCGGCGCGCAATACTACACCGAGCGTCGCGGTGATTCGACCAGTGGCGTTGTTTATCATTGTGTCGTCGCGCTCCATCAATGCGCTGATCTGGGCCCTGATGCTAGTGACGCTCATTGGGCCGGGCGTGTTAGCCGGCATCCTGGCCATCGGGTTCCGCTCGATCGGATTCTGCGCCAAGTTGCTCTATGAGGCGATCGAGGAGATCGATGAGAGCCAGGTGGAGGCGGTGCGCGCCACTGGCGCAAGCGGCGCGCAAGTCACAGCTTATGGCATCGTGCCGCAAGTTCTGCCGGCATTCGCCGGCATCTCGCTGTTCCGCTGGGATATCAACATCCGTGAGTCGACTGTGCTGGGCCTGGTTGGAGCTGGTGGCATAGGGCTGCCGCTCAACGCAGCCATCGTAACGCTCGCCTGGACGCGCGTATCGTTGATAATCTTGATCATCATCGCAACTGTCGTCGTGAGCGAATGGGTTTCGGCAAAAGTGCGCCATGCGATCACTTGAGACCGCGCCTCGCGGCGAAGTATCGCTGCCGGTCGCGCGCCGTCGCGTACCGGAATAAGAGGCGACGGAGATCAACGAGAAGAGACGCTGATGCGCACTGCTGTTCGCCTGCTTGCTGTCCTGCTTCTCGCCGCAGCCGGTTCGGCCGGCGCGCAGGAAAAGCATATGATCGACCCGACGCCGCCGGGGTCGCTCAATCCTGAGCCGCTGCCGTCGCTGGCGAATCCCGACGCGCCGTCGACACCGGCCAAGGAATTATTTGCCCGCAAGCCGACGCCGTTTCCTGGGTCGCCGCGCTCGATCGGCGGTTATTCCGATGGCTGCCTTGCCGGTGCGACGCCGCTGCCGATCAACGGCCGGTCATGGCAAGTCATGCGACTGTCGCGCAACCGCAACTGGGGCAATCCGCATCTCGTTCGCTTCATCAAGCGCTTTGCCAATAACGCCAAGAAAGTCGGCTGGAACGGACTATTGGTCGGCGACATGTCGCAGCCGCGCGGCGGGCCGATGATCTCCGGCCATACCAGTCATCAGCTCGGGCTCGATGTCGATATTTGGTTCACGCCGATGCCGCACCACGTGCAAAGCCGCGAGGAGCGCGAATTCACTTCGGCGACCGATGTCGTCGCGCCGGATCTGCTCGACGTCGATGCCAATATATGGACGCCCACCTATACCGCACTCATCCGCACCGCCGCGCAGGATCCGGCGGTCACCCGCATCTTCGTCAATGCCGCGATTAAGAAGGCGCTGTGCCGCGAGGCCGGAGCTGATCGCGACTGGCTCTCCAAGGTGCGGCCCTGGTATGGCCACGCCGAGCACTTTCATGTCCGCATCGCCTGTCCGGCGGACAGTGCGGAATGCAAACCGCAGCCCCCGCCAGACCCGGGCGACGGCTGCGGTCATGAGCTCGACTTCTGGTTCAAGGAATCGACGCTGCATCCGCCGCCGCCTTTGATTCCACCCAAACCGAAACCACCGCTGACGCTGGCCGATTTGCCCCCCGCATGCAAGCAGATCGTCAAAGCACCGTGATTGTCGGAGGCCAGAGGTCGGAGTTACCGCCGATGCTACCTCGTGCTCGACAATGGTCTCGGCGACCCCAATGGTGACGACCCATTTACGACAATGAGGGATCAATAGAAACGGTCGGCAGTCGGACAGCGGCTCGGGCAGAATAACGAATCCCTGAAGTCTCCGGTGGGGCCCCCGCTCGTTACTGTCCTTAGGGGCAGTGCCGCTAGCTCCTCAGTACAACACGGCGCGCGTCCGTCACAAATGAACGAGGCCGCCAACTAGGGGCGGCCTCGTTGCCCTTACTCTCACAGCATGTGCATGGAGGAACGTCCGGAGTCGGGCAAACTACTGCAGCGCATTAGCGACGCTATTAAACGTCCCTTTTACAGCGGTGCCGGTGTTCTGCACGGCCAAGATGATCACGACCGCAATTCCCGCAGCGATGAGACCATACTCGATGGCGGTCGCCCCGGAGTTGTCTTTTAGGAAACGCAGGACAAGCTTATTCATTTGAAATCATCTCCTAGAGTGTTTGATATGCACGCGAAAATCCGTACTCGGGCAAAACTTCCCCGTGATTTAAACCATTGCGTGAATTTTATTAAAATTGGTTACGCCCACAAAAAACGCGTGGTGCATCGGCGTTAGAGCCGCCTGCGATAATTTGTCGCAATCTCTCGCGCTGTAATCGCAAATATAATGTGTTGAGGGTTCGACGCCAATCTGGTTTTCCCTCCGGTGGCGGAAACCCTCTGTAAGCCGCGTTTAACAGCGCGGCTTCTTTTTTGGCCAAAGAGTCCGCCAACTTTGCTACGCTTAGACGACGTGCGTGCAAAGATGTGCGTGCAGAAATGTCAGGAGTTCGGCGAGCGCTGAAATTGCTCGCTAAACCACTGGGTCCGTTGTTCGCTATGCCCATAGACGCCGCGAACCTTCTCCTCGACATATTGTTCGACTTTTCGGCGTACTCTCTTGGGAATTTGCGGCGATAAAAGAATACGTTTGATAACTTTGGCCGATGGACCGGCTCTTTTGTTGTGGTTGAGCAACCACCAGGCCGTGCTTCGGCCTATCCCAAGAACGGCGGCCTGCTTCGCGGTCGTATTATAACCGGCAGCCACCAACGCCTCGCGTATCTCTGCGAGCTTCAAGGCCTGTCTCTCTTTCGGCTCCAACTGGAAATCGATACGAGAGCGGCGACCGACACTCCGTGTTCTGTTCCTCCGCATGTGTTTCGTCCCGGCAGCAAGGCACTTCGCCCCTGGCAACAAGACTATGGCGGTTACGGCGGAGGTTCCTATGACTGCCTTCACAGGCGCGCAGATTTCGTATTTTGGGTCTCGCCCTGAAGCGCTCTGAAAAACACAGTGTTTCTAAAGTCTTAAGCAACAATTTTTTGAACTGTGACTTTTCTCACAATGCCTATCAGCGCAATCGACCTAAACGTCCCTTTGCGGGATGTAACACGCGTAGGTTAGGTGATGATCTATAAGGCCAAGATCAACAAAAAATATCCCTTCAAGCAAATGAAACCAGGTGAGACGTTCAAACTAGATGACGAGGATGTCCGTAATGCTCAGAAGATGGTCTGGTACTACAGAGTCCGGTGCAAGCGACCGATTAAGATTGTCATCGAAAAAAGCGATGATGGTTACGAATGCTGCCGGATCGCGTGAGGGAGCCGTG
>Ga0207783_1000012_pt1 | contig 29917 bp, 24 predicted proteins | sample LuqExpMetageno63_FD_187820 | JGI IMG/M metagenome (GOLD analysis project Ga0207783, IMG submission 187820) | Tropical forest soil microbial communities from Luquillo Experimental Forest, Puerto Rico - Sample 63 (SPAdes) | ecosystem: Environmental > Terrestrial > Soil > Tropical forest ... | reverse complement strand
TCGCCTACGCGGAGGTGTATTTCGACGATAATCCGCCGCCGTCGCTGTTGCAGGTGCCCAGCGCCTACGAGATCGCAGTTGAGTTCACCTCGATGTCGAAGACCTATTCGATGCCGGGCTGGCGCATCGGCTTCGCGGTCGGCAACGAGCGCATCATCGCTGCGCTGGCGCGTGTGAAGTCGTACCTTGACTACGGCGCGTTCACGCCGGTGCAAGTCGCGGCCACTGCCGCTCTGAATGGTCCCGACGACTGCATCAAGGAGATGCGCGAGACCTACAAACGCCGGCGCGATGTGCTGGTGGAAAGCTTCGGCCGCGCCGGTTGGCACGTGCCGTCGCCACGAGCCTCGATGTTCGCTTGGTCGCCGATCCCGGAGCCGTTCAAGGCGCTTGGCAGCGTGGAGTTCTCCAAGCTCTTGGTCGAGAAGGCCGATATTGCGGTGTCGCCCGGCATCGCCTTTGGCGAATATGGCGAAGGCCACGTGCGCATAGCTATGGTTGAGAACGAGCAGCGCATCCGGCAGGCCGCGCGCAACGTGCGCCGCTTCCTCGAAAACGCACCCGAACAACTCCACAACGTCGTACCGCTCGCCACGCGGCGCTAGCTTCCAATGGAGTCCTCATTGAAAGTAGGTGTCGCCGGTTTGGGCACGGTCGGCACCGCCTTGGTGGCCCAGATCGCGCGTCAGCAAGCCGCGCTCATAGCGCGCTGTGGGTGCGCGATCGAGGTCGTCGCGGTGACGGCGCGCTCGCGCGGAAAGGACCGCGGCATCGATCTCAAGAAAGTTAAATGGTTTTCCGATCCGGTGGCGCTGGCAAAGTCGGCCGAGATCGACGTCTTCGTCGAACTCATCGGCGGTGCCGGCGATCCTGCGAAGGCCATCGTCGAGGCGGCGCTTGCTTCGGGCAAGTCGGTGGTCACCGCCAACAAAGCGTTGTTGGCCAAGCATGGCGTCAAGCTTGCTGCGCTCGCCGAGAAGCGCCATGTTGCGCTGAATTTCGAAGCGGCGATCGGCGGCGCCATACCGATCGTAAAGACCTTGCGCGAAGGAATGGCCGGCAACTCCTTTGAGCGCATCTACGGCATCCTCAACGGCACTTGCAACTACATCCTCACTAGCATGGAGCGCGATAAGCTGCCGTTCGCCGAATGTTTGAAGGAGGCGCAGCGGCTCGGCTACGCCGAGGCCGATCCTTCCTTCGACATCGAGGGTCATGACACCGCGCAGAAGCTTGCGATTCTGGCGAGCCTCGCCTTCGGCAGCAAGGTTGACCAGAGTGCAATCTATGTCGAAGGCATTTCCTCAATTCAACCGGCTGATCTCGCCGCCGCCGACGAACTTGGCTATCGCGTTAAGCTACTCGGCGTGGCGGTGAAAACGCCGAAGGGGATTGAGCAGCGCGTGCACCCGACCATGGTGCGAAAAGATTCGGCAATCGCCCAGGTGATGGGCGTGACCAATGCCGTCACCGTCGATGCCTCGGGCATCAATCCGCTGACTTTGGTCGGGCCAGGCGCCGGTGGCGCCGCCACCGCCTCGGCGGTGCTATCTGACATCGGCGACATAGCGCGCGGGGTGCGCACGGCGCCATTCGGATGCCCTACGGCGAGCCTTACCGACGTGCGGAAGGCACCCATGCAACGACATGAAGGCGGTTACTATATCCGGCTGCTGGCGCGAGATAAGCCCGGCACCGCGGCGACCATCGCCAAGCGCCTTGCCGAGCAAGAAATTTCGCTGGAATCCATTGTGCAACGTCATGCGCAGGGGGATTCGGACACCGCCGCCAAGGTCGGCTCGGTGCCCGTCATCCTCATTACCTATGCGACAACTGAGGATGCCGTGCGCAAGGCCCTTGCGGCGGTGGGCCGCGATAAAGTTATCTCAGGACGCCCACAAGTGATCCGGATCGAGAAGAATTGAACCCCCAGTGAGGGATAGTGCAATGTGGAGCGCAACAAATGTCGTCGCCGTACAACGAAGAGGCCAAGCACGTACTGGATCGCATCCTTTCGATCGAGATCGTGCGCGTGACCGAACGTGCGGCCGTTGCGGCGGCGCGCCTGCGCGGGCTTGGCAGCGAGAAAGAGGCCGACCAGGCTGCCGTTGACGCCATGCGGCGTGAACTCGGAAAATTGACAATCGATGGAACCGTCGTCATCGGAGAGGGCGAGCGCGATGAAGCACCGATGCTCTTCATCGGCGAGAATGTCGGCACCGGGCGAGGTTCGAAAGTTGACATTGCTGTCGATCCGCTTGAAGGCACGACGCTCTGCGCCAAGAACATGCCGGGCGCGATCGCCACCATGGCGATGGCGGAGAGCGGCACGCTGCTCAACGCGCCCGATGTTTACATGGAGAAAATCGCGATCGGGCCGGGCTATCCCAAGGAATTAGTCGACCTTGACGAGCCGCCGGCCGAAAACATCGCGCGACTTGCCAAAGCCAAGGGCGTGAGGCCGGAAAATATCACCGCTCTCGTTCTGGACCGGCCGCGTCACGCCGATCTGATTGCGGCGGTGCGCAAGACCGGCGCCGCGGTGGCGCTGATCACCGACGGTGACGTCGCCGGCGTGATCCACACCTCCGACCCGGATTCGACGGGCATCGACATTTATATGGGGATTGGTGGCGCTCCGGAGGGTGTGCTGGCGGCAGCGGCGCTCGCCTGCGTCGGCGGGCAAATGCAGTGTCGGCTAGTACTCGATACTGAGGAAAAGCGGCAGCGCGCGGCCAAGATGGGCATTAAGGATCCGCGCAAGAAGTACAGCATTCCGGAAATGGTGAAGGGCGATTGCGTGTTCGCCGCCACCGGCGTCACCGACGGCAACCTATTAAGAGGTGTCAAGTTCCGCGGCAACATCATTGAGACGGAAACGATCGTGATGCGCTCGGTTACGGGTACGGTGCGCCGGATAAACGCGCAGCACCGCCAGCTCGAGAAATTCAGACTGAAATAGCAGCGGCATCTCGAACGACATCGAGGTTATATTCGATTTCTGCTACGGCGATTCCAACCACAAGCACGTAGGCACGCGCCGTCGGATAGCGACCGGTGAACGGCATTTTGGCACGTTTTCCACACGGAAATTGCCGGGTAGCTGCTTCCAGCCATAGCCTTAAGAAAGACGTGGATGGCCCGAACATGACCGTCCACTGCGGTGATATTGTTCGCCACTCGCGGGGGTAGCCATGGCGGCATTGCCGGCAACGCAACTGAACAGCGCCGAGCGGTTTTTCCTCGGCGTCAAACACTCGGCCACGGGGCGCGCCTGGCGCGACCGCCTGGATGAGCGCGGACAGGCACGCGCGCTTGCCATCGCGCAGCGCTACAGCTTGCCGGAGTTGCTGGCACGCGTGCTCGCAGGATTGGGCGTCGAGCCGGATGCAGCTCTGGCCTTTCTCGACCCGAGCATTAGGAACCTGATGCCCGATCCGCATGGCATCACCGATATGGAAGGCGCGAGCAAGCGAATCGCCGACGGCATCATGCGCGGTGAGAGCGTCGTGATCTTTGGCGACTACGATGTCGACGGCGCTACAGCCTCGGCGCTGCTTTGCCGCTACCTGCGCCACTGCGGCCTTGATCCGATCGTTCACATTCCCGACCGCATATTCGAAGGATACGGGCCGAATGTTGACGCCATTCGCTCCTTCGCCGAACGCGGGATGACGCTCCTGGTCACGGTCGACTGCGGCACCACCAGTCTTGAGGCACTCGCCGAAGCGAAACAGCTTGGCCTCGAAACCGTGGTGATCGACCATCATCAGGCCGACGAGGAATTGCCGCCTGCCAAGGCGATCGTCAATCCGAACCGCGCCGATGATCTTTCGGGCCTCTCCCATCTCGCGGCCGTGGGGCTTGTGTTCCTCACCCTGGTCGCGATCAGCCGAGAGCTACGCCAGCGCAATTTCTGGACCGGCATGCGGCCGGAGCCCGATCTCTTGTCTCTGCTGCACCTCGTCGCGCTCGGCACTGTCGCCGACGTGGTGCCGCTCAGAGGGCTGAATCGCGCGTTTGTCGCGAAAGGCCTGATCGCGCTGCGTCGGCGCGAGCACGTTGGCGCAACCGCGTTGATGGACGTGGCTCGGCTTGCCGGGCCGCCCCAGCCCTGGCACCTCGGCCACCTGCTCGGGCCGCGTATCAACGCTGGCGGCCGCATCGGCCGCGCCGATCTCGGTGTGCGGTTGCTGCTAGAGGAAGACGCAAGCGAAGCGGCACGCATCGCCGTCGAGCTCGACCGCCTCAACCGTGAGCGTCAGCAGATTGAGCTTGCCACCGTCGCGCAAGCGGAAGCCGAAGCGATGGCCGGACTCGGGCTCGAGGAGAAGGGCGGGGTCGTCGTCACCGCAGGGCCGGGCTGGCATCCCGGCGTGGTCGGATTGGTGGCAGCGCGGCTGAAGGAACGCTACGGCCGACCCGCCTTCGCCATTGCGCTCGAACCGGGAGGCACGGGGATGGGCTCTGGCCGTTCCATCGTAGGCGTCGATATCGGCCAGGCGGTGCGGCGCGCGGTGCACGAGGGCCTGCTGCTCAAGGGCGGCGGCCATGCTATGGCCGCCGGTGTGACGCTGCGGAAAGATGCTCTTTCAGCCTTCCGGGCCTACCTCGAGGACGCGCTTGGACCGGCGATTGAGGCGGCGCGCCGCGAGCGGGCGCTGTCGATCGACGGCGCGGTCAGCGGCGGCGCGGTGAATCCGACGCTGGTCGAGATGCTGGCGCGCGCGGGACCCTACGGCGCCGGCAATCCGGAACCGGTGTTCGCTCTGCCTGCGCATACGCTCGCTTACGCCGATCTGATAGGCGAAGAGCACGTGCGTGCGCGTTTCGAGTCCGGCGACGGCAAATTCGTGACGGCGATCGCCTTCCGCGCCGCCAGCCAGCCGCTCGGCAAGGCGCTCTTCGAAAATCGCCACCGGGCCATGCACGCCGCAGGCTGCTTTACGATCGATCGCTGGCAAGGCAAAGAGCGCGTTCAGATGCGGCTCATAGACGTTGCGCCTGCCTAGTGCTTGTCAATTTGCAGTCGCGATGGAACTATGCCGGGCGCGCTCAGAGACAGAAAAATCATGCGTCCTGGGGGAAATTCGACGTGCGCACACTGTGCAAAGCCGCGTGCGGCCTGTTTGCCTGCGTTTTAGCCACGAGCCCGATACAGGCGCAGTCCTATCCGGATCACGATATCACTTTCATCGTGGCGTTTGCTCCAGGCGGCATCGCCGACACACTGGCGCGCTTTGTAGGCAAAGGCTTGGGAGAGAAGCTTGGGCGCACGGTAATCGTGGAAAATCGGGGCGGCGCCGGTGGCAATATCGCTGCCGCGGCAGTCGCGCGCGCGGCGCCCGACGGCTATACGCTCTTGGTCACCACGACGGCAGTCGCGATCAACGAGACGCTCCGCCCCAACAGGGGTTATGCCGCGGACGATTTGAAGACGGTCGCGATTATAGCCTCAAGCCCGGAGTCACTAGTCACCAGCCCCCGCAATCCGGTGGCCAACCTCGCCGAGTTTCTCAAAGCAAACAAAGGCAAGAACATTACTTTTGCATCGGCTGGCGTCGGCAGCGGCTCGCACATCGCCGCTGAATATTTCTTCAAGGAGATCGCCAAAATTCAGGTGACACACGTGCCGTTCCAAGGCGGCGCGCCCGCGATCACCGCCACCATTGGCAATCAGGTCGACATTATGGCGTCGACTTTGGGTGGCGGTGCGGCTGTGCAGATCACTAGCGGCAAGCTTAAAGGCTTGGGCATCGCGAGCGCCAAGCGCGCGGCTGTCACGCCGGATATACCAACCTATGCGGAAGCCGGCTTCCCCGTGTTCGAGGCCGCTTCCTGGGTCGGCGTGTTCGCACCAGCCAGAACTCCATCTTCCCTCATCACCAAGCTCAACGCCACCATCGAGGAAGTCGTGAAGGCGCCGGAGCTGCAACAGAAACTCACCTCCATCGGCTTCGATCCGATCGAAGGCTCGCCGACGCAGGCCGAGGGCTACTTCAGGGACGAAGTGGCGAAATGGGGCAAGATGGTCAAGACGCTCAGTCTGTCGATCAACTGAGTGCTAGCGCCGGCGCGCCCTGCGGCAGAACACATCGTAGATCGTCGCGACGATGGCGCGCGCTTCTTCACTCGTGAGGCTGTAGTAGACCACTTTGCCTTCGCGTCGCGTCGAGACTAGTCCGTCCGCGCGCAGCCGCGCGAGTTGCTGCGAGACCGTGGGCTGGCGGAGGTTGAGTTCGCGCTCCAGTTCGCTTACCGACTTTTCGCCATCGCCGAGGATGCATAGGATTATCAGGCGGCTCTCGTGCGCCAGCGCCTTGAGGAAACCGCTCGCACGCTTGACGTTGCCGAACAAACGATCGAGATCGTAAGGCCTGTTGCGGGTTCCCAGGCGCTGTTCCATTGCAAAGCAATTCGGGTCTATGTTGAGAATAAAGTTTATATCACAGGACAAGAATATGTCGATGCGGCCGGTTAGCCGAAGCGGAAGGCGAGACTGTCAATCGAGCGCAGCTCGGTCAGAGCGCGCTGCAACAGGTTGCTGTCACCTTTGATGACGACTTAAGGATCACCGTCGACGAGACAGCGGAATTCCACATACTTGCACCTTCAACACAAGCGGATGCTTTGTTGGAGATCGCCGACGCGATGGGCGCTGATGCAGCCCATCTAGAGCATGAGATCGTTACATTTAAAGCAGCCCACAATTTGCCGCAGAGCTCGCTGCGGTTGAAAACATCGGCGGAGAATCGTCGCTGCACTTCGCCCCAGTACTCGCGTAGCCGTTCGAGCTCGATCGACGCAATGTTGCGTGTATGCACGTAGCCGATCGCCCCGCGATTGTCCGATTGCGCAGACAAGGCGAGTGAGTCAGGGCGGCACAACCACCGAATGCTGAGACAACAACGAATAATTTACTGTAGGCGTCACGAGTGAGTGCAACGAGGAAGCTCAGCTGATGTGTTTATGCAATCAGTGTTGTTAGACGGCCTCATGCTCGTGCGGGCGGCAAAACACCGCTGCGGAAATGGTGGTAGCGTTGCTGGCCACGACCGTTACGCCCCGCCCGCGGGCTGCCGTCAAAATTTCCGGTGCATAGCCCCACGCATTCGCTTATGACTTTGGCGCAAACCCAACCGGGGCGCCTTGATGGCCAAGCTCAATCTTTCCGTCGCCGTCCGCGACTACGACCGCACCCGCCCGCTCAGCGACGGGATTGTGCAAATCGATGGCGTCGATCCGGTCTTCATGGCGCTTGACCCAGAGGAGATCTTCTTCCGCGCCTTTCGCGGCGCCGAATTCGACATCTGCGAACTGTCGATGTCGAGCTTTACGTTGAAGACCGCGCAGGGCAACTGCCCTTATGTAGGCGTGCCGGCCTTCGTCTCGCGCGCCTTCCGCCACACGGCGATCTACGTCCGCACGGACCGCATCAAGAAGCCGGCCGACTTGAAGGGCAAAAAGGTTGGAGTGCCAGAATATCAGTTGACGGCGAATGTGTGGGCGCGTGCCATGCTCGAAGATGACCACCGCGTGAAGCCGTCCGACATCCACTGGCTCAGGGGTGGACTCACCGATGTCGGGCGCCTGGAGAAAATCAACTTTACACTGCCGAAAGGGGTACAGCTCGACGACATCCCCGAAGGGCGGACCCTGTCGAGTATGCTGGAGGCCGGCGAGATTGATGCGTTTATCGGCCCGCGCGTGCCGCCGGGCTTTGGGCGCCATCCACATATTGGCTGGCTGTTCGCTGATCCGGTGGCGGTCGCCAAGGACTATTTCAAGCGAACCGGTATCTTCCCGATCATGCACCTCGTCGGCGTGCGCAAGACGCTGGTCGAGCTGCATCCATGGCTGCCGGGCGCGGTGTTCAAGGCTTTCGAGCACGCCAAGAAGATTGCTCTGGAGAAGCTTTCCGATACGTCGTCGACCAAGGTGACGCTACCCTTCGTCGAGGAGCGCTTGATGGAAGCGCGCGCGCTGATGGGGGAGGACTTTTGGTCCTACGGGATCGCGCCTAACCGCAAGACGCTTGAGACCTTCTTTCGGCACCACCATGCGCAGGGGTTATCGCCGAGGTTGATCACCGTTGAGGACGCGTTCCATCGCGGCACTTTCGAGACTTACAAGCTCTAGCGATGGTGACATTCACCAGCATCGCCGACGGCGCAAAATCACAAGGTGATCAAAGAGCTGGCCTAGGCGGAAAAGATCGCCGTCAAGGTCGGTATGCTCTTAAGCCTTCACCGGCTTCAGCCGAACGTGGATGTTCTTCTCCTGCGTGAAGGAGAGCATCTCTTCGAAGCATTCCTCGCGCCCCAGTCCCGACTGCTTGAAGCCGCCAAACGGCGCGCCGAGGAAATGCTTGCCGACCTCGTTGATCCACACGAATCCCGCTTCCACCGCCATTGCGGTCCGGTGCGCGGTGGAGAGATCGTTGGTCCAGATCGAGGCGGTGAGGCCGTATTCGACCTGGTTGACCTCCGCCAGCATCTTGGCCTCGTTGTTCCATTTGAAAACGCCGAGCACCGGCCCGAAGATCTCCTCGCGTGCGATGCGCATCGACATGTTGACGTTGGCGAACACCGTCGGCTCGACGTAAAAGCCCTTGGCCAGCAGCGGGTCGGACGGGGAGCCGCCGCCGGCGATCACGCGCGCGCCCTCCTGCTTTGCCGTCTCGATGTAGCTCATCACGCGGTCAAACTGCGTCTTGGAGATGATCGCGCCCATCGTCGTGGTCGGATCGGTGGGGATGCCCGGCTTGAAGTTCGAAATCTTGGCCTTTATGCGTTCGAGCACCGCGTCGTGAATCGTCTCGTGGATGAAGGCGCGACTAGTCGAGCCGCAGCTTTGGCCGCACCAGGTGAAGTTCATGCCGCCGACGACGGCGCCGGCGACTTCGTCCGGATCCGCGTCAGCGTACGCAATCAGGGCATTCTTCCCGCCAAGTTCGAGCATCGCGCGTTTGACCGTATCGGCCGCCGCTTTCATCACTGCGCGGCCGGTCGGCACGCTACCAATCAGCGCGATCATCGCCACCGCCGGGTGGCTCGCAAGCCTTTGCCCGGCATCGCGCCCGCCGGGCACGACATTGAAGGCGCCCGGTGGCAACAGGCCGTCAATCAGTTCAGCAAGCCGCAGCGAAGAGAGCGGTGCTTGCTCGGGCGGTTTCACCACCACGGTATTGCCGGCGGCAAGTGGAGCGGCAGATTTGCCGGCACAGAACATGAGCGGATGATTGAACGGGATGATACGGCCGACGACGCCGAGTGGCTCGCGCAACGAGAAGTTGACGACGTCGGGACCCATCGGGATCGAGGAACCCTTCATCTCGGTGACGAAGCCGGCGAAGAACTCCATCTGCGCGGCGGCCACCATGGCGTCAGAGACCATTTCGCGCACTGGATTGCCGCAGTCGGCGGCGTCGATCATGGCGAGCTCGTTGGCGTTCTCTCGCAAAATCTGCGCGATGCGCCGCAGAATCTTAGCGCGCTCCAGCGGCAGCACGTGCCGCCATTCCTTGAATGCGGCCTTCGCTGCAGCCACCGCCGCATCGATATCCTCGGGCCCAGAGTCCGCCACCTTGCCGAGCGAGAGGCCGGTGCCGGGGTTGAGCGTATCGACGAAGCGTCCCGATTTCGGGTCGTGCCATGCGCCTCCGTAGTAAGTGCCACGGTTCTTCGGTAACACCACGGCCTGCGCTGGCACTGCTTGCGGCGAGAGTGCGGTGGTCATGTCGTGTCCTCTCGTACTGAAAATCAAACTTGCGTGATACTCTGGACCCCGCCGAGCCGCCCGATCAGCGCATTGGCGCCAATCGCCAGCACGAAAAGCACAATCAGCATTGCATACATTCGCGGCATCTCGAAGACGCTGTACGCCTGAATGATCAGGAAGCCGATTCCCTTGTTGGATAGCTTGGTTTCGGCCAGCAACGCGCCGATCAGCGCAAAGCCGAAGCCGAGTCGAAAGCCGTTGATAATCGGATAGCGCATGGCCGGCAGATAGATCTTCAGCGCCATCTGTACCGTCGTGGCGCGGAAGCTTTCGCCGACGCGGATCAGCACCTTGTCGATCTGTCGCATGCCGGCGGCGACGCTGAGCGCGACCGGGAAGAAGCAGGACAGCACGCCGAGCGCGACCTTCGATTCCGGTCCGACGCCAAACCACATGATCATAACCGGGAAGAAGATGATCTTCGGCGCGGGGCCGAGATAGTAAAGATAGCTCTCGAACGCACGCGACAGGAAGCGGTTGGCGCCAAGCACCAGGCCGACCAACAGGCCGGACAGGCCGCCAATCGCTAGCGCCGCGCCGATCTCGGCCGCGGTAACTCCGAGATGGAAATAATAGTCGCTGCTCGTGAGCAACTCGGCGAGCGCGCGGCCGATCGACAGCAGCGAGGGCACCACGTCGCGGTAAAGCCAGCCGGAATGGGCAAGGAATTCCCACACCGCCAATACGCCGAGGATAATGGTGGTGCGCAAGAGCGTCACCGGGCTCATCGCCGGAGCGGCTACCGTCGCCAGTCTGAGGCGACCGGTCTCAGCCATCGAGATCTCCCATATCGAGTAGTGTCGAGCAGTATCGAATAGTACGGAAAATCAAGCATTTTCTGCTGTCCGTAACTGTCGCCGTATTCGCAAGTATCGCGCAGTATCGAATGGTTGGGTAGCAAAATGGTAGCAAGCCGCGTTTCAGGTTCTTGGCGGCGGCAGCTTCTCGCGACGTTGCCGTACTGCGGCCTATCGCTGCCCTGCCACTCGTGAAATTCGAGACCCAGGATCACGGAGTCTCACGCGGCGCTCCGCTTCACGCGGACATTGACCGATCGGCCCCAATGACTCAGAAAGGGCCGCACAGTACTGGCATGTGGACAACGCACAAAATCTCCATTTTGGATGGGTAGCGGGCATTGTCCGACCACGCCCGATGCCAAATGATGTACGGCGCTACGACTCACAAGCGCGTCGAGTAGATTTGCTCGAACGGTGCCGCGAGCAACATGTTTGCCATTTTCTCGGCAGATTTGTCGCGGAAGCAGCGGCTCCAATCTGAAAAATGCAGAGCGAGGATGAACATACACACTACACACACCGCAGAGGGATCACAGCCTTGCTTCTTTATGTGCCCGCCGCAGCATTTCGCCGTCAGTTACAGCATCAATCCCTGGATGGATCCTCGAGCGTGGGCGGAGAGCAGCGCTACTCTAGAAATGGAGGCAGATCGCCAGTGGGTAGGTTTACGACACGCCCTGCTCGCTGCGGGCGCCACGATCGAAACTCTAAAACCCGCACCTGGCTTGCCCGATCTTGTCTTTACTGCCAACGCGGCGGTCGTGCTTGATCGCAAGGTCGTGCTCTCGCGTTTCCGCCATTCCGAGCGGCGAGACGAGGAGCCGATCTTTGCGGCCGCGTTCGCTAAGCTTGCTGAACGCGGCTTGGTCCACCAGATCACTCGGCTGCCAGCAGGCATCGTGCTGGAAGGCGCCGGCGATTGCATTTGGGATTCTTGGCGTCGGCTGTTTTGGATGGGCTGCGGTTTTCGCTCGGAACCTGCCGCCGCTCGCATTCTTGAGAAGCAATTAGGCATCCCTTGCCTCTGCCTGCCGCTGGCGCAGGCGAGTTTTTATCACCTCGACACCGCGTTCTGCGCGCTGCCATGTGGGAGCGTCATCTATTATCCGCGAGCCTTTACGCCAGCCGCCTTGGCGACGATTCATGGCCACGTCGCCTCGAGAGAGCGGATCGAAATCGACGAAACCGACGCGGCGCGTTTCGCTGCCAACGCAGTCTGTATTCATCGTACGATTGTACTTTCAAGTTGTAGCCTCGCGCTGCGCTCGACCCTGGAGGAACGGGGCTACGACGTTCTCGAGACCCCACTTCATGCTTTTCAGCGCAGCGGCGGATCAGCGTGCTGCCTAACGCTCCGCCTCGATCACTGCTCCGGCGGCAGCTCGGCGCGTATTTCAGCCGAGCAGCAGCTGGGTGGCACCGCGCTCTGAAAGGCGGCCATCAATCGATCTCTGCTGGCTAGCAGTAAATTCGGCCCCTCTCCCTGACTGTTACTTGTCATTGGGATTTCGGCGTACGCCGCAAATCGGGAGTATGATCGGCTAAAGGCGATTCGCTTCTCGCCGCAACCCGAACCATGAAAGGGTCCCGGACCATGTGCGACTTCAGTCTCCAACACGCCAAGTCCCGTCCCGCAGTCGTGGCCGACAAATTGGTAAGCCACAATTTCGGACGCGGCACCATCGGATTCAAATCAGTTGACGATCCGATTGGTGACGCGACGGCGGTTTGCATTCTTCCCGGCACCGAGCTTGCCTTTGACAAGCCTATCAAGCTCCGTTGGTCGCATGATCAAGGCACGAGCATCGAGGGCCGGTTTACCACCGCCATCTTCCGTCAAAAGGATAAGGACAAGCCGAATGTGCATCACGATGTCCTTGAAATGCCGGACGGCCAGCAGATTCTTCTGACCCATCTTGAGGAAGGTCAGAACGCAACGGTGCTACAGCTTCCGGCGGCGCCCAAGACGGAGAAGGAAGCCGACGAGCAGAAACGAGCCGAATACATCGGCTGAAGAGTTATAACCCGCAGAAGCATCCAGTAGGGCTCGCAAGGAGTGGGCCCTACTAATATCACCATTTGCGCGATAGCCGTTGCTTAGACGCCCTTCGATCTATGTTTTCGGATTACGGCCTGGAACTTGATGGGCGATGCCGCTGAAGAGACGGCAAGCGCGAGCTACGGGGCTGTCGTTCGACACCATTGTGCCGCCATTACTGCTTACCGCAATCGTGACAAGAAAAACCGCCGGACGGGGGTCATCCGGCGGCAAGATGCAGGAAGCACTCACTGGCGTCTGTGAGCGCGTTTGATTATTGCGCGGCAGGTAAATCGCGCAACCAAAAGTGTCAACCTAGGCTACTAACGACCTTCCAGGATTGCTTGAATTTTAGGCCAAAGCGGCCGCAATAAAGATTCAAAACAGCCTCTAACGACTCAAAATTGTGCTGAATTGCCTTCCTGACTTTCCACAAAGAGAGTACTTTGTGGAGTGTTAAGAACGGCTGATTGCTGAAATTCCTCGTAAATCCTGGGGCTGCAATCGGTCCGCCAAGCAGTGAAATGTGGAGAGTTACCATGGCACGGCATATGTCACAGGTGAGGCTCGACCTGGCCCGCGTCACCGAAGAGCGCCGGGAGCTGGTTGCGCTGCTGAAAGACGCTTACTCGATCATCGAGGCGATGGATGATCCGGATTGCGAGGCTTGGTTAGGACAGGCCCGCGCTGCGCTCGCCAAGGCACTGCCATGAAGGGCAGCAACAGGCCGCGCTATCTGACCGAGGCACAGCTAGGACAGCTAATCAAGGCAGCCCGCAAGGGCCGATATGGGCACCGTGATGCCACGCTGATCCTGCTGATGGCTCGCCATGGTTTGCGGGTCACCGAGGCCGTAGACCTCAAATGGGATCAGGTGGACTTTGCCAAGGGTCACCTGCACGTCAGGCGGCTCAAGAATGGTATTGCCTCAGTTCATCCAATGCAGGGCGACGAGATAAGGGCGCTGCGTGAGCTTAAACGGTGTCAAATCGAAGCCAAGTCGGCATCGGCCTTTTGCTTCGTATCAGAGCGCGGCGGTCCAATGACCAGGTTCAACGTCGCCAAGATGCTCGCCAGCGCAGGCGATAAGGCTGGGTTGGAATATTGCCACGCACACATGCTGAGACACACCTGCGGTCATCTCCTGGCTGATGCTGGCCATGATACGCGACGACTACAGCTCTGGATGGGTCATTCCGACATCAAGCACACCGCTCGATATTCGGAACTGAGCGCTAGGCCATTCCGGGATTTCTGGCGCACTTAGCCTGTAGAATTCGTTTTCCTGCTTTGGTGGCTGTCCGACTAAGGCCGAGTCGAAATAACGCATGCGCGAGTCAGCGCACCATGCTTACGGGGTCATTTAGCGACCATCCTTGCTGGCGGCCGCCCTCTCTTTTGCCGCCTTGGTTGCAGCGCTCAATTGAGCAAATCGAATCGCGGACAGAATAAAAAGCTCGCGGAGGGCAAGCTGTCGGACGTCCGGATATTTTTGCTCGGCTGTGATGAGAATTTCATCTAAAGCATCCTGAGTTATTGGTGGTAGAAGCTTAGATAATTCTCCCGAAACCTGTTGCTCCTTCATTGCCCTGTCGGTGAATTCGTCGGTCAGCGCCGGGCCAGCCGCAACAAGTGCGGTCAGTCCTGTAATGATTGCTATCTTTTTCATTGTTCGTCCTCCCGCCGGCGCAGCCGGCTACGATTTGAGCCATTTCTTGGATTTTGGGCCGAATGGGCCAACTGGGTCCCTAGTATACCCCCGGCCCCCTGCATAAAGAGGGTCGGTGACGTCCGAAGATTTTTCTTTGTTGACCGACATTAGTGAGACAAAAGTTGCAAAATAAAAAATTTAGCACTGTGTTCATTGATTGTTACTGCATCCGCTGTATTATGCCGAGTTGGGGATCAACGCTGTGTATTACCGGCTTGTTTTGGTGTTTTTGTCACTAGTGCTGCTAGCCACTGGCGTTCGCGCTGAGTCTGCGAACAGCGCCTCGGCCCGTGCGTCGTTGCAAGCGGAGTGCAGCCGACAGGCTGCGAAAAAGTTTGTTTCGAAGCAAGAACGGCATGCGTACATCAAGCATTGCATGGCCGCCGTTGATAGCCACCTCGAAGAACTGCCGTTCATTGAACCGCTATAGATATGAGCCACAAATACTCGGTCGGGCAGGACGTTTATTACAACCCAGGGGCTGCCCAGGCGTTTTTGCGTCTATGATTTAGAGTTTTCGTGAGCGATTCGAGATGCCCGATGCTTCACCGGATTGCCGGTCTAATTTTGGATATTCTCAATTTCGTACCGGAGCTATTCTTGGCAAAGGATGATCCCCGTTTTGATACCTTTCGATGGTGGATCGCGGTTGTTTTCGTCGCCGTACTGGTATTGATTTTTAGAAGGGCGTGGAAGGCATACCGAACCAAGCTTTGATTGAAAGTTCTCCACCAACATTTCTGCCCAGAAAAAATCAAAAATAAAAAATCCAGCGGTCCGGCACCTGCACCGCTGCGGCAATTTGCCCCAGGGGCCCTATGGACAATACCGCCGTACTACTCTCGGATTTAACTTTTACGCAGTTCCCGTCCAAGCGAGGAACCGCCATGAAATTAATCTTCATATTGCTTCTGCTCTCCGGGGCTGGGTTGATCATCTGGAGATACCGGGTGCTCGAAGACTCAAATTATGAGCACCGGCGACGTTATTATGAGCATCTTGTGAGTTCTGAAAAGCACAGGGCAGAAGAGGACTCACGAATAAGAAAGGAGGAAGGCCTTTAGAGCGCCGAACTCCTCATGCCTCCGTTATTGCGCGCAATGACTTGGCCACCATTTGCCGTCAATTAAATTTTCCGTGCGATACCTCCCGTCTACCATCTCGTGGCGCCCCATAACGCCTTCCTGTCGAACTGAACATGACCAATTTCTTTCGTCTATGATCACGCAATTCTCCAAACTGTATATGGTGGGCTGGCGGCGCAAAATGGACTTCCTAGGCATGACTTTCACCGCCACCGTTCGCGGAGGCTGCACGTGAAATTCGACACTCCCAATTATCTTGCAATTGCGCCCACAAGTCGCAGCGTCATTGTGGTTCGCACAAATTCTAAATTCCATTGCTTCAGCGTATCTCACACCAACCAGAATGGTTGCGCTGATGGAGAGGACAATGTGAGCCGTTGCTATAATCTTCGCCATTGCGGGTGACAGTGTAACCGCAGTTGGTCGTTCCTCAACTGCAGTTTTGTCCACCGCGCGCCACGTCATGGCCGCCACAAGAAAAACCCTGGCACCAAGGCCGGGGTCGGAACTGAAAGCTTGGCGGGCTAAGCGGGCGCAAGGACTTTTGCGGCTTGGCATTCGACCGGACGGCAGCACGCGCATCGTTACGCGTGAGGTCGGCAGCAGCCGAAGCCGAAAGGCATCACGGAGGCGGTGTCGGACTTCATGAAGGCAAGAGGCAGCGCAGTGCGTCTGCATGGCTTGCGGCACAGCCACGCCTCACATCTGCTGGCGGAAAACGTACATCCAAAGATTATGCAGGAGAGGCTTGGTCATCACAGCATCTCGGTGACTATGGATATCTACAGTCACTTGATGCCGAACATGCAGGCGGAAGCTGCCGCAAAACTGGATGCCGTACTAACGGCAGCCAAGAAGCCAGCCTGAGAACCAACAGGAACATCCTGGGCACAATCCGGGCACAGATCGCGCGGCAAATGGTAGCAAAATGGGTAGAAACGGCATTTTAGCGGGAGAGAAAGCTAGGCAATTAAGGGGTTTCTAGCGCGACCCGAACGGTCTCAGCCATCGCTCGACCTTTTCCAAGACAATGAAAAACACGACGCTCACCAGAATGACGAAGCAGATTGCGGCATAGGTGCCGGCCAGATCGTAACGCTCCGCCAAGTCCGCGATCAGATGGCCAAGGCCACCGAAATTAATCAGGAATTCGGTGCCGACTATATTGATCAGCGCAAAAATCAGCCCGAGCCGGACACCGACAAAGATCGTTGGCAAAGCTGCTGGCAAGAGGATTTTCCAGAACTGCTGGGTGGCGGAAAGATTGAAGCTACGCCCGACATTGACCAGCACCTTTCGCGTCGTCGACATCCCTTCAATGGTCTTCAGTATCACCGGTGGCAGCCCGGCGACGAAGCCCATGATGATCATGGTCCAGATGGTGCGGCCGAAGATGACCAGGAACAGCGGATACATCAGCACTAGCGGCGCCGCGGCGAGTGCAGCGACCCAGGTCTCGCAGGCCTGCTGCAGCAGCTTGAAGCGGTGCATAAGCACGCCGCCGGCAAGCCCGAAAACCGTGAGCATGATGCCGGCGATCAGGCATTCAGTGGCGGTGAACAGGAACCGGCTAAACACGCGCTCCTCGCTGACGATGCGATGAAAGCTTCCCATCACTTCCGAGGGCGGTGGCACTATGAAACGGTTGATGACACCGATCTGCACCAGAAGCTCACCGATTAGGAACACGCCGACCAAGGCCGCAATGCCGAAGGCCGGTGCAACAAAGCGGCGGCGCGGCGAAAGTCGCGGTGCTGCAAGGTCGGTCATGACGAGACGCCTTCGTGGTGCAGGGCGTGCGCCTCCTCGTCCTTCATACCGCGGCTCGCTTCCTCGCGCAGGTCGTTCCAGATCTTCGCGACATAGCCGCCGAACGCCACGCTAGTGACGATCTCCGAGGTGCGCGGGCGCGGCAGGTCGATGTTAACGATGCGCTTCACCTTGCCGGGCCGGTAGGTCATCACCAGGATGCGGTCGGACATCTGCACCGCTTCCGTAATGTTGTGGGTGATCAGGAGGGTGGTCTGCTTCAACTGCTGCTGGATCTGCAGCACCTTGTCGCCTAGCAACAGCCGCGTCTGCTCGTCGAGCGCGGCGAATGGTTCGTCCATGAGCAAAATCTTCGGCTCAGAGGCGAGCGTGCGCGCGAGTGAGACGCGCTGGCGCATACCACCGGACAGTTCGCCGGGATAGCGGTTCTCGAAACCGTTGAGACCGACCATGCCGATGAAATAGCGCGCCCGCTCCATGCGCTCGGCGCGCCGCATACCGACGAGTTCGAGCGGGAAGGCTACGTTGTCGATCACAGTGCGCCAGGGAAACGTCGATTCCTCCTGGAACACCATACCGATCGAATGGTGGGGCCCGGAAATGGTTTCGCCGCCGACGCTGACGACACCGTCGTGATGGCTGAGCAGCCCGCCGATCACGTTGAACAACGTCGACTTGCCGCAGCCGGAAGGCCCGATGACCGAAAGGAACTCCCCCTGGCGAACCTTGAAAGACACATCGTCGACCGCCGTGATTGGACCTTCCGGCGTGTCAAACCGCACAACAACATCGTCCACCGCTAGGATGGCGTCATCCGCGTTTGGCGCAAGTGACATGGCCTATTCGCTCTTGCGCGTCATCGCCGCGGTCACCGCGGCAGCATAGCCCGGCTCGACGCGCACATCGACGACCGCGACCGCACCGGCTTCGACCGCCGCGATTGCCTTGGCGAAGACCGCCCCGAGATTGGTGGCTTTGGTCACGGGGCCGAAGCCCTGCGCGCCTTGCGCACGTGCGATGCCGGCGAGGTCGATCTCCGGCTCGGAAATGCGCTGGCCGACCCAACGGTTTTCTATCGGCCGGTTGCGCACGCGCGCGACCCGCTCTTGGTGCAGTTCGTCATTAAAGAATGAGCGGTTGTTGGCAACCACGATCAGCAACGGAATGTTATAATGCGTGGCGGTCCATAGCGCGCTGCAACCCATCATGAAGTCGCCGTCGCCGCAAATCGCGACCGCCAGACGTCCGCTGCCTTTAAGAGCCAGCGCTGCGCCGACCGAAATGCCCGGGCCGCCGCCAACGCCGCCGCCGCCGTTGGAGCCGATATAGTCGAGCGGATGGCGGAACGGCCAGCTAGCGCCGTTCCACGATAGCGAGAGATGGGTGAGGGTTGTTGGGCGATCGCCGACCGCGCGGCGCAGCGCGTCGGCCAGATGATCGACCGTGAGCTTACCCTCGGCGAGCTTGGGAAATTCATGTGTGGATTTGGCCAACGCGCGCGGCTCGCCCAGTCCAAGCGCCGCCAGGAGGGCAGACACCGCGGCGTGCGGTTCGCAGTCGATCATGACATCGACCGGCGGCAGGCCTTGGTAATCCATGCTCCAACCGTTGTGCAGCCGGTGGTCGATCGAGACCTGCACCACTTTGCCGACGACATCGCCGCCGCAATGCTCGAACGTGCCAGCGACATCCACCCAATCGAGACTGAGGATGACGTCGGCTGCGCGAATTGCCGCGACGGCTTCCGGCGCCAGCACCGTGCCACCGGGCGCGCCGGCGTGCAGCGGATGATCGGTCGGGAAGGCGGCCGCGACCTTCAGGTCGGTTAAGACGCGCGCGGTCAGCCGCTCGGCGAGCTGTACGCGCTCGTTCCACGCTTCGAGGCTGCGCGATACGCGGCCGGCGAGGATCACCGGACGTTTGGCGGCGCGCAAAAGCTTGACTGCTCGCTTGATTGCTTCGGTCGAGGGCGCGCTTTCGACCGGCGGCATGTAGCGCTGCGCGTCAATGGGGAGGACGGGTTCCGCTAGTTTAGCTTCCTGCATGCTAGCGTCGAGATTGACATAAGTCGGCCCCTGCGGTGCGGTGTTGGCGATCCAACCGGCGCGCAGCACGGCTTCGCGTGCGGCGACCGGGGAGGCGGGTTGGTCGTCCCATTTGGTGTAGCCGCGCACCAGCGCGCCCTGGTCGCGCGCGGTGTGGATCCAGTCGATCCATGGCCGCCGCTTGGTGGCATCGACCGGTCCAGTCGCGCCAAGCACCACTATCGGCATGCGGTCGCACCAAGCGTTGAACACCGCCATGGTGGCGTGCATCAAGCCAACATTGGAGTGGACTGCCGCGGCCATCGCCCTTCCGGTGACCTTGGCATAGCCCTGCGCGATGGCGACTGCGCTTTCTTCGTGCAGGCAAAGCAGTAGTTGTGGTCTCTCATTGCCAAGGTAATTCACCAGGCTGTCGTGTAGGCCGCGATAACTCGCCCCCGGATTGAGGGCGATATAGGAAATGTCGAGCGCGCGTAGGGCGTCGGCGACCACGTCACTTCCGAAGCCGGGCGCGTTGATGCCGGCGGGAACCGGCCGGTCGAGCTTGGCGATTGTGGCGTCGCGAACAGGTGAGATTTGGGCGCTATAGCGTTGGGTTTTCGACACTGCAGAATCCTGTCGACTCCCGCCCAGAGGGGCATTGGCCCCATTTGAACCGGATCATGAGCCCTGACGCAACCTTGCCAGCACCTTCAGGCCGGCATAGCCGTCGGCCGGCTGCATGCCGACCTTCTTCTGGAAAGCGAGGATCGCCTTAACCGTGTCGCTGCCGGTGCGGCCGTCAATACCGTCCGTCTTGAAGCCTCGCTCGTTGAGCCGACGTTGGATCTCCTTCACCTCTTCCAGAGTCGGCTTGCGCTCGCCGCCGGGAAACTGCTGGTGAAAAGGCGGATCGCCGCGGATGAGGTCGCCGAGATGCACTAACGCGAGCGTGTAGCTGGTGGACGGGTTGTAGGAATAGACAGCGCGGAAATTCTGTCCGATCAGGAAGGGCGGGCCGCCGCGCACCGGTATCCACATCTTTACGAGATCGCCAGGCCGGGCGAAGGGCGCGCCGTCGGCGCGTCTTACACCGAGGGCGTGCCATTGTTCGTAGGTACGCCAGCCGCTGAGTTCGCGGCCGGGCCATCTCACCTCGCAGCCCCAAGCTTCGCCGCGGCGATATTTTCCGCGCTCGACGAGATAACGCGCGGTGCCCGCGAGGGAATCGTCGGGTTTGCCGAACGGTGTAATGCGGCCGTCATGGTCGTAGTCGACACCCATGTTGAGCCACACCTCGGGCATCCACTGCGTATGCCCCATGGCGCCGGCCCAGGAGCCGATCATCTCTCCGGGCTGCGCCCAGCCGCGGTCAACGATCGTGAGTGCGTTGAGCAGCTCGGCTTCCCAATAAGAGCGCCGGTGCGGTTCGCCCCAGGCGAGCGCCGCCAGCGCCGGGATTACCGGCCGCATGTATTTCGGATTGACTACCAGGTCGCCAAACGAGGACTCCATGCCCCACAAGCCGAGCAGCGTGTAGCGGTCGATGCCGTAGTCTTTCTCTAGCCGCGTCAGCAGAGTGGCATATTCCTTGGCGCGCTCTTTGCCGGTAATGACGCGCCATTCCGAGCAGCGGCGGTTGATGTACTGCCACAGCAATTCGGTGAACTCCGGCTGCGAGCGCACCGCTTCGAACACGGTGGGGTCCGGGATAACCGCATCCATCACGCGGTCATAGGTTCGCTCCGAGATGCCGCGGTTCAGAGCGCGGGCACGAAAGATCGCGACCCAATGCGCGAAAGCCGGTGACTGAGCGGCGAACAGCGGTCTGGCGAGCACCAGACTCACGCCGCCAGCGATCGCGCAGGTGAGCCAAGCACGACGGTTCAACGCAACCCCGGACAAACTGAAGCTTAAACGGGAGGTTCGCAGCATGCGGCATTGTAGCGATCACTTGTGCGCAAACAATTGCCAGCCAACGCTCCTATCGAGAACGACAGAGTCGCTGTGGTGGGAACCCTGGCCCACTGACGTTGTCGCCGTCATGCGTTCGAGCGTGCCGCACCTCGATTTTAACTGCTGCGTCGATACCCGCATTGGCGCCGGCTGAACCCATGGTCGCGTTGGTCTCGCTGTTGCGACCCGCTCAGCCACTGACGCTTGCGATTGAAACGTCGCCTCTTCTGGTTACTCCACCGCCAATTTGACCTGCTATCACAAAAATGGTTGGCAAGGCTAAGGCGTCGACCAAGCAGAATCGTTGCAATGTGTTTTGTGAAGATCCCTCGTTTGCAGGAAATATGGTCACGCTGGCGCCACAATCAGGGGCCGTGCCTAGACTATTGATGGGCGCATGTATCTTCTTGCCGCAAACGATCCCGTACTAATCGTTGTCTTACTTGTGGTGGCGACGGCGCTTGCGCAGGTGGTGCCGCTTGCGCGGTTTTTCGACATGCGCGCGTTCCTTCCGCGCCTCTTCGTGCGCAATGACCGCTGTCTTGACGGCGGCCGCGCCGGCCTCTTCCGCATTGTCCGCCTTCGGCGTCGGTTCCGATCCAGCAGCCGAGGTCTGCTTGGCAGGCGGAGGGGTTGGGTGCTCGATCACCGGCAGCTTCACTGGCATGGGCGGCGCCGGGTCGCCCGGTTTGATCTCGGTGCCGCGGCCGCCGATCTGTCGCTCATAGGCGGCGACCAGCGTCATGTAGGGATTGACCCATACCCAGCCGACCTTGGTGAAAACCTGGATATTGAAGTGAATGTGATAGGACGTTCCCTTGTCGAAATCGCCCCAGGTGCCGACCTTGCCGATGATCTCGCCTTCCCTCACACGCCGCCCGCTGAGGAGTCCGTCGGCGTCCATGAATCTCGGATTCATGTGTAGGTAGCGGAAGCGGATGAAATCATTCTTAGTGTTGACGTCGATATAAACACCGGTGTTGCCTAGGTTGCGCCAAAGCACGCCGTCACGCACCGCGGCTACGTTATGCCTGTAGGGCTCGCAGCGGTCAGAGCCTTCGTCGAATAGGACGCAATTGCCCGGACGAATATCCTCGCCTTGGTGGCCATAGCCGCCCGGGCATTGGCCGACCAGGAAATTGCGCAGTTCGCAGAAATTGTCGCGCCACGGATAGGTGAAATTAACCGCCGAGGACTCATCGAACGGCATCGGGATGCCGTTCACCTTGCACGAATACACTTTGTCCTTGCGGCCGAGTGGCCCATTGTGTCCGCTGCGATAGCAGTCTCCCCACGGCATGAAGGATTGCGACTTCACGTACGACGGCGCGTCCGCGATTGGCGAGCTCATGTGCGCGTAGACGTGGTAGTCGGCGCGCCCCGGCATTTTGTGCCAGCCGGTGTTGGGGATGAGATCGCCGGGGCTGTAATAGGTAAAATCGGATTTCGCCGTCGGGCGGGTGAGATCCATGTGCGGCTCGGCTATGTCAGCCGGTGTGCCGCCGGCGGTGTTCAACAGGTTCAGGAATTTTGCCGCCGCCGGATCAGCTTCCTTGCAAGATAGATAACGCGAAGAACGCGGCTGGTCATAACATTGTACCGAGACGACGTAAGGCACACCAAAACGCTCGAACGCGTAGCGTACATGTGATTCGCGCAGAATGCGTTGCATGCCCGGGAAACGCACTCCCAGTTCCTTCGGAGGCGGGAAAACTTCCTGATGATTGGGATCATCGAGGTCGTAGACGAAGGCACCACCGGTAATTTCGATCTCGATTGGCTTGGGGTAGGTGAAATCGAAACCGCCATCGTCATGTTTAAGGAAAAAGGTGGCGGTGTAGCCGGCTGGCCCCGGCAGGAACAGCTTGGACGGATGGAACGGCCCGAAATATTTGTCGGAGGTCTCTGCTTCAACCGTGCCCGCGACCACATCCTTGCGGTAACTATCGATATCGATCGGCAGTAGCACCGGCACCGTGCTTGTGGCAATGCCGGGGAAGCGCTTCTCGGTTTGCGCGTTGAGGCGAGCAAACTCGGCGGCGGGCGGGTCGATACCGTGATCGGCGAGCGAGATCGCCGCCTCCGCCCAATTCACTGGGCTGAGGATCACGCGGGGCGTTTGCATTTCATCGGCGCCGGCTGCGTTGGCAGAAAGCATCGCAGCGGCGGCAAAGACCGCCAACCTCAATCCACGCCCCTTACTGCCCTTTACGTGCCGCAAGACTAACGGCATAGGACTGCGGCATACAAGAGCCGGAGGGGTGCGGATGACGGTGCAACAGAGTCAGCAGGTGGCGGCGGCAAGAGCGGACCGCGCGGCGGAACTCATCGAGAGCGGTGGCACGGCGCGGCTGCATCTGACGCTCGCCACCGCCGACTACGACCATGTGCGCGACCTCACTAACGGCGCGGTGCGCGCGGAGGGCATCTTGCTCACAGGATTTATGCTACCGGTCGAGGAGATCTTCTTCCGCTTCATCAAGCATCGCGAGTGGGACATTTCCGAAATGTCGTTCGGAAAGTTCATCGGTTTCGCCTCTCAGGGCAATTCGCCGTTCGTCGGAATTCCCGTGTTTCCTTCGCGCGTGTTTCGTCATTCCGGCTTCTATGTGCGTGCCGATCGCGGAATTGCCGCGCCGAAGGATCTTGAAGGCAAGACTGTCGGTATTCCGGAATGGGCACAGACCGCTGGGATCTACGCACGCGGCTTTCTAGCGGAGACGGCGGGCGTCGATTTACGCAAGATCACATGGGTGCAGGCCGGGACGAACGAGGCGGGTCGCGAGGAGAAGGTCGAGTTTACGCTGCCGAAGGGCATCCTATACCAGCAGCGGCGCGATACGAGCATCTCCGCGCTGCTGCTTTCCGGAGAAATCGACGCTGCAATTTCGGCGCGGGTCCCTGAGGCCTACTACAAGGGCAAGGGCAAGGTCGTCAGGCTTTATCCGAACTATCGTCCCGAAGAGATGCGCTACTTTGCGGCGACCGGCATCTTTCCTATTATGCACATCATCGCCATGCGCCGCGCGGTGTTCGAGCGCTATCCCTGGGTAGCGATGAACATGTTCAAGGCGTTCGACAAGGCGAAGGCCCGCAGCCTGGAGCGCATCCGCGATCTCACTGCCTCGCGCATTCCGGTACCGTGGTCGGCCTCGATCGTGGCGGAGTGGGGTGCAAGCTTCGGCGCCGATCCGTTTCCCTACGGCCTCGAAGCGAACCGTAAGACGCTCGACGCGTTCTGTCGCTTCGCACACGCTCAAGGCTTGACCGCGCAGCGTCTTACGCCTGACGAACTGTTCCCTGAGGAAGTGCGCGCGAGCGTAAGGGTCTAGAGAATTGGGGCGTCGTTGTTTTGCCCGTCGTGCTCTTGACGCTTGCGACGGAAGGTCATGCTCAGACTGTTTCTAACTCTGTAAATTGACGCCGTAAACGGAGCTTAAGGCCTGGTAGTCCAAACGGACGGCCAGGTGGTTCGTCCACGTCGAGCAGAATTGATTTGTCTTTGAGTTCCACGGCAAGGGGCGCGGCTTCGCAAGACGACCACAGCAAACTGAGAGCTGGCGTCGGCATCCCGTTCTGATTTCTGGCGCAACTTCAATCCTTTGCCCGCTCGACGTAGGAGCCGTCGGTGGTGTTGATCACCACGCGCGTACCAACGGTGATGTGGGTTGGCACCATCGTGCGCACGCCATTTGACAACACTGCCGGTTTGAACGAGCCGGATGCGGTCTGACCTTTCACCACCGGTTCGGTTTCGGTGATCTCCAACGTGACCTTCTGCGGAATCTCGATTGACACCGGCGTGCCTTCGTGGATTGCGAGGTTCACGACCATCCCTTCCTGCAGGTATCTCTGATAGTCACCCACCACGTCGGTGGGCACCTGAACCTGCTCGTAGTTCTCCTGATTCATGAAGTGGAAACCGTCGTCGTCCTTGTACAGGTAGGAGAACTCGTGGTCCTCAACGTGCGCGCGCTCCACCTGGTCAGTAGTTTTGTAGCGCATCTGGGTCTTCACGCCGTCGGAAATCCGGCGCATATCGACCTGCGTCGTGGGAGTGCCCTTGCCGGGGTGAAAATTTTCCGCGTTGAGGACGACGTAAAGCTTGCCGTCGACGTCCACGATATTGCCTTTGCGGAGAGACGAAGCGATGACCTTCAATGGAACAATCCTTGAACTTTGGGTTATGAGTCTCGATTTCGGGCGGCACCATAGCGATCTTCTCGCCCAATGCCAGTCCTTCCGGCGCGTGGCCTTATCGAGGTAAATCTTGGCAAAAGCCCGCTGGTCTCCTGGCAGTTATGCCGCTTTCCGGCCCTACCTGGCCGCACGCGGGCGTATCACGGCGGCTTTGCGCGCCTGGTTTGTCGACCGAGGCTTTAGCGAGGTGGAAACGCCCGCCCTGCAAGTCTCGCCGGGCAATGAAACGCACCTGCATGCCTTCGCCACCGAGCTGGTCACCACCGCCGGCGAGCGGCGGCCGCTCTATCTGCGCACTTCGCCGGAGTTCGCCTGCAAAAAGCTGTTGGCGGCGGGCGAAACGCGCATTTTCGAATTCGCTCGCGTGTTCCGTAACCGCGAGCGCGGCGCACTGCATCACCCGGAATTCACCATGCTGGAGTGGTACCGGGCAAATGAGCCTTACGAAACACTAGCGGACGATTGCACCGCGCTCCTGGGCGAAACGGCGCGTGCAGCTGGTGCCAAAGCGCTCACTTTTCGCGGAAGGAGCGTTGATCCCTTTGCCGCCCCGGAGCGCATGACGGTGGCGGAGGCCTTCATGCGGCACGCCGGCATTGATCTGCTGGCAACCATCGGCAAAGGACACGGCGATCGCGAGGCGCTCGCAACGCAGGCCGACAAGATGGGCGTCAAAATCGCGCACGACGATACGTGGGGCGATATCTTCAGCCGCATCCTCGTCGAGCGCGTAGAGCCGCATCTGGGCAACGACCGTGCAACACTGTTATATGAGTACCCGTTGCCGCTGGCGGCGCTCGCGCGGGCCAAGCCGGGTAGCGACAAGGTTGCTGAACGCTTCGAGCTTTATGCCTGCGGGGTGGAGCTGGCCAACGCGTTCGGCGAACTGATCAACGTAGCCGAGCAGCGCGCGCGCTTTTACACTGCGATGGCAGAGAAGCGACGCATCCACGGTGAGTGTTATCCGATCGACGAGGACTTTCTCACAGCGCTCGCGCAAATGCCGCAGGCGTCCGGAATTGCGCTCGGCTTCGACCGGCTGGTGATGCTGGCGACAGGCGCCAGTGATATCGCACAGGTGATCTGGATGCCGGTGGCGGAATTGGAGTGACGGTGATGAAAGCGACAGAATTAATTTTATCCGCGACGCAGATTTGCGGCCATCGTCTCGCGCCCCCCGGCCAGAGATCCGCTTTGGAAGCCGTCGCGGCTCGCTATCCCGTCAAGGTGCCGGAAGCTTTGGCCGAATTGATCGATCCGAAAAATCCGCGCGATCCCATCGCGCGCCAGTTCGTCCCTGATGCAGCCGAGCTGGCGCAGGAGCCGGGAGAGTTTGCCGACCCGATTGGCGATGAGGTTCACTCGCCGGTTAAAGGTATCGTGCATCGCTATCCCGATCGCGTCCTGCTCAAGCTCAACGCCGTCTGTGCGGTCTACTGTCGCTTCTGCTTCCGGCGTGAAACGGTCGGTCCTGGCAACGCGAAGGTGTTGTCAAAGGCGGCGCTGGCAAAGGCGTTGGATTATATCCGCACGCACAACGAAATCTGGGAAGTGATTCTCACCGGTGGTGATCCGCTGGTGCTTTCGGCACGACGGCTGCGCAAGGTGATGCAGCACCTGGACAAGATCCAGCACGTGAAGGTCCTCCGCATCCATACGCGCGTTCCGGTCGCCACGCCCAAGCGCATCACGGAAGAACTCACGCGCACGCTCAAGGTCAAGGGCAAACCGACTTATGTCGCCGTGCACGTCAATCACGCGCGCGAACTGAGTTCCGCGGCGCGCGCAGCCTGTGCCCGGCTGGCGGATGCCGGTATACCGTTGCTTGGTCAGTCTGTGCTGCTCGCCGGCGTCAACGATACTCCGGAAGAGGTCGCCGCGCTGATGCGCGCTTGCGTCGAGTGCCGTATCAAGCCCTACTATCTGCATCACGCCGATCTCGCGCCTGGCACCGCGCATCTGCGCACCGACATCGCCACCGGTCAGGACTTGATGCGTCGTCTGCGCGGGCGTCTCTCAGGCTTGTGTCAACCGAGCTACGTGCTCGACATCCCGGGCGGCCACGGCAAGTCGCCGATCGGCCCGAACTATCTCGAGCGTGCCAGTTCAAACGGCACCGCGCATTTCGTGGTCGAGGATTTCAACGGGCGGCGGCATCGTTATCCGCCGGCGCCGCAGGTCTAGTGACGGATCGCCAGCAGATCGAGCAGGGCAGCTGTCACCGCAAGCCCGACGAAGCCGACAAACATCACGGCGATCACCGCGCGCCAGAGAAAGGACACGTCGCGCCGTAACGTCGCCACTACATTTTGTTTTTTCAACATGGCCTGACTCTCCTGAGGAGAGTTCCTTGCTGGGCAACGCAAATGTACCTGCAAAGGAATCATCCGGCGCATAAAACCTATGTTAAATATCGCCCATATTCAAACATTGTCGCATGGCTGGCCTGCGCTTACGCCAGCGGCAGATTGGCGCGCCTGTGAAATGCGCCGAGATAACGCGAAATTCGATGCTTTGGCGCGCAACGGCCGTTCAAGCTGCGATGACTGGTAGTGAGCGCGGCTGCCCGGTCTTCTTTGCGGTCCTATGGCTGGCTGATCATTTCCTAATCGAATTGCTATGCGGCGATGTTCAGATGGTGGGCACAGAGGCAAACGAGCTTGTTGCTTGTCGGTCCGTTCGCTTTGGTTTTTTTAAGTATGTCGTGCCCTCGCTCGCGTTTCGCTGGGAGCCGAATCCAAAAAGTCTGTTGTGCGCAATAGCCGCTCCCACGCGCTCCCATTAGTCCTCTCTGGGGCGCAATAAAGCTAAATTCTCGGCGAAACTCGCTGCGTCGCTTATCACCCCAAAGTGCGGTTGCGATTTTAGGGCTGATGTGTCGTATCGCTACTAATGTAGCCGAGCCTTGTCCTTTGCGAGATCCGGGGGGCCGAAACACCGGCAAGCCGCGCAAATTGGCTTCCGAGACGGTTAGTCCTTGTACCGCTGGCCAGCCGCGGCCTCCACGCTTAGCCGAACACGCAAAAGCGCCGAACAAGGGGGGCGCCGGAACCCCGGTACGACACACCGATGCTTGACCGGGTGACGAGATGCTGGGCGCAGCGCATCGAGAAGCCTTGCTGCGAAACCAGCGCGCCGAGAATTATAACCTCAGCTAAGGACGGACCGCATACAAAAACGGTTGAAGGCCATCCGCCGCGAGTATCAAGAGCAAGTCGTGGCGGAGGCCGAAGCATCCGTTGATGAAATTCGCCGCTGCATCAAACCCCCAACGAATCTATGGAAGCCTAAATCCCAAAATGATGCCGTCTAATTCAAATTTGAGGATTTGCCGTACCGCGGGCTTAACCTTTGCCGGGCACGATCCAAGCCTATTCCGGCGGCAAGACCCGGCTCGGATCGGTGAAGCACCAATGATTGATGCGGATAGCGTTAGACGTGCAACCATGTTGCTTCAACGTGCCCAGCAGCTCACAGCGGCCGCTCATCGCGAGCCAGCCAATCGTTCATACTTGCTTAGTCTCGCGGAAACGTATCGAACGGCCGCCGACGAATTAGCGCCGGGTACACCCGATCCGGCGACGGAATTATTTTCGATCAGCGCCGTGAAGCCAACCCAATAGACCGCGCAAAACCGAATCCCGGGCACTAGCTCGAACCCACAAACGGATCGTGTCACCAGCGGCGATAGACCCTTCTCGAATATCTGAACGGTGGGTAGGCTACGCACGACAGAGATACCGGCAGGATCCACGAACCAACCTGCCAGCCGCCATAGCGCCGCAGTTTCTTCAATCGCCTCGCCACCAATTCGCCAGTGGGTTCTTCCTCGTCGAGTTTTAGCCGTTTGTCACCGTTGCGAAGTGCCTGTGAGGGCGCGTGGTGCAGGAGTTCGACGTCATAACTGCCGTTCGGCGGCCGAAAATATTGAAAAAATCTATCCGACTTCCTTAAGCAGTTCTAAAGATCCGGCTTGTACCATGAATTGTCGTCAAACCTGCGGCCGCTTCGTCGGAGGACACCTTGCCCTTTCGTTCAACTACTGCCACCCGTTCGCGCGCCATGATCGAATGCGCCCAATGCGGCGAAGCACTCTACCTGCCCGAGTGGTCGGAATACCGCCACAAAAACTCAGTGCGGCATCTTTGGAAATGCGAAGCGTGCGATCATGCGTTTGAGACTACCGTTCGCTTTGAGCAGGTAGCTGCGTAGGTACTGCCGCTCGGCTCGGAAAGTTTCAGGCCGACTGTTGCGCGTTGGTGCGCGGTGAGTCGCCCATGCGTTAATTTGGATTTGGCCTTCGGGGGAAATAGCGGCCAAGCCCGTAAAACGAATCCTGAACTGTCCTGGACTCGTTGCAGGCCATTTGAGTCCCAAAAGTGCTTAAACCGACCCGGAAGAACGGCTAGCAGCGCGCCCTGTACTTTTAGCCATCAGTGCATCGTGGCTAATTTTGCCACACCGATTGCCATAAATATGACTGCAAAAATCGCAATGTCGACTGCAAAGAAACCAAGAAGCCATCCCGTGAATGCATGTTGCAAGGACCGATG
>Ga0207783_1000011_pt1 | contig 31760 bp, 40 predicted proteins | sample LuqExpMetageno63_FD_187820 | JGI IMG/M metagenome (GOLD analysis project Ga0207783, IMG submission 187820) | Tropical forest soil microbial communities from Luquillo Experimental Forest, Puerto Rico - Sample 63 (SPAdes) | ecosystem: Environmental > Terrestrial > Soil > Tropical forest ... | reverse complement strand
CCCCGCCGGCACCGGCGCGATGATGAACCAATTGCGCGAGGTCGCAACCAAGCGCGATACGCTCATCCTCGAAAAACGCGAGAAGGACGCCGCCAAGGCGGCGGCCGCTCCAGTGGAGGCACCGGCCTTGCCGGCTGCCGAATAGCGGGGGCCATGACGAAAATGAAAGGGTCGCCGCGCGGCGGCCCCTTCGCCGGATATTATCCGGAGGATGTGCTGCGACCACAAACACGCCGGCTGAGTCATAGGCCACACGTGCACGTTGGGTTGTGAGGCTACACAAGGGGTCCTCTGGTGCGGGCTAGATGATGCCGTGTCGCCGGCAGAGTGCGAGTCTTTGTTACGTTTCCGCGGTCGGACGTTGAAGGCCGGAAACCCGTGATTTTGCGGCCCTCTTGGCTTGACTTAGGTGGATCCGGCCGATACATACGCCCCACTTTTCGGCAGGCGGTGAGCTTCGCTTGTTCGGAACGGCCGCCCGGCTAACCCTTTGAGAGCGTTAAGTTTTCCTCAGAGCTTGACCGGCGCATCGCCTCGATGGAGGAAGCTCAAACGCTGCCTCTGACAGCAACTGTCAGACTGAACGGCCGCGGTGCTTTACCGCTTTGTGGTCGTCCGAACGGAAGAACGCCCCCGCATTTCCAAGCGGATGGCGCCATTTCGTTTTCGCGCGCGGAAAAGTCGCGTGGGAATACCGGGCCGAAAAGCCCAAAAAGCGGTCGGCGAGCACAGTGCGCGCGAGAAGGAAACAGGCTGAGAGCCCTGAACGATTCCGGGCGCGAGCGCCCAAACGAGAGTAGCGAAGGCAAGCAAAATGCCGACAATCAACCAACTGATTGCCAAGCCGCGGCACCCACTCAAGTCGCGCAACACTGTGCCGGCGCTGCAGGCTTCGCCGCAGAAGCGCGGCGTTTGCACGCGCGTATATACGACGACACCGAAGAAGCCGAACTCGGCGTTGCGCAAGGTCGCCAAGGTGCGGCTGACCAATGGTTTCGAGGTCATCGGCTACATACCGGGTGAGGGGCACAATCTGCAGGAGCACTCGGTGGTGATGATTCGCGGCGGCCGCGTGAAAGATCTGCCGGGCGTGCGTTATCATATCCTGCGCGGCGTGCTCGACACCCAGGGCGTCAAGAACCGTAAGCAGCGCCGTTCGAAATACGGCGCAAAACGTCCGAAGTAAGGGTGATCCGCCATGTCCCGCCGCCACGCCGCCGAAAAGCGCGAAATCATTCCGGATCCGAAGTTCGGCAACGTCGTCGTCAGCAAGTTCATGAACGCCGTGATGTACGCCGGCAAGAAATCGGTGGCCGAAAGCATCGTCTACGGCGCGCTAGAGGTAATCGAAGGCAAGACCAAGCAGAATCCGCTGACCGTTTTCCAGCAGGCGCTCGATAACGTGATGCCGTCGATCGAAGTGCGGTCGCGCCGCGTCGGCGGCGCCACCTATCAGGTTCCGGTGGAAGTGCGTGCATCGCGCCGGCAGGCACTCGGCATCCGCTGGATCATTGCGGCCGCGCGCGACCGCAACGAAAAGACGATGACCGAACGGCTCTCGGCCGAGCTGCTCGATGCATCTAATAACCGGGGAAACGCCGTCAAGAAGCGCGAGGACACGCACAAGATGGCAGAAGCCAACCGTGCGTTCTCGCATTACCGCTGGTGACGACGAAAAACGACGATCGAGGAATAGAATTTTCTATGCCCCGCAGCCATCCCATCGAGGACTACCGCAATTTCGGCATCATGGCCCACATCGATGCCGGAAAAACGACGACGACTGAGCGGATCCTCTATTACACTGGCAAGAGCCACAAGATGGGCGAGGTACACGAAGGTGCCGCGACGATGGACTGGATGGAGCAAGAGCAGGAGCGCGGCATCACCATCACCTCGGCGGCGACCACCGCTTTCTGGCGTGAGAAGCGGCTAAACATCATCGACACCCCTGGCCACGTCGACTTCACCATCGAAGTCGAGCGCTCGCTGCGTGTGCTTGACGGCGCGGTCTGCGTGCTCGACTCGAACCAGGGTGTCGAGCCACAAACCGAGACAGTCTGGCGTCAGGGCGACAAGTACAAAGTTCCGCGCATCGTCTTCGCCAACAAGATGGACAAGATCGGCGCGGATTTCTTCAAGTGTCTCGACGATATCAAGACCCGTCTCGGCGCGAGGCCGGTGGCCATTCAGCTCCCGATCGGTTCGGAACAGAATTTCAAAGGTGTCATCGACCTCGTGCGCATGAAGGGTGTTGTATGGGACGATGAATCGCTTGGCGCCAAGTATCACGACATCGATATTCCGGCCGACTTGCTGGAGCAGGCCAAGAAACATCGTGAACAGATGGTCGAAGCGGCGGTTGAACTCGATGACGATGCGATGACTGCTTACCTCGAGGGCAAGGAGCCCGACGAGGCCACTCTCAGAAAACTCATCCGTAAGGCTGTCGTCACCGGCACATTCTTTCCCGTGCTATGCGGCTCCGCCTTCAAGAACAAAGGCGTGCAGCCGCTGCTCGACGCGGTCGTCGACTACCTGCCGAGCCCACTCGACGTTCCGCCGATCAAGGGCGTCGACGACAAAGGCAACGAAGTCGTGCGCAAGTCGAGTGACAGCGAGCCCTTCGCAGCGCTTGCCTTCAAGATCATGGACGACCCCTTCGTCGGTACCATTACTTTCTGCCGCATCTATTCTGGCACGCTCGCGAGCGGTACTGGCGTGGTCAATTCGACCAAGGAGCGCAAAGAGCGGATCGGACGCATGTTGCTGATGCATGCGAATAACCGCGAAGACATAAAGGAAGCCTATGCCGGCGATATCGTCGCCCTGGCCGGCCTCAAGGAAGTGCGCACGGGCGACACGCTGTGCGATCCGCAGAAGCCGGTCATCCTGGAAAAGATGGATTTCCCCGAGCCGGTCATCGAGATCGCCATCGAGCCGAAGTCGAAGGCCGACCAGGAGAAGCTCGGCGTCGCGCTCACCAAACTCGCGACCGAGGACCCGTCGTTCCGCGTCTCCACCGACCAGGAGAGCGGCCAGACCATCCTCAAGGGCATGGGCGAACTGCACCTGGACATCAAGGTCGACATCCTCAAACGCACCTACAAGGTCGATGCCAACATCGGAGCGCCGCAGGTGGCCTTCCGGGAGAAGATCACCCAGCGGGTCGAGCACAGCTATACGCACAAAAAACAAACCGGCGGTTCCGGTCAGTTCGCGGCGATCAAGATTCTCTGCGAGCCGACGGCGCCCGGCACGCCGTTCGAGTTCGTCGATGAGATCGTCGGCGGCGCGGTGCCGAAGGAGTACATCCCCGGCGTTGAGAAGGGCTTAGAGTCGGTACTCGGCTCCGGTGTGCTCGCTGGCTTCCCGGTGGTGGACCTCAAGGTGACGCTAACCGACGGCAAATATCATGACGTCGATTCATCGGCCTTAGCTTTCGAAATCTGCGCGCGCCAGTGTCTGCGCGAGGCGCTGCAGAAGGGTAAGCCTGTTCTGCTCGAACCGATTATGAAGGTCGAGGTAGTGACGCCCGAGGACTACACCGGCTCCGTCATCGGCGACCTCAACTCGCGGCGCGGGCAAATCCAGGGTCAGGACATGCGCGGCAATGCCAACGTCATCAACGCGATGGTGCCGCTGATGAACATGTTTGGCTACGTCAACAACCTGCGGTCCATGTCACAAGGCCGCGCCACATTCACCATGCAGTTCGATCACTACGCTGAGCTTCCTGCCAATGTGTCGGCGGAAGTGCAGAAGAAATTTGCGTGACGGTCGTAAACAGAAGGATCTGAACGGAGAGTGCCATGGCAAAAGAAAAATTCGTGCGTAGCAAGCCTCACTGCAATATTGGGACGATCGGTCACGTCGACCACGGCAAGACGACCTTGACGGCGGCGATCACCAAGGTTCTCGCGGAGACCGGCGGCGCCACCTTCACCGCCTACGACCAGATCGACAAGGCGCCGGAAGAAAAGGCGCGCGGCATCACCATCTCGACCGCGCACGTCGAGTATCAGACCGAGAAGCGCCACTACGCGCACGTCGACTGCCCCGGCCACGCCGACTACGTGAAGAACATGATCACCGGCGCCGCGCAGATGGATGGCGCGATCCTGGTCGTGTCCGCCGCCGACGGCCCGATGCCGCAGACCCGCGAGCACATCCTGCTCGCCCGCCAGGTCGGCGTGCCGGCGCTAGTCGTCTACATGAACAAGGTTGACATGGTAGATGATCCGGAGCTGCTCGAGCTAGTCGAGCTCGAAGTTCGTGAGTTGCTTTCCAAGTACAACTTCCCCGGCGACAAGATACCGGTGATCAAGGGCTCGGCGCTGATGGCGCTCGAGGGCAAGGATGAGAAGCTCGGTAAGCAGTCGGTTCTCGAGCTGATGAAGGCGGTGGACGACCACATCCCGCAGCCCGAGCGCCCAAAGGATCAGCCGTTCCTGATGCCGGTGGAAGACGTGTTTTCGATCTCTGGTCGCGGCACCGTCTGTACCGGCCGTATAGAGCGCGGCATAATTAAGGTCGGCGAGGAAGTCGAGATAGTCGGCATCCGCCCCACGCAGAAGACCGTCGTCACTGGCGTAGAGATGTTCCGCAAGCTGCTCGACCAGGGCGAGGCGGGCGACAACGTCGGCTGCCTCCTGCGCGGCACCAAGCGCGAGGAAGTCGAACGCGGTCAGGTGCTGTGCAAGCCCGGCTCGGTCAAGCCGCACACTAAGTTCAAGGCGGAAGCCTACATCCTCACCAAGGAAGAGGGCGGCCGTCACACTCCGTTCTTCACAAATTACCGCCCGCAGTTCTATTTCCGCACTACCGACGTGACCGGCGTGGTGCACCTACCGGCCGGTACCGAGATGGTGATGCCGGGCGACAACGTGGCGATGGAAGTGCACCTGATCGTGCCAATCGCTATGGAAGAGAAACTCCGCTTTGCGATTCGCGAGGGCGGCCGCACCGTCGGTGCCGGCGTGGTGGCAGCGATCATCGAGTGAAAGCCCATGCTATCCACGTCTGACGAAAGAAAAGACAGATGAACGGCCAGAATATCCGGATCCGGCTCAAGGCGTTCGATCACCGCATTCTCGATGCGTCGACGCGCGAGATCGTGAACACGGCCAAGCGCACCGGCGCACAGATCCGTGGACCGATTCCGCTGCCGACCAAGGTCGAGAAGTTTACGGTGAACCGCTCGCCGCATGTCGACAAGAAGAGCCGCGAACAGTTCGAGATGCGTACGCACAAGCGCCTCTTGGACATCGTCGATCCGACGCCGCAGACGGTAGACGCACTGATGAAGCTCGACCTCGCCGCCGGCGTCGACGTCGAGATCAAGCTGTAAGGACCGCGTAAGGAAAAGAAATGCGTTCCGGAGTGGTTGCGCAGAAAGTCGGAATGACCCGGTTATTCACCGAGAACGGTGAGCACGTGCCGGTCACGGTGCTGCGCCTGGCGGGCTGCCAGGTGGTGGCACACCGGACCAAGGACAAGAACGGCTACTTGGCGCTACAGCTTGGCTCGGGCGCGCGCCGTGCCAACAACATGATCAAGGCCGACCGCGGCTATTTCGCCAAGGCCAAGGTCGAGCCCAAGCGCAAGCTCGCCGAGTTCCGCGTCACCGGGGACGCGCTAATCCCAGTCGGCGCCGAAATCACGGCCGACCATTTCATTCCAGGACAGTTCGTCGACGTCTGCGGCATCACCATCGGCAAAGGCTTCACGGGCGGCATGAAGCGCTGGAATTTTGCGGGTCTTCGCGCCTCGCATGGCGTGTCGATTTCACACCGCTCGATCGGCGGCACTGGCGGCCGTCAGGATCCCGGCAAGACCTTCAAAAACAAGAAGATGCCCGGCCACCTCGGCGCCGATCGTGTGACCACGCTCAACCTCAGGGTCGTGCAGACTGACGTCGAGCTTGGCCTGATCATGGTCGAAGGCTCGGTGCCGGGCGCGAAAAGCGGATGGGTCACTGTGCGCGATGCGGTGAAGAAGGAGTTGCCGAAGGAGGCGCCGAAACCGGGGAAATTCCGCCTGGCGGAAGCCGAGACCAAGACCGAAGCTAAATCCAAGGCCCCGCTGGCCGCTTCGCCGGGGCCGGAGGCCGCCGCTCCCGCCGCGAAGGAGGGGCGCGTCACATGGAAATGAAGATCACCACGTTCGAAGGCAAAGCCGCAGGGTCGGTCAAATTGTCCGACGCGATCTTTGGCCTCGAGCCGCGCCCCGACATCCTGCAGCGCTGCGTCACCTGGCAGCTCGCCAAACGCCAGCGCGGCACCCATAAGACCAAGGACCGCAGCGAGATCTGGCGTACCGGCAAGAAGATGTACGCCCAGAAGGGCACCGGCGGCGCCCGTCACGGCTCGGCGCGCGTGCCGCAGTTCCGCGGCGGCGGCCGTGCATTCGGTCCCGTCGTGCGCAGCCACGCCATCGATCTCCCGAAGAAAGTACGGGCGCTCGCGCTCAAGCACGCGCTGTCGTCCAAGGCCAAGGGTAACGGCATCGTCGTGGTCGACAAGCTCACCGCCAAAGACGCCAAGACCAAGGCGCTGGCCGCCCAGTTCGACAAGCTCGGCCTCGACAACGCACTGATCGTCGACTGCGCTGAGATCGAGGCTAGCTTCCGCACCGCCGCGCGCAACATCCCGAACATCGATGTGCTGCCGGTGCAGGGCATTAATGTCTACGACATTTTGCGGCGCAAGACCCTAGTGCTGACCAAGGCCGCACTCGATGCGCTGGAGGCGCGCCTGAAATGAGCGTCAGTGATCCCCGTCATTACGACGTCATCATCGCCCCGGTGATTACCGAGAAGGCGACCATGGCGTCCGAGCACAACAAGGTCGTATTTAAGGTGCGCAAGCACGCGACCAAGCCGCAGATCAAGGAAGCGGTCGAGAAGCTGTTCGATGTGAAAGTGAAGAAGGTCAATACGCTGACCCGCAAGGGCAAGCCGAAGGCGTTCAAGAACAAGATCGGGCAGTTATCCGACAGCAAACGCGCGGTCGTGACGCTCGAAGAGGGTCACAAGATAGACGTGACCACCGGATTGTAAGGGAAGCCCCTATGGCGTTGAAAACATACAATCCGACGACCCCGAGCCAGCGCCAGCTGGTGATCGTGGACCGTTCCGACCTGCACAAGGGCCCGCCGGTGAAGGCGCTGACCGAGGGGCAGACCGCGACCGGCGGGCGCAACAATGAGGGCCGCATCACCTCGCGTTTTCGTGGTGGCGGCCACAAGCAGGCCTATCGCCGCATCGACTTCAAGCGAAAGAAGTTCGACGTACCGGCGGTGGTCGAGCGCCTGGAATACGACCCGAACCGCACCGGGTTCATCGCCCTGATTAAGTATCAGGACGGCGAGCAGGCCTATATCCTGGCACCGCAGCGGCTTTCACCAGGCGACCAGGTGATCGCCTCCGACCATGCCGACGTGAAGCCAGGCAATGCCATGCCAATCGCCAACATTCCGGTCGGCACCATCGTGCACAACATCGAAATCAAGATCGGCAAGGGCGGGCAGATCGCGCGGTCCGCCGGCTCTTACGCACAGATCGTTGGCCGCGACCAGGATTATGTCATTCTGCGGCTCAATTCGACCGAGCAGCGCTTGGTGCACGGCCGCTGCATGGCGACCATCGGGGCCGTGTCGAATCCGGACAACATGAATACCACGATCGGGAAGGCTGGCCGCCAGCGCTGGAAGGGGCGCATGCCGCACAACCGCGGCATCACCATGAACCCGGTCGACCACCCGCACGGCGGCCGTACCAAGGGCGGCAAACACTGGACCACGCCGTGGGGCGTGCCGACCAAGGGTTGGAAGACACGCAAGAACAAGCGCACCACGAAGTTCATCATCGCAAGCCGGCACGATCGCAAGAAGAAGCAGCAGCAGTAAGGAATAGAGAGAAAATGGCGCGTTCAGTCTGGAAAGGCCCTTTTGTTGACGGCTACTTGCTGCGTAAGGCGGAAGCTGCGCGCTCGTCCGGCCGTCACGAGATGATCAAGATCTGGAGCCGACGTTCGACCATTCTGCCGCAGTTCGTCGGGCTGAACTTCGGGGTCTACAACGGACAGAAGCACATCCCGGTGATGGTCACCGAGGAGATGGTCGGCCACAAGTTCGGCGAGTTTGCGCCGGGCCGGATGTTCTACGGCCATTCATCGGACCGCAAAGCTAAACGCGCCGCCGGTGCGCCGGGCGCACCGGCGGCGCCGGGCGCAGCTCCTCCGGCCGCGGCCTCCGCCGCGCCGGGTGCGGCTCCCTCGGGTAGCTAAGGAATCGAGAGCGACGTCATGGGCAAGAGTTCACGCGAGCGCAGCCTTCCGGACAACGAGGCCAAGGCGGTGGTTAGCATGCTGCGGATTTCGCCGCAAAAGCTCAATCTGGTCGCGCAGATGATCCGCGGGAAGAAAGTCGCGAGCGCGCTCGCCGACCTCGAGTTTTCGCGCAAGCGCATCGCCAAGGACGTGCGCAAGTGCCTCCAATCGGCGATCGCCAACGCCGAGAACAACCACGACCTCGACGTCGACGACTTGGTGGTTGCGCAGGCCCACGTCGGTAAGGCGCTGGTGATGAAGCGCTTCAACTCGCGTGGCCGCGGGCGCATGGGCCGTATTTTAAAACGTTTCTCCAACCTGACGATCATCGTCCGTCAAGTCGAGGCGCAGGCAGCCAAAGCCTAGGAGTTATTAGATGGGTCAGAAGGTCAATCCAATTGGGCTTCGCGTTGGCATCAACCGCACGTGGGACTCGCGCTGGTACTCCGGCAAGGCCGAGTACGGCACGCTGCTGCACGAGGACATCAAGATCCGCGAAGAGCTGATGAAGCAGCTCAAGCAAGCGGCGGTGTCGCACATCGTGATCGAGCGTCCACACAAGAAGTGCCGCGTCACCATCCACTCGGCGCGTCCGGGAGTTGTGATCGGCAAGAAGGGTGCCGACATCGAGAAGCTGCGTAAGTCGGTGGCTAAGCTGACCGACAGCGACGTGGTCATCAACATCGTCGAAATCCGCAAGCCGGAGCTCGACGCGCGGCTCGTTGCCGAATCGATTGCACAACAGCTCGAGCGCCGTGTTGCTTTCCGCCGCGCTATGAAGCGCGCGGTACAGTCGGCCATGCGTCTCGGTGCGGAAGGCATCCGCATCAACTGCTCGGGCCGCCTCGGCGGCGCTGAAATCGCGCGCATGGAGTGGTACCGCGAAGGGCGCGTGCCGCTGCACACGCTTCGCGCCGACATCGATTACGGCGTCGCCACCGCTTTCACCACCTATGGCACCTGCGGCGTGAAGGTCTGGATCTTCAAGGGAGAGATCCTCGAGCACGATCCGATGGCGCAGGACAAGAAACTCGCCGAGGGCGAGGTCGGCCGTCCGCGCCGCGAATCCGCCGTCTGAAAAGCAGGCAAGGTTAAGTAATGCTGCAACCGATCCGCACCAAGTTCCGCAAGGCGCACAAGGGCCGCATCCACGGTGTCGCCACCTCAGGCGCAAACCTCGCCTTCGGCCAATACGGCCTCAAGGCGCTCGAGCCCGAGCGCGTCACCGCGCGCCAGATCGAGGCCGCGCGCCGCGCGCTCACCCGCTTCATGAAGCGGTCGGGCCGAGTGTGGATCCGCGTCTTCCCGGACGTGCCGGTGTCGAAGAAGCCGATCGAAGTGCGCATGGGCAAAGGCAAGGGCACGCCCGAATTGTGGGTCACCCGCGTCAAGCCCGGCCGCATCCTGTTTGAGGTCGACGGCATCCCGATCAACGTCGCCAAGGAAGCGCTGGCGCTAGCCGCCGCTAAGCTGCCGGTCAAGACCTGCTTCATCGAACGCATCACCGAGTAAGTGCCATGAAAGCCGCAGACGTAAGAGCGATGACGCTCGATCAGATCGACGACGAGGTCCTCAAGTTAAAGAAGGAGCAGTTCAACCTGCGCTTCCAGCGCGCCACCGGTCAGCTCGAGAACACTTCGCGCGTACGCGTCATCCGCCGCGACGTCGCGCGCCTTAAGACAATCGCCAGGCAGAAGCGCTCCGGCCAGGAACCGGCCGTGAAGGCCGAATCCGCGTCAGTGCCTGCGCCGGAGAAGAAGGCGAAGACCGCGAAACTGAAGACCGCTGCGAAGCCGAAGACCGCCTCGCGCGCCAAGTCCAAGTCGAAAAAGTAAGGGGTTCGAGATGCCGAAGCGTACGCTGCAGGGCGTCGTCGTTAGCGACAAGCCGGACAAGACCGTCGTCGTGCAGGTCGATCGACGTTTCACTCACGCAACGATGAAGAAGACAATCCGCCGCTCGAAGAAATACCACGCGCATGACGAGAAGAACGAATACTCGGTCGGCGACTTAGTGTGGATCGAGGAGCGCCGCCCGATTTCCAAGCTCAAGTGCTGGGAAGTTATCCGCGGTGAGAAGAAACAGAAAATTCAATAACCTTCGGCAAGAAGTGCGCGCGAAGGAAAGATGAGAGCCGCATCATGATCCAGATGCAAACCAACCTCGACGTGGCGGACAATTCCGGCGCGCGCCGCGTCATGTGCATTAAGGTGCTGGGTGGCAGCAAGCGAAAGTACGCCACTATCGGCGACGTCATCGTCGTTTCGGTGAAGGAGGCGATCCCGCGCGGCCGCGTCAAGAAGGGCGAGGTGATGAAGGCCGTAGTGGTGCGCATCTCCAAGGATATCAAGCGGCCGGACGGCTCGGTGATCCGCTTCGACCGCAACGCCGCCGTGCTGATCACCCCGCAGATGGAGCCGGTCGGCACCCGTATCTTCGGGCCGGTGCCGCGCGAGCTGCGTGCCAAGAACCACATGAAGATCATTTCCCTCGCCCCTGAGGTGCTGTGATGGCCGCCAAGATAAAAAAGGGCGACAAAGTCATCGTGCTGACCGGCCGCGACAAGGGCCGTACCGGCGAGGTGCTCGCCGTGCACGCGGCGGAAGGGCGCGCCCTGGTGCAGGGCGTGCACATGGTCAAGCGCCACCAGCGCCAGACAGCCCAGCAGGAAGGCGGGATCATCTCCAAGGAGAGCACGATACACTTGTCCAACCTGGCGCTTGCGGATCCCAAAGACGGCAAGCCGACCCGCGTTGGTTTTAAGTTCATTGGCGAGGGCGATAACCGTCGCAAGGTGCGTATCGCCAAGCGTTCCGGAGTGGAGATCGATGGCTGATACCGAGGCGAGTACCAAACAAAAGAAGGCGAAGCCGCCGCAAGGTACGCCTAAGGCTGTCAAGGAAAGCGCGCCGAAGGACGCGGGCGAGCCGAAGGTGAAGAAGCCGCGTGAGCGCTCAGACTATGTGGCACGGCTGAAGACCCGCTTCGAAGAAGTGATCCGGCCCGAGCTGAGCACGAAGTTCGGCTACACCAACCGCTTCCAGGTGCCACAGATTACGAAGGTCGTGCTCAACATGGGCATCGGCGAGGGCGTGGCCGATCGCAAGAAAGTGGACAACGCCGCAGCCGACCTGACGCTGATCGCCGGCCAGAAGGCGGTGATCACCAAGTCGCGCAAGTCGATCGCTACCTACAAGCTGCGCGACGGCCAGGCCATTGGCTGCAAGGTCACGCTGCGTAAGGCGCGCATGTACGACTTCATCGACCGGCTGGTGAACATTGCGCTGCCGCGCATGCGCGACTTCCGCGGGCTGAACCCGAAGAGCTTCGACGGGCGCGGCAACTACTCGCTCGGTATCAAGGAGCACATTGTTTTTCCTGAGATCAATTTCGACAAGGTCACCGATGTGTGGGGCCTTGACGTGACCGTGTGTACCAGCGCGCGCACCGACGAGGAAGCGCGCGCGCTGCTCACGACATTCAACTTCCCGTTCCGGCAGTGAGGGCGATGAGATGACCTCATACGCGGAACCGTAAGGAGAGCTAAGTATGGCGAAGAAGAGTTCGATCGAGAAGAGCGACCGGCGACGTCGGATGACGAAGCAATGGGGCAACCGCCGCAAGAAGCTCAAAGCGATTGCCCATGACAAGAAACTGCCTATGGAGGAGCGGTTCGCTGCCACCGTTAAGCTTGCCGAATTGCCGCGCAATTCGTCGGCCACGCGCGTCCGCAACCGCTGTGCGCTGTCCGGCCGTCCGCGCGGCTATTACCGCAAGCACAAAATCAGCCGCATCGCGTTACGCGAACTCGGCTCCAAGGGCCTGATCCCGGGCCTCGTAAAGTCGAGCTGGTAGGAGCACCTCGATGGCTGTCAACGATCCGATCGGCGACATGATTGCTCGCATCCGCAACGCGCAAATGCGAGCTAAGTCGAAGGTGTCCATGCCCGGCTCCAAGCAGCGCGAGCGCGTGCTCGAGGTGCTCAAAACCGAAGGCTACATCCGCGGCTACACGAGCGTGGCGCATGCTGATGGACGCAACCAGCTGGAGATCGAGCTGAAGTATTTCGATGGCGAGCCGGTGATCCGCGAGATTTCGCGCATCTCCAAGCCCGGCCGGCGTGTCTACGCCTCGGTCAAGGCGCTGCCGCGCATCAATAACGGGCTGGGCATCTCGATCCTCTCCACGCCGAAAGGCGTGATGGCGGATCACGACGCCCGCGAGGCCAATGTCGGCGGGGAAATTATTTGTACGGTGTTCTGATGTCGCGCATCGGTAAAAAAGCTGTCGCGGTCCCGCAGGGCGTCACCGCCAACGTGGAAGGGCAGACAGTTACAATCAAAGGCCCGAAGGGTGCGCTGCAGGTCGTCGTGCACGACGACGTCGCGGTCAAGATGGACAAGGGTGCGATCAAGCTCGATCCACGCCACACGAGCAAGCGCGCGCTCTCACAGTGGGGCACCTCGCGCACCTTGGTGAACAATCTGATCGCCGGCGTGACCAAGGGCTTCGAGGAGAAGTTGGAGATCAACGGCGTCGGTTTCCGAGCGGCCGTGCAGGGCAAGGCGCTCAACCTGCAACTCGGCTTCTCGCACGACATCAATTACGCGATCCCACAGGGCATCACCATCGCGACGCCGAAGCCGACCGAAATCATCGTGACCGGTATCGATAAGCAACAGGTGGGTCAAGTCGCCGCCGAGATCCGCGGTTTCCGCCCGCCCGAGCCCTATAAGGGCAAGGGCGTGAAATACGTCAACGAGTACATCTTCCGTAAGGAAGGCAAGAAGAAGTAGAAGGACGTGCGATGTCGAGATTAAGCGACCGGACTGCGCGACGCACCGCGACCGTGCGCCGTAATGTCAAGCAGGCGGCCCACGGACGCGCGCGGCTGTCGGTGTTCCGCTCGTCCAAGCACTTCTACGCTCAGCTGATCGACGACGCTAAAGGACAGACGCTCGTCGCCGCCTCCTCGCTGGAAAAGGCAAGGCGTGAAGACGCCAAGACCGGCGCCAACATCGAGGCCGCCAAGGCGGTCGGTAAGCTGATCGCCGAACGCGCCAAGGAGAAGGGTATCAATGAGGTTGTCTTCGACCGCGGCGGCTATCTCTATCACGGGCGCGTCAAGGCACTGGCTGACGCCGCGCGTGAAGGCGGCCTCAACTTCTAACGGATTGATCGGACATGGCACAGGAACCCCGACGACAACGTGGCGAGCGCGGCGGACGCGAGCGCGAGGAGCGCGACAGCGAATTCCAGGACAAGCTTGTCCACATCAACCGGGTCGCTAAGGTGGTGAAGGGCGGGCGACGTTTCGCCTTCGCCGCGCTGGTGGTGGTCGGCGACCAGAAGGGCCGTGCTGGCTTCGGCCACGGCAAGGCGCGCGAAGTGCCGGAGGCGATCCGCAAGGCGACCGAAGCCGCCAAGCGCGCGCTGACCCGCGTGCCACTGCGCGAAGGCCGCACGCTGCATCACGACGTCCTCGGCCGTCATGGCGCCGGCAAGGTGTTCCTGCGCGCGGCTCCTCCGGGCACCGGCATTATCGCCGGCGGCCCGATGCGCGCAGTGTTCGAGACGCTCGGCATCCAGGACGTGGTGGCAAAGTCGCTCGGCTCGTCCAATCCGTACAACGTGGTGCGCGCGGCCTTCAACGCGCTAAAGCACCAGGATTCGCCGCGTTCGGTCGCCGCTCGCCGCAACATCAAGGTGTCGACGCTGCAGTCACGCCGCCGCGAGGGCTTCGAGGCGGAAACGACGGCAGAATGAGGAATTAGGCGATGGTTTCCGGAAAGACGATCAAGGTCGAGCAGGTCGCGAGCCCGCTGCGCCGCAATGGCGACCAGCGCGCGACGCTTATCGGGCTAGGGCTCAACAAGATCGGGCGCGTCAAGGATTTGCCGGACACGCCCGCCACGCGCGGCATGATCCGAAAAGTGCATCATTTGGTGCGGGTGGTGGGCGAAGCGAAATAAGAGGATATCATGAAACTCAACCAGATCGCCGACAATGCGGGCGCGCGCAAAAATCGCATGCGCATCGGGCGTGGCATCGGCTCCGGCATGGGCAAGACCGGTGGACGCGGCGGTAAGGGCCAGACCGCGCGCGCCGGAGCGCGCATCAAGGGCTTCGAAGGCGGCCAGATGCCGCTACACCGGCGACTACCCAAGCGCGGCTTCAGCAACATTCCGTTCGCGGTCAAGCTCAACGAGATCAATCTCGGTAGGGTGCAGGCGGCGATCGACGCCAAGCTCATCGATACCGGCAGCGCGATCGACGCGGCAGCCATGGTCAAGGCCGGGCTGATGCGTCGGGCCAAGGGCGGCGTGAAGCTGCTCGGCGACGGCGAGTTCAATACTAAGGCCGACTTCGCGGTTTACCGCGCTTCCAAGTCCGCCATCGCGTCGATCGAAAAGGCCGGCGGCAGCGTGAGGATTCTCGCTCCAGCCGAGGAAGAAGGCACGGAGCTGAAGGGTAAGAGCGAGCGCGCCGCGCCGGAAGCCGCCAAGGGCGGCCAAAAGGAAAAGGCGAAGGGTGGCAAGGTCAAGCAAGCGACCGAGGGTGGCGAAAGACCCGGCTGAATAAGCCGGTTACGAATTGCGGTACGGTGCCTATCTAAGGCTACGGCGGGAGGGCACGGGATAGGTGGCAGGAGCGACTGATGGTCTCGGCAGCAGAACAACTGGCGGCCAATCTTAATTTCTCCGCACTGGCCAAGGCCGAAGAACTCAAGAAGCGGATCTGGTTTACGCTCGGCGCGCTGCTGGTCTACCGGCTGGGCACCTATATCCCGCTGCCCGGCATCGATCCCAACGCTTGGGAGCAGATCTTCAATACCCAAGCGGGAGGCATTCTCGGCATGTTCAATATGTTCTCCGGTGGCGGCATCCACCGGATGGCCATCTTCGCGCTCAACATCATGCCCTACATCTCGGCCTCGATCATCATCCAGCTGATGACGACGGTCTCGCCTACGCTCGAGGCGCTGAAGAAGGAAGGCGAGCAGGGTCGCAAGATCATGAACCAGTACACGCGGTATCTCACTGTGGTGCTGGCCGCGTTCCAGGCCTACGGCATTTCGATCGGCCTCGAGGGCGCGGGCAGCGTGGTGTCAGATCCCGGCTGGTTCTTTCGCATTTCGACCGTCATCACGCTCACCGGCGGCACCATCTTTCTGATGTGGCTCGGTGAGCAGATCACATCGCGTGGCATCGGCAACGGCATCTCGCTGATCATTTTGTCCGGCATCGTGGCGCAATTGCCCTCAGCGATCGCTGGCACCCTCGAACTGGGCCGCCAAGGCGCGCTGTCCACTGGCTTGATCCTTGCTGTCATCGTGATGGCGGTGGCGGTGATTGCCTTCATTGTGTTCATGGAACGTGCGCAGCGCCGGCTGCTCATCCAGTATCCGAAACGGCAGGTTGGCAACCGCATGTTCGAGGGGCAGTCCTCGCATCTCCCGCTCAAGCTCAACACTTCGGGCGTCATCCCGCCTATCTTCGCCTCGTCACTGCTGCTGTTGCCGACCACGGTCGCCAACTTCAATGCCGGCTCGGGGCCCGCCTGGCTCACTACCGTGACCACGCTGCTCGGGCATGGCCGGCCGTTGTTCCTGATCCTCTACATCGCACTAATCGTTTTCTTCGCGTTCTTCTACACCGCGATCGTATTTAACCCGACGGAGACCGCCGACAACCTGAAGAAGCACGGTGGCTTCATTCCCGGCATCCGTCCGGGCGAGCGCACCGCCGAGCACATCGACTATGTACTGTCGCGCATCACCGTCATCGGCGCGCTCTATCTAGCCGTGGTCTGCCTGATTCCGGAAATTCTTATTTCTTACGCCGCCGTACCGTTCTATTTCGGCGGCACATCGCTGCTAATTGTGGTCAGCGTCACCATGGACACGGTGGCGCAGATCCAGGGTTATCTGCTTGCGCATCAGTATGAGGGCCTGATCAAACGTTCGAAATTGAGAGGTCGTCAGAGATGAGATTGGTCATGCTTGGACCCCCGGGGGCGGGGAAGGGCACGCAAGCGCAGCGCCTGGTTCAGAAATACGGACTTCTTCATCTTTCCACCGGTGAGATCCTCCGCGCCGCCGTGGCATCCGGTACGCCGGCCGGTCTCAACGCGAAGGCCGCCATGGAACGCGGCGAGCTGGTGCCCGATGAGGTCGTGGTGGCGATCGTCGCCGAGCGTATCGCCCAGCCCGACGCCGAGCGCGGCTTCGTTCTCGACGGGTTCCCGCGCACGGTGCCGCAGGCGCAAGCGCTCGATCGCATTTTGGGTGAGCGCGGCGTCAAGCTCAACGCCGTCATCGAGCTCAAGGTGGACGAGGGCATCCTGGTCAAGCGCATCGAAACGCGCGTCACGCAAATGACGGCCCGCGGCGAGCGCTTGCGCTCGGATGACAATGCGGAGGTACTCAAGGGTCGTCTTGCAGCCTATCGGGAACTCACTGCCCCATTGGTCGACTACTACGCCGCTTCGGGCCTCCTGCGCAGCGTGGACGGAATGGCGCCAATAGATGCAGTCACCGCCGCCATCAACCGAATCCTGCGTTCGGTCGGCAAGGCCAAGCCCGCCCGGCGCAAGGCCAGGGCTGGCAAGGTGCTCAAGGCCCCGCAACCGAGGTCGGACGCCGGGCCGTCGGCTCGAAAAGGCACAAATCTGGGCTCAAATTGAGCTATCCAGGGCGTGCCAAAGACAAGGCAGCAACGCGCAAATCGCGCAGCCGGAGGTTGACGAGAGCGTGATGAATCCCTTAATAAGCAACGCATCCAGAAGTCTAACGCGATGCCGGGCCCCAGAAAATCCGGGGAAAGGTGTCGTGTTATGCTTTGCGCTGCGCCCTTCCGGGGACACAAGAATTCGGCGCGTTGGGCGCGACTGACTGATAACAGGAGAGACCTTCGGTGGCTCGTATCGCGGGCGTAAACCTACCTACGAACAAGCGCGTCGTGATCGCGCTTCAGTACATCCATGGCATTGGGCGGAAGATTGCTCAGGACATTATGGACAAGGTTAGTTTGCCCCCGGGGCGGCGCGTCTCGCAGCTGACCGACGCTGAGGTACTACAGATCCGCGAGATCATCGACCGCGACTACATGGTCGAGGGCGACCTGCGTCGCGAAGTTTCGATGAACATCAAGCGGCTTATGGACCTCGGCTGCTACCGTGGGCTGCGCCACCGTAAAGGCCTCCCTGTCCGCGGCCAGCGCACCCACACCAATGCTCGTACCCGCAAGGGGCCAGCCAAGACGATCGCCGGTAGGAAGAAAGCCGAGACCAAGTAACAGGAATTGCCCGCGCCGGACCGGCTGCGGACCGCGAAAGGATTGATAATGGGTAAGGAAGCCACCCGCGTCCGCCGGCGCGAAAGAAAAAATATCGCGTCGGGCGTCGCGCACGTCGCTGCCTCGTTCAACAATACCATGATTACCATCACCGACGCGCAGGGCAACACCATTGCATGGTCGTCGGCGGGGACCATGGGGTTCAAGGGCTCGCGTAAGTCGACGCCCTACGCCGCGCAGGTCGCTGCTGAAGACGCCGCCAAGAAGGCGCAAGAGCACGGCATGCGCGCGCTCGAAGTTGAAGTTTCCGGCCCGGGCTCCGGCCGCGAGTCGGCGCTGCGCGCTTTGCAGGCGCAGGGCTTCACCATCACGTCGATCCGCGACGTGACGACGATTCCGCACAACGGTTGCCGTCCGCGTAAGCGTCGTCGCGTTTAATTTGCCGTTTCAGGCGGGTGTGGCAAGCGTCCGCCGCCGCCGAAATTTCCCCACTACGGCGGGTGGGATACGCGGAAGCAGGGTCCGCGCCACTAGATAAAATAGGTGAAGATGTGATCCAAAAGAATTGGCAGGAATTGATCAGGCCAAACAAACTGCAGGTGACCACCGGCACCGATGCCGCACGGGTTGCTACCGTCGTTGCCGAGCCGCTCGAGCGCGGGTTCGGTGTGACACTGGGCAATGCGCTGCGCCGCATCCTCTTGTCATCACTGCAAGGGGCCGCGGTGCAATCGGTGCATATCGACGGTGTGCTGCACGAGTTCTCCTCGATCGCCGGCGTGCGCGAGGATGTTACCGACATCATACTCAACATCAAGGACATCGCCATCAAGATGCAGGGTGAAGGCCCCAAGCGGATGGTGGTAAAGAAACAGGGCCCGGGCACCGTGACCGCGGGCGAGATCCAGACTGTAGGCGACGTGGTTGTGCTCAATCCGGACCTCGTGCTGTGCACGCTTGACGAGGGCGCCGAGATCCGTATGGAGTTCACCGTCAATACCGGTAAGGGCTATGTGCCGGCCGAGCGCAACCGCCCGGAGGACGCGCCGATCGGTCTGATCCCGGTCGACAGTCTCTATTCGCCCGTGCGCAAGGTCTCTTACAAGGTCGAGAACACTCGCGAGGGCCAGATCCTCGACTACGACAAGCTGACAATGACGATCGAGACTAATGGTGCAGTGTCGCCGGAGGACGCGCTCGCTTACGCCGCGCGCATCCTACAAGATCAGCTCCACGTCTTCGTTAACTTCGAGGAGCCGCGCAAGGAGACCGCCGCCGAGGCGATCCCCGATCTCGCGTTCAACCCGGCCTTTCTCAAGAAGGTCGACGAGCTCGAGCTCTCGGTGCGTTCGGCCAACTGTCTCAAGAACGACAATATTGTCTATATCGGCGATCTCGTTCAGAAGACCGAAGCCGAGATGCTACGAACGCCGAACTTCGGGCGCAAGTCGCTCAACGAGATCAAGGAAGTGCTGGCGCAGATGGGCCTGCACCTCGGTATGGAAGTGCCGGGCTGGCCACCGGAGAACATCGAAGAGCTCGCCAAGCGCTTCGAGGATCATTACTGAGCCGCGCTGCGGCCTGAGAAGAAACCAGGAGCGCTAAGCGATGCGTCATGGAAAAGTTCACCGCAAGCTCGGCCGACATTCATCGCACCGCCGCGCCCTGCTCGCGAACTTGGCAGCCGCGCTGATCAAGCACGAGCAGATCATCACCACGCTGCCGAAGGCGAAGGAATTGCGTCCGGTGGTAGAGAAGCTGGTTACCCTCGCCAAAAAGGGCGGGCTGTCCGGGCGTCGGCAGGCGATCGCGGAAATGCGCAACGTTGCCATGGTGCGCAAATTGTTCGACGTGATCGGCCCGCGCTACAAGGAGCGCCAGGGCGGCTACACCCGCGTGCTCAGGGCTGGCTTCCGCTACGGCGATTCCAGCCCGCAGGCGGTCATCGAGTTCGTCGACCGAAACGTCGAGGCGCGCGGCAAAGATTCCGGGCCGGTGCAGGAGAAGAAGCCGGCGGAAGACGCGACCGCAGCGGCTTAAGTCTCCTCCTCCTTGCTTCGGCAACTTTGTTCCAGAAATCCCGGGCTTCGGGGACCTCATGCGCGGCCTTCATTTGGCACGGCAGGCAGCCTATATCTCGACGGTTAGCCAAGATTCGATGCCATGCGCCTGAAACGACCGATCGCTGCCTTGCTTGCCACCTTCGCGTTGGTTGTGGCCGCCTCGGCCCAGGAACGGCGCGTGCCGACTCCGAACGAGTTGCGGCTGTCCTATGCCCCGGTTGTGCAGCACGTGGAGCCGGCGGTGGTCAACGTCTATGCCGCTAAGGTAATCGAGAGCCGCAATCCGCTGTTCGACGATCCGATTTTCCGCCAGTTCTTCGGCGTACCCGGCGGCGACCGCCAGCAAATTCAGCGCTCACTCGGCTCCGGGGTGATCGTCGATCCCTCCGGCCTGGTGGTGACCAACGTGCACGTGATCGAGGGCGCCGACGAAGTCAAGGTCTCGCTCTCTGACAAGCGCGAATTCGAAGCCACCATCGTGCTAAAGGATAAACACAGCGACCTTGCAGTGCTGCGCCTGAAGGATTCGCACGAGCGTTTTCCGTCGCTCGATTTCGCCAATTCCGACACGCTCGAGGTTGGCGACGTGGTGCTCGCCATCGGCAACCCGTTCGGGGTTGGGCAGACGGTGACGCACGGGATTGTCTCGGCACTGGCGCGTACGCAGGTCGGCATCACCGATTACCAGTTCTTCATCCAGACCGACGCCGCCATCAATCCCGGCAATTCAGGCGGCGCGCTGGTCGATCTCAGCGGGCGCCTGGTTGGCATCAATACCGCGATCTTCTCGCGTTCGGGCGGCTCGCAGGGCGTCGGCTTCGCCATTCCCGCCAACATGGTGCAGGTGGTGGTGGCTTCCGCTAAGGGCGGCAGCCCTGCTGTACTGCGCCCTTGGCTCGGCGCCAAACTGCAGCAGGTGACCGCCGACATTGCCGACACCATGGGGCTAAAGCGTCCAGCCGGCGCGCTGGTCGCCAGCGTCGCCAAAGGCGGTCCGGCGGAACGCGGTGGACTGAAGGCCGGCGATGTCATCACCTCGGTCGACGCGCAACCGGTCGACGACATCAACGCCTTCGACTACCGCTTTGCCACCAAACCGATCGGCGGCACGGCAACGCTCGCCGTGCTGCGCTCCGGCCGCGAAATGTCCTTGAAGGTCGCACTGCAGCCGGCACCGGCGACACCGCGCGACGAGATCACCATTCGCTCGCGTTCGCCTTTTTCCGGCGCCAGGGTTGCCAACCTGTCGCCCGCGCTCGCTGACGAGCTGCAGATCGAGAGTGCCGACGAGGGCGTGGTCATCGTCGACGTGGACAACGGGTCCTATGCCCGCAATCTCGGCTTCCAACGCGGCGACGTAATCGTTGCAGTAAACAACGAGCGCGTCACCAGCACCCGCGAGCTTGAGCGCGTGACCAGCTCGCCGAGTCGTGCTTGGCATATCACCATCCGCCGCGGTGGCCAGCAGATCACCGTTGTGTTCAACGGGTGAATCTGGATGGCTCCGCGCGCTAAAGCAGGACCCACGCTGTTCGCGGCTGCGGGCCTCGACAAGGAGGCGCCCCGTCCGCTCGCTGATAAGTTGCGCCCGCAGAAGCTCAGTGAAGTGGTCGGACAGAACCATCTACTCGGCCTGGACGGCGCGCTCACCCGCATGCTGGAAGCGCGCTCGCTCGGCAGCCTAGTGTTCTGGGGGCCGCCCGGCAGCGGCAAGACCACGGTAGCGCGGCTGTTGGCGCAGGCGACCGACCTGCATTTCGAGCAAATTTCCGCGATCTTCACCGGCGTCGCCGACCTGAAGAGAGTATTCGAAGAGGCGCACCGTCGCCGCGAGCTGGGGCAGGGCACGCTTCTGTTCGTCGACGAGATCCATCGCTTCAACCGGGCGCAGCAGGACTCATTTTTGCCGGTGATGGAGGACGGCACCATTGTTCTGGTCGGCGCCACCACCGAAAATCCGTCGTTCGAACTCAATGCGCCGCTGCTGTCACGCGCACGCGTGCTCGTGTTCAAATCGCTCGACCCGGAAGCAATTGAGAAGCTGCTCAAGCGCGCCGAGGCGATCCAAGACCGCACACTGCCGCTCGACGCCGAGGCGCGGACCGCGCTCATCCGCATGGCTGACGGCGACGGCCGCGCCGCGCTGACGCTGGTCGAGGAAGTCTGGCGTGCAGCGCGCACGGGCGAGACGTTTGGCACCGCCAAGCTGCAGGAGATTGTGCAGCGCCGCGCGCCGATCTACGACAAGTCGCAGGATGCCCATTACAACCTGATCAGTGCGCTGCACAAGTCGGTGCGCGGCTCTGATCCTGACGCCGCCCTCTATTATCTCTGCCGCATGTTCGATGCCGGCGAGTCGCCGCTCTACATCGCGCGTCGCGTCGTGCGCATGGCGATCGAGGACATCGGGCTCGCCGATCCGCAGGCGCTGATGGTCGCCAATGCCGCCAAGGACGCTTACGATTTTCTGGGTTCACCGGAAGGTGAGCTGGCGATTGCGGAAGCGGTGATCTACGTCGCGACCGCGCCTAAATCGAACGCTGCTTATGCCGCCTTCGGCTCCGCCATGCGCACGGCGAAGGAAGCTGGTTCCTTGCTGCCGCCCAAGCATATCCTTAACGCGCCGACCAAGCTGATGCGCGACGAAGGCTACGGGCGCGGCTACGCCTATGACCACGACGCAGAGGAAGCCTTTTCCGGGCAGAATTATTTCCCCGAGGTGCTGGAGCGGCAGAAATTCTACGATCCGCCCGAGCGAGGGTTCGAACGCGAGATCAACAAGCGTCTGGAATATTGGGCCAGGTTGCGCAAGGAGCGCGGTCACTCGTGAGCCGCGGACGCAATGGCCCGCGTCAGCCAGGCGGCGGACGGCAGCAATCCGGGCCAAGACATTGGGACCGCAGTCGATCGCAGCATTTTAACCGTCACCCTGAGGTGCGAGCGCAGCGAGGCTCGAAGACCGCCCGCCCGCGCCATGCATCCTTCGAGGAGCGCCGCGCACCTCAAGATGACGGAGAAAAGGGGCTTCTGGTCGGCGTCCGAACCGTCACCGTCACCAGCGACGAAAACAACATGCGCGTCGACCGATTCTTCGAGGCGCACTTTCCTGGCCTGTCGTTCAGCCACATCCAGCGCATCATCCGCAAAGGCGAAGTGCGCGTGAACGGCAAGCGCACGCAGCCGAAAGCGCGTCTGGAAGCAGGGCAGTCGGTGCGCATTCCGCCGCTCAACCCGGCGGCGCCGAAACCGCGTGAAGATGCGCCGCAGGCGCAAAAGGACCGCGCCTTCCTCAAGTTGATCACGCTCTACGAAGACAACGACATGCTGGTTCTCAACAAGCCTATAGGACTTGCGGTGCAGGGCGGCTCCGGCACCAGACGCCATATCGACGGCATGCTGGAGGCGCTACGCGAGCCACACGCCGACGCTCAGCGCCCGCGCCTGATACACCGGCTCGACAAGGACACTGCCGGCTGTTTGTTGGTGGCCAAGACACGCTTTGCCGCCTCGGCGCTAGCGAAGACCTTTCGTTCGCGTTCGGCGCGTAAGATCTACTGGGCGCTGGTGGTCGGCGTGCCGAAGCCGCGCCAGGGCCGCATCTCCACCTTCCTTGCCAAACAGGAATTGGAGGAGGACTCCTTCGTGCGCATCGCCAAACACGGCGAGAAGGATGTCGTGCATGCTGTCACCTATTACGCGGTGGTGGAAACGGCGGCGCAGACGCTTTCCTGGGTGTCGCTCAAGCCGGTAACCGGCCGCACGCATCAACTGCGTGTGCACATGAACCATATGGGCCATCCGATCGTCGGCGATCGGAAATATTTCCACAAACAGAACTGGGAATTGCCAGGTGGAATGCAAGACAAATTACACCTGCTCGCGCGACGCATCGTGGTACCGCATCCGCGTGGCGGCATGATCGATGTCTCGGCCCCGCTGCCGCCGCACATGGCGCAGTCCTGGAACCTGCTCGGCTTTGACGCCAAGCGCTACGACCCGATCGAGGAGGCACCGGAGGAGGACTAGCCGGCTGCCCGCGCAAAGCATATTTGAGAGTCATGGCGCGCCCCTATCGTTTGATCTTCTTTTTCGCGTTCGCTGCGCTTGCCGCAGCGCCGACGCACGCGCAAACCGGCGATGAGCGCTACACCATTATGCGCCCGGAGCCTGGCACGTCGCAGCCTGAGCCCTGGCTGGCGCCGAAATACAAGTCGCCGCGCGGCACCGTCCAGCAACCGGTGATTCCGCCGCCGGCGCGCTCGCCACAGCCGCATGTCGTGACCAAGCCGCCTCTGGTGGTGCCGCAGACTGGAAAGGTGCTGCAGAATTTGCCGACCGTGGCACCATCCGGCCCGCACGGTACCGAGACCTATCAGGACCGCGCCGTGCGCTGCACGCATCAGGCCGGCGTATACGGTCAAACCGCCGGAAATCCCAGCGCCTACGTCGGCACCTGCATCAATCAATAGTTAGACCTCCCCATCACCTGCGCGTGCGAACGGCCGTCACTCCTATTCGCCGGGATCACCAGCAGATTGGCTTCGATACTGTCACTTTTTGATGAACTCGCTTCGTCCAACCGTGCGGTGCTTGCCGGTGAGAAGGCCGACGGCGAGAGAATAACAGGTGATGACGCACCTCGCCTTGCGCAATCAGATGCGCGTTGCAAGGCTTCGTCGACCAGGGTTGTCTCGTCGTCAAAATACGTCTGCAAGTTCGATGTAGTCGACCTGAGGCAAGTCTCTGCCGTGCGCAGCACGTATCCCTAGCGCAGCGTTTTGCCTTCGCCCATCAGCGAGGCGGACGCCTACCGCAGGCTGGCGTTGAACGCCTCCAGCGCCACCTGTCCCGGGCAGAGCTCTTTTTCCGACAACGTGTTGAGCGGCACCTGGACGGTACGCAGATGCCCGTGCAGGTCTTCTGGCTCCTTTTCGACGTAAAGCAGACCAGTGACGATCTGTCCCTTGGCGGCGTGATGTTGCAGGAAGCTGAGCGCGGCGCCGCGATCGTGCAGATCGTAGTCGGCGGCGAGCTTGCGCAGGGCTAGCTTTGAGCCGTCGTGCTGCTCGACGATTTCGACCGTGCCGGGCTCCTGTTTAATCTCGATCGGCATGCGGCTCAGCATGAAATCGAGCCGGTTCACCGCCTCGTTGTGCTCGCGCACGAAATCGAAGCTCTTGGTCGAACCGGCGTGGTTATTGAAGGCAACGCACGGCGAGATTACGTCGATGAAGGCGGCGCCCTGGTGGGCGATGGCCGCCTTGATGATTGGCACTAGCTGCTGCTTGTCGCCGGAGAAGGAACGGGCGACGAAGGAAGCGCCGAGTTGCAGCGCCATGGCGACGAGATCGATGGAATTGTCGGTGTTGATGAAGCCGCGCTTCGACTTGGAACCGCGGTCGGCAGTGGCTGAGAACTGGCCTTTGGTCAGTCCGTACACGCCGTTGTTCTCGACGATGTAGACCATGTTGACGCCGCGTCGCAGGCAGTGGGCGAACTGGCCGAGTCCGATCGAAGCGCTGTCGCCGTCGCCCGACACGCCGAGATAGATTAGGTCGCGGTTGGCAAGGTTGGCGCCGGTGAGCACCGAGGGCATGCGGCCGTGCACCGAATTGAACCCGTGCGAATTGCCGAGGAAATAGGTCGGGGTCTTTGACGAGCAGCCAATGCCAGAGATCTTCGCCACGCGGTGCGGCTCAATCGACAGATCGAAGCAGGCCTGGATGATGGCGCCAGTGATCGAATCGTGCCCGCAGCCGGCACACAACGTCGAGACGGTGCCCTCATAGTCGCGGTGGGTGTAGCCGAGCTCGTTCGTCGGCAGGCTCGGGTGATGGAACTTCGGCTTGGCTAGATACGTCATGAGGCTACCTTCAATGGCGTCACTTTCAGCTTGTCGAGATGATCGCCGATCGCCTTGGCGATGAAACGGGCGGTGATCGGCGTGCCGTCGTAATGCAGGATCGGCACCAGCCGCACTGGATCGATGCCGCATTCGTTGACAATGAGCGAACGAAGCTGGCCGTCTCGGTTCTGCTCGACAACGAACACGAAATCATGGTCGGCGACGAAGCTGCTAACGCTCGAGTGGAACGGGAAGGCGCGAATCCGCATACGGTCGAGCGAATGGCTGCGTGCTTCGATCATGCCAATCGCCTCGTCCATCGCCGGCGAAGTCGAGCCGTAATAGATGACGCCGTATTTGGTCGGCTTACCGGCATTGGCGAGGAGCGGCCGAGGTACCAGGTCCTTGGCAGTTTCGAGCTTGCGGATCAGCCGCTGCATATTGTCAACGTAGGGGGCGCCTTCCTCGGTGTAGCGCGCGTAGCGGTCGCGCGAACTGCCGCGGGTGAAGAACGACCCCTTGGTCGGATGTGTGCCCGGATAGGTGCGGTAGGGGATACCGTCGCCGTCGACGTCGAGGTAGCGGCCGAATTCCTTGCCGGCATCGAGTTCTTCTGCGGTCATTACCTTGCCGCGGTCGTATTTGCGCTCGTCGTCCCAGGTGAGCGGGCGGCAGAGGTGGTGGTTCATGCCGATGTCGAGGTCGAGCATGACGAAGATTGGCGTCTGCAGCCGGTCGGCGAGGTCGAAGGCTTGTGCGCCCATGTCGAAGGCTTCGGCCGGATCCTCGGGGAACAAGAGTACGTGCTTGGTGTCGCCGTGCGACGCATAGGCGCAGGAGATGATGTCGCACTGCTGCGTGCGCGTCGGCATACCGGTCGAGGGGCCGGCACGTTGCACATCGAACACCACCGTGGGGATTTCGGCGAAATAGGCAAGCCCAATAAACTCCTGCATTAGCGAAATGCCGGGGCCAGAAGTGGCGGTAAACGCGCGCGCGCCATTCCAGCCGGCGCCGATCGCGATGCCAATGGAGGCGAGCTCGTCCTCGGCCTGGATGATGGCGTATCGAGCCTGCTTGGTTTGCGGATCAACGCGGAACTTGGCGCAGTGGCGGGTGAAGGCGTCGGCGAGCGACGATGACGGCGTGATGGGATACCAGGCGCAGACCGTTGCGCCGCCATAGAGGGCACCGAGCGCGGCCGCGGAGTTACCCTCGATGAAAATGCGGTTGCCGACCTTGTCGCACTTCTTCAGGCGCAAACCGATCGCATTGAGGTTGAGCGTCGCGTAATCGCGGCCGACATGCAGCGCCTTGATGTTGGGCTCGATCAGCCTTTCCTTGCCCTTGTATTGTTCGCCAATAAGCTGCTCGACGACTTTTGCGTCCATGTCGAGCAGGACGGTAAGCACGCCGATATAGATGATGTTCTTGAACAGCTGGCGCTGACGCGGGTCGGTGTATTCGCGGTTGCAAATCGCGGTCAGCGGCACGCCGATCACGGTGATGTCCGGGCGGAACTTCGAGGCGGGGAGCTGCTTGGTCGAATCGTAGAGCAAATAGCCGCCGGGCTCGATGCCGGCGATGTCCTTGTCGAAGGTCTGAGGGTTCATCGCGACCATCAGGTCGGTGCCGCCGCGCGCGCCCAGGTGGCCCGCTTCCGACACGCGCACCTCATACCAGGTCGGCAAGCCCTGGATGTTGGACGGGAAGATGTTGCGCGGCGCCGCCGGGATGCCCATACGGAGCACCGCGCGCGCGAACATCTCGTTAGCGCTGGCGGAACCAGAGCCGTTGACGTTGGCGAAACGGACGACGAAGTCGTTTACGCGGCTGATCGGGCTGGCGGTCGACATGAAGTTCCCGCGTGAGTCATTTCCAGTAAGAATTTTTGCATGTCCCAAGCGCCGGTCGGGCAGCGTTCAGCACACAGGCCGCAATGCAGGCAGACGTCCTCGTCCTTCACCATCACGCGGCCAGTCTTTAGGCCGCCCTGAACGTAGAGATCCTGACTGAAGTTCTTCGACGGCGCATTGAGGCGCGTGCGCAGATCGGCTTCCTCGCCATTGACTGTGAAGGTGATGCAGTCCATAGGGCAGATGTCGACGCAAGCGTCGCATTCGATGCAAAGCTGCGAGGTGAACACAGTCTGCACGTCGCAGTTGAGGCAGCGCCCGGCTTCCGCTAGCGCCAACTGCGGATCGAAGCCAAGTTCGACCTCGGCCTTGATGTCTTTGAGTGCCACTATCTTGTCGCGCAGTGGCACCTTGTAGCGGTGGTCGAGGACCACTTCGTTCGTATAGCTCCACTCGTGGATGCCCATCTTCTGGCTGATCAGTTCGACCGCCGGGGCCGGGCGGTCGCCGATGTTCTCGCCGTTGAGTAGCTTATCGATGGAGACGGCGGCCTCGTGGCCGTGTGCCACCGCCCAGATGATGTTCTTCGGACCGAAGGCGGCGTCGCCGCCGAAGAACACCTTCGGATGCGTCGAGGCCATGGTCTTTGGATCGACCTTGGGCATGTCGTGCGCGTCGAATTCGATGCCGATATCGCGCTCGATCCAGGGAAAGGCGTTCTCCTGGCCGACCGCCACGAGCACGTCATCGCAGGGAAAGTACTGCTCCGGCTCGGACGTGGGCACCAGCTTTCGGCGGCCCTTGTCGTCGTATTGCGCCTTCACCTTTTCGAAGGTGATGCCGGTGAGCTCGCCGTTATTGTGGGTGAATTGCTTGGGCACCAGGTAATTGTGGATCGGGATGCCCTCGTGCATTGCGTCTTCCTTTTCCCAGGGCGACGCTTTCATCTCGTCGAACCCCGAGCGCACCACAACCTGTACGTCCTCGCCGCCGAGCCGGCGCGACGAACGGCAGCAGTCCATCGCGGTATTGCCGCCGCCAAGCACGACCACTCGCTTGCCGATTTTTGTGACGTGGCCAAACGAGACCGAGGACAGCCAGTCGATGCCAATATGGATGTTCTTGGCCGCTTCCTTGCGGCCGGGGATGTCGAGCTCGCGCCCGCGCGGCGCACCCGAGCCTACGAAGATCGCGTCCCAGCCGTCAGCGAGCAGGGCCTTCATGCTATCGATGCGTTTGTTGCCGCGGAATTCGACCCCAAGGTCAAGGATATAACCGCATTCCTCGTCGATCACGCTATCCGGCAGGCGGAATTTCGGGATCTGCGTGCGGATCATGCCGCCCGCTTTGGGGTCTTGGTCGAAAACGACGCAGTGATAACCGAGAGGCGCGAGGTCGCGCGCCACCGTGAGCGAGGCGGGGCCGCCGCCTACCAGCGCAATGCGTCTGCCGTTCTTGCGTGCGACGGGCTTCGGCAGGCGCCCCTTAATGTCATCCTTATAATCGGCGGCGACGCGCTTCAAGCGGCAGATCGCGACCGGCTGATTTTCCACCCGCACGCGCCGGCAGGCCGGCTCGCAGGGCCGGTCGCAGGTGCGGCCCAGCACGCCCGGAAACACGTTGGATCTCCAGTTGATCATGTAGGCGTCGGAATAACGCCCCGCCGCAATCAAACGGATGTATTCCGGGACCGCTGTATGGGCCGGACAGGCCCATTGGCAATCGACTACCTTGTGGAAGTAGTCCGGCGCGGCAATGTTGGTGTTCTTCATTCATTCCTCGAAACGCGCCCCGCACCGCCACTGATCGGAGCGGTGTAACATTGTAGTCCCTGGCCGCTTGCAGTTCCCTATGCGCGGTCTTCTTCTCGAGCCGCGATTCACGGCCGGAATATATGGGGTAGAACCCCCCAAGGCTACCCATCTTCGCTTCTAACAGGATCTATCAAGCACGCGTGTTAACAAGGGGTTTTTCCCGGAAAGCGGCGGAAGAACGGCATCGGGGTTCCACTAGGTATGGCTAAGTCCGCCCGGCCGACGGACGTTCAATTTTGCATTGCACAATGCGCGGGCCGCGTGACACAGCTTTACAAAATGTGATGAAAGTCTCTGAAGAAACCAAAACCGACATCCGTCGTATGGGTGACCTCATCGAGGACAATTCGCAGCGAGCGGCGCGCCGCAGCGCGCGCCAACGATTGCGCAAACGGTTCTATCAGTACGCCTCGGTTGGGGACGTCCCGGGCGAGGGCGGCTTTCCGCTACTGCTCGACGGCAAGCCGGTCAGAACGCCGTCGCGTCGTCAACTCGCCGCGCCGACGCCCCGGCTCGCCGCTGCCATCGCCGAGGAATGGAACGCGCAGGAGAAGGTGATCGACCCGGTGCACATGCCGCTTACTCGACTCGCTAACGCGATCATCGACGCCGTGACGGCGGCGCCCGATCCGGTTGCCAAGGAGGTGGCGAATTATCTCTCCTCCGATCTGTTGTTCTATCGAGCCCAAACGCCTGACAGCTTGGTGGAGCAGCAGACTCGGGCCTGGGATCCGGTGCTCGCGTGGGCGAACCATACTTTTGGTGCCCGTTTCGTGCTGGCGCAGGGCGTCATGCACGTTGTGCAGCCGGAGCAGGCGTTGGCGGCCGCGAGCGCCGGCATCCCCTCCGACCCCTGGCGGCTCGGCGCGCTATCAGCAATCACCACGCTGACCGGCTCGGCCCTGTTGGCGCTGGCGCTGATGCACGGGGCGATGGCACCGGAAGCGGTCTGGGCGGCGGCGCATGTGGACGAGGACTGGCAGATGCAGAAATGGGGCCACGACGAGCAGGCCGTCGAACGCCGGGCCTACCGCCAGGGTGAATTCGACGCGGCCGTCGCAATATTGCGAGCCCTTCAGGTCTAAAATCGCTGAACTGCCGGATGTATTTGCGCGGCGGCGGTGTAACCAGGATGGGCGTGCTTACACCTACTCGGGTCCCGGAAAAAGAGCAGCTGACTTGTTTGCTCTGCTCGCACTATCGTCACGAAAATAAGGCCATCCAAGTCAGATAGACCATCAGGTAGATGTAAACGGCCGTCGAAGGACGAGCCGACGCCTCGACAGCCGACGCTGATGGCTGTCCTCGGTGACGGCAAGCTTTCGGGGGAGTCTGCGCAGTGCCATTTGCTTGAGTTCGGCCACCATCCGATCGAGCCGCTGACCGGTGAGCCTGCTGCGGCTCAATGCTACACCGAGATAGGTCCAATACAGGACTTGCGTGCGCGTTGCCGTCAACGGTGGTGTGACTCCAGGGACTTGGCCATCTTTGATGGCTACGCCAGAAGAGGCCCCGGAAGATTAGCCAACACCAGTTAACTGGGTCCGGGGGTAACCCCTAGGCCCCGCCATTAGATGGTCAGCGCTCGCTCGTAGATTACTCTTGGTGCAAATCACATTGCCCAAAAAATTGAAAATAAAAAAGTTCAACAACTTGTGTGTTCCCCCTTTGTTACTGCATGCGCCATAATTGTGCCGAGCAAGCACGGAGGCGATCCATGAAGGTGACGAAAACGGTTCAGTTCGTTGTTCCGCTTCTTGGGACTACGTTCGGCTTCGCGACCGGTGCGAGTGCCCAGATCTATTATCCTTGGTGCGCCAACTATGGATCCCCCGGCGGCAGCAATTGTGGCTTTTCCACCCATGAGCAATGTATGGCCACCGTCAGTGGAACAGGCGGCTTCTGCGATCCAAATCCGTTTTACACGCCGCCTTCGCGAAATCCATCCCGATACCAATACCGACATTAGCCACCAAAAAAATAGAAAATAAAAAATTCAGCAACTTGAGTTGTCAAATTGTTGCTGAAATCCCTAATAGGCGTGTCGGGACAACGGCTCAGGCATATAGCCAAATAAGTAAAGCCAGTAGGCATAACGCAACTATGATAGCGGCATTACCCCAATTCCATTTAACTGATTGCCACCACAGCATGGGAAACCTTGCTTCTAGCTTCGACTGTGCTTCCGACAAATAAATTACAGCAATTTGGTTCGAGTCGTATCGAACGCGGCCTGTCTATTGCTGCCAAAGATTTGTTTTTAGTGGCCAATCTCTCGACGCGCGGCTTGCGGTAACGAACTACTACGCCACGCTTTCGCAGGCTCTTCGCAAGGTCCACGCGGGTCGACAAAAAGTAAAACTGGATGGGGAGACGCGCACTCAGGACAGGCCATTGGCCAATTGGGCTGGATCAGCTTAACGGTCCGGTTGAGTGTTTCTCCCGATCATCGGCACTGCGTCGAGCGAGCATGTTGACCTTTCGATAATTGGGATCAGCAGTAACTTCCGGTCCGATCCAATCAGGCAACTGCAATTCCTGATCTGCGCGGCCTA
>Ga0207783_1000001_pt1 | contig 60847 bp, 50 predicted proteins | sample LuqExpMetageno63_FD_187820 | JGI IMG/M metagenome (GOLD analysis project Ga0207783, IMG submission 187820) | Tropical forest soil microbial communities from Luquillo Experimental Forest, Puerto Rico - Sample 63 (SPAdes) | ecosystem: Environmental > Terrestrial > Soil > Tropical forest ... | reverse complement strand
CGCAAAGCCCGCCGCAGAATCTTGCCGATCGGAGTCTTCGGCAGAGCGTCCCGGAATTCGATGTATCGCGGCACCTTATAGGCAGTGAGGTTCCTGCGACAGTACGCTAGCACTTCCTCGGCGGTCAGAGCGGGGTCCTTTTTCACCACCACCAGCTTGATGGCTTCACCTGAACGCGGGTCGGGCACGCCGACGGCGCCGGACTCGAGCACGCCCGGATACAGGTCGACCACTGCCTCCAGTTCGTTGGGGAAGACCTTGAAACCAGAAACGGAGATCAGATCCTTTTTGCGATCGATAATCCGCAGGTAGCCGGCCTGGTCAACGATAGCGATATCACCCGTGCGCAGGAAACCATCTGCCATCATGACCTTGGCGGTTTCGTCGGGACGCCGCCAATAGCCCTGCATCACCTGCGGACCGCGCACGCAAAGCTCACCGGCTTCGCCGAGAGGAAGGTCGTTTCCATCATCGTCGCGGATCGCAATTTCGGTCGAGGGCAGGGGGAGGCCGATAGAGCCGTTGTACTCGGCCAGATTTAGCGGGTTCACCGTCACTGCCGGCGACGTTTCTGTTAGGCCATAAGCCTCCACGAGTGTCTTGCCGGTGACTTTCTGCCAGCGTTCCGCCACCGACGGGTGAACGCTCATGCCGCCCCCAAGGCAGACTTTGAGCCGCGAGAAATCCAACTTGGCGAAAGCGGGGTAGTTGAGCAGTGCGTTGTACAAAGTGTTGACGCCGGTGATGACCGTAAAAGGATGGTGCTTCAGCTCCTTCACCAAAGTCGGAATGTCGCGCGGATTAGTGATCAGCACGTTGGTTGCACCGATTTTCATGAACACCAGGCAATTCGCGGTCAACGCAAAGATATGATAGAGTGGCAGCGGCGTGATGATGGTCTCGCGCCCTTCCTCCAAAAACGGTTTAAGCCACGCGTGCGCCTGCTGAAGGTTGGCCACCATGTTGCCGTGGCTGAGAATGGCTCCTTTCGGTACGCCGGTGGTGCCACCGGTATATTGCAGGAAGGCGATGTCGTCGGGGTGAACGTCGGCCGGCTTCCAATCGGTGAGATTCGAGTTACGCAGCGTGGAGCGGAACGAGATGGTGCCTTCAATATGCCAGCGCGGCACCATCCGCTTAACGAAGCGCACGATGAAGTTAACTACCGTTCGTTTCGGGAAGGCGAACAGCTCGCCGAGCTTAGTTACGATGACGTGTTTGACCGAAGTACTGGCAACGATCTGAGCAAGGGTCGAAGCGAAATTCTCCAAGATAACGATTGCTTCCGCGCCGGCATCTTTCAACTGATACTCCAACTCGCGCGGAGTATAGAGCGGATTGCAATTTACGACCGTGTAGCCCCCGCGCAGCGCGCCAAAGAGGGCTACCGGGTATTGCAAGATATTCGGCATCATCAGAGCTATGCGGGTGCCCTGCGGAAGCTTCAAGGTGTCTTGCAGGTAAGAGGCAAAAGACCGCGTCAGCCGATCAAGCTTGCGATAAGTTATTGCCGTGCCCATGTTGACGTAGGCGTTACGTGCGCCATGGGCCGTAACGCTGGCTTCGAACAATTCACCGATCGAGCGATACGCGCTCACATCGACTGTGGCGGGCACACCCGGGGGGTAACTTCTGAGCCAAACCAGCTCCATTGTCGTCCCCACTCCAGTTTTTTATTATAAACAAAATACTGGGGTGGCGCTTGATTTAAATCAGCAGTTGTCCGGTACGCCTGAGTCAAATCACTGCGTGCGCCAATGCGGCGCAATGAAAACATGCAATGGTAGCGCGGTCGCTGCGTCTTGCGCTCGCCTTGGAGGCGGCGATTTTATTTATCGCGTGCACGTACTTGGCGCGTACGCGGGGTTGGAGCGCGGACGCGGTCACTGCGCTCGCGACTGCGGCTTTCCTTGCCGTTAATTCCATTCCGCTCGTCGTCATCTATCCCGTTGCGCTTTATTGTCGCATGCGGGCGTCCGCCGTTCCGCGCATCGGAACTCTGCGGCTATGGCGCGGGATGGCCGGCGAGTGGCTTGCCTTTCTCGCAGTTTTCGCGCTCATTCAGCCGTTCGAGCGTTGGTGGATGGGGGGCGATGATGTGGGATGCGCTCGCGACCGTCGATCGCCTGTGCTGCTGGTCCATGGTTACGCCTCCAATCGGGGGCAATGGTGGTGGCTGCGCCGCCGTCTGCGCGCCAACGGTTTCGCGATGGCGACGATCAATCTCGAACCAGTGCGCGGCGACATCGACAATTTTGCCGAGCGGCTGCACGCCCGCATAGAGGCGCTGTGTGCCGAGACCGGCACCGACCGGGTGGAGCTGATCGCGCACAGCATGGGCGGATTGGTCGCGCGCGCCTATCTGCGGCGCCACGGTTGCAAGCGGGTGAGCAGGCTGATCACGCTCGGATCACCGCACCACGGCACTGTGCTGGCGTACCTAGCGCTGGGGCGAGATGGCTGCCAGCTGCGGCCCAAGAGTCGGTGGATCCGGCAACTGGGAGATCAAGAGACATTCGCCATCCCGGTGACGAGCTTCTGGGGCGGGATTGATGAAATTGTCGCGCCGCAGGACAGCAGCCGATTGGTCGGCGCGCGCGAGATTGTGTTTGCAACTCTCGGCCATTTCACCATGTTGTTTTCGCCGGCTGTGCTTCAACACCTGCAGGCCGAGCTCGAACAACCGGACTACGTCAATAGTGCAGTCCCCGGAGCATCTGAGTGAAAGCGATTTGGTCAGCGGTCGGCACTTCACTGCCAGCCTTTCCGGTAGCGGCGGCCGAGTCCGGGAACATGCGGAAGCTGGTGTTCAAAATAGTCTGCCCGAATCGCGGAGCGAGCGCCTGCACGACCTGGCTAAAGACGCCGAGACGCGTGGTAAGTCGCAGCGGGCGCCGGATGATCGCCTCAGCGATGAGGTCGGCGGCTTCTTCCGGCGTCATGGTGGGGACGTGGTCGTAGAATTTGGTTGGCGCGATCATTGGGGTGCGCACTAATCCGAAGTTGATGATCGTGAAATTAATGCCCCGGTCGAGGAACTCGCCGGCGGCGCACTGCGTCCATGCTTCCAGCGCAGCCTTTGACGCCACATAGGCCGAGAAGCGCGGAGAACCGGCGAGCACGCCGATCGAGGAAATGTTGATAACGTGACCGCTCTGCTTCTTCACCATTTCCGGCAGCAGGCCCATGGTCAGCTGCACGCTGGCAAAATAATTGATGCGCATCGTGCGTTCGAAGTCATGCAAGCGGTCATAAGAATGCTCGATCCCGCGGCGGATCGAGCGGCCGGCATTGTTGATCAGGATATCAACGCCGCCATGGTCGGCGATGATCGTCTTGATAAGCGCGTCGCACTGGGCGGGATCGGCGATATCTGCTGCGTAGGTGACGATCGAAAGGCCGCGTGCGGCTGCCTCCAGCCGGGTCGCTGCGAGCTTTGCCGTATCACGGGCGACGATGAGGGTGACGGCGCCTGCAGCGGCGATCTTGAGGGCAGCAGCCTTACCGATGCCGGAAGAGCCGCCGGTGATAAGCACGATGCGGTTGGCGACGCGACCGCGCAGCGAGCGATCGATATGCAGATCGGGATCGAGATGACGTTCCCAGTAGTCCCACAGTCGCCAGGCATAGTCCTCAATTCGCGGGACGCGGATGCCCGCCTGATCAAGCAGCCGCTGCGCATCGCGGTTGTCGAACCGCGTCGGGTAGTTGAGAAACTGAAGGATCCCGTCGGGCAGCCCGAGGTCCTTCATGATGGCTTCGCGAAGGCGGCGCGCCGGCGTCAGCGCCAGCACGCCGTCTAAGATGCCACGCGGGATCAAGCCGAGCAGCGCCGCATTGATGCGAATGCCCATGTCCGGCGCGTGCGCCGCCCGAGCGAAAAGAGCAAGGATGTCACCGACGCGGTGCGGATCCGAATCGGTCAGGTGGAAGCAATGCCCGTCTTGGCCGTCGACATGAGCCAGATGATCAAGTGCGGAAACGACGAAGTCGACCGGGACCAGATTGATGCGTCCGCCCTCGACTCCGATTACCGGCAGCCAGGGTGGTAATATTTTTCGCAATTTCTGGATCAACTTGAAAAAATAATAAGGCCCGTCGACCTTGTCCATTTCGCCGGTCTTGGAGTCGCCGACAACGATGCCGGGGCGATAGATGCGCCAGGGCAGGCGGCATTCCTCGCGGACGATCTTCTCCGCCTGGAACTTGCTGGCGAAGTAGGGATGCTCGAGACGCTCCGCCTCTTCGAACATGTCCTCGCGGAACACGCCTTGATAGAGTCCGGCCGCCGCGATCGAGCTCATGTGGTGGAAGCGTTTGGCCCTGATCGTCTGGGCAAAGCACAGCGCGTTACGCGTGCCATCGACGTTGGTCATCAGCTCGACGCTGGGATCGGCTTCAAGCGAATAGACTGCGCCCAGGTGGAAAAAGTGATCGACCTTATTCATCAGCGTTGCCACTTCATCAGAGGCGACGCCGAGTTCCGCCGTGATCAGATTTCCGGCCACTGGAATGGCGCGAGTTTCGTCGGTCTTCCAGTACTCGCGTAGTCTCGCAACGCGCTCTGGCGATGCGTTGCGCAACAGGAAGTAAACGGTAGAGCCGGGGTGCGACAATAACGCGCGGACAAGCCGCTTACCGATAAAGCCGCTGGCGCCGGTGACGAAATAGATCATGTTCTATGTCCCGAGCCCATGCCTCGGCTGTTCATAGTCCAACGGGGATGCACCGGCCTCCTGGCCTCTCCAGCGTCTACCTGCGCGAGCGATGCAGCTTTGATCTCGCTCAAACTGGGGTTGCAAAAGCGACCTATAATTTTGGTTTAGTCCCCCATAGTAGGAGAGAGATATGCCGAAGAAAGTGAAGAAAGCAGCGCCGGCAACCGGCGAGCAGTTGGTCGCAAAGATCCGTGACTCGGCAACCCAGATTTGGCTTGCTGGACTTGGTGCGTTTTCCAAGGCTCAGCAAGAGGGCGCCGGTTTCTTCAACGCCCTGGTAAAGGAAGGCGAGGCGGTTCAGAAGCGGACTAAACAGGCAGCCGGTCAAACGGTAGACGACATTCGCGGACGCGTTGCAGAGCTGCGCAACAATGCGACCGGAGCTTGGGACAAGCTCGAGAACGTGTTCGAGCAACGTGTTGCCCGTGCGCTGCACAGCCTCAACGTGCCGACCAAGAAGGACATCGACCATCTGTCCCGGCGAGTCGTCGAGTTGACAGCAGTCGCTGACAAGCTGTCGTCGACGATGCGCGTCAGCGGGAAGCGCCACTAATCGCGGCGTAGTGCATTAATAAGCCTCGCGCAAACGAGGCCGACAAGATGCTCCTGCCCGAAAGAAGTGGGGGACAATGTGACGCATCCTGCAAGAGGCGTCGCTTTGGCCGGCGGCGGCCCTTTGGGCGCAATCTATGAGATCGGCACGCTGGTTGCGCTCGATGAGGTCTTGAGCGGTTTCAACCTCGCCGACTGCGGCGTTTACGTTGGCGTTAGTTCCGGCAGCTTCATAGCCGCGGGGCTCGCCAACGGTCTGACGCCGCGCGCGATGCATCAGATGTTCATCGAGAGTGAGGCCGCAGACGATCCGTTCGAGCCCGATGTGCTGATGCGTCCGGCGTTGAGGGAATATGCTCAGCGGTTGGCTTTGCTGCCCCATCTGCTCAAATCATCCGCCCAGGATTACCTGACGTTCCCGCGCGGACGCGGCCTGGTCGAATCGTTTTGGCAGCTTGCGCATGCAATGCCGGCCGGCATCTTTGACAATTCTGGAATCGGCGAATATCTCGCCAGGCTGTTCTCGGCGCCCGGTCGCACTAACGACTTCCGCAAATTGCGACGGAAGCTGTTCGTGGTGGCGACCGATCTTGATACCGCGGAGGCGGTTCCATTCGGCGCGCGTGGCTGGGACGATGTCCCGATCGCGCAGGCAGTGCTGGCGAGCGCTGCCCTGCCGGGGCTGTTTCCCCCCGTTGAGATCGGCGAGCGTCACTACGTGGACGGCGCGCTGGTCAAGACGCTGCACGCTTCAGTCGCGCTGAGGGAAGGCGTGAAGCTCCTGCTTTGTATCAATCCACTGGTGCCGTTCGACGCCGAAGCCGCGGCGCGGCATAGCCACGGTCGGCCGATCTCACTAGTCGAAGGCGGGCTTCCGACGGTGCTTTCGCAGACCTTCCGCGCAATCATTTATTCCCGCATGCAGACGGGCATGGCGCGCTATCGCCGCGAATTTCCTGGCGCCGACGTGGTGCTGTTCGAGCCGAGGCGCGACGATACTGAAATGTTCTTCGCCAACGTGTTCAACTACTCGGAGCGTAAGCGTCTTTGCGAGCACGCTTATCAGCGGACGCGCGCGCAACTGCGCCATCGCTATGCAGAGCTGCAGCCCATTTTCGCTCGTTATGGCGTAACCATCGACAGGGCTGCGCTCGCCGACAAAACCCGCACGCTGGTGCAACCCCACGCGACAATCAAACGCCGCCGTGTCAGCGCTGCGGGCAAACTCGATCGCACGCTGGATCAACTTGAAGCATTGTTACGGGTGGACGCGGAGCTATCTTCCGGGTGAAGTGTTTGCGTATTAGGGCTTGGAAGCGAGATGTTGAAGACGCGGTGGAAAGCTTTCGCCTACGCGGAACCCGGCTACCAGTATCCCGGCCACAAACTGGCAAAGTCCTGGACGCGGCTGCATCGCGGCGATTGCGAACCTTTTCCTGATCCAACGACATTGCACAAGCTTGTTGCGGTTCATCCGCAGCTGAAACCATCGGTCTCGTTGAACAAGGCAGCTGAGTCGTTGGCCGATGCCTGGCGTGCCTACCACCGCGGCGACTTTGGCGAAGCCGTGGAAATCGGACTTGATCTTGGATTGCTCGGCTTCAACGTGGCCAACAAGGCCGCGAACATCTATGCTACTTATCTGGAGACCGGCCCAAAGGCCAAACTCGCGCTTTTCCTCGAAGCGGCCCACCGCGCCGAGGAACTGCTCGGATGCGCCGAGAGCCTTCCCAATGGCTGGTATCTGCATGCTCAGGCGCTCGGCCGTTATGCGCAGGGCCTCTCGGTCGCCCAGGCGCTGGCGCAGGGTCTCGGCGGCAAGATCAAATCAGATCTCGACCGCACGATCGACTTGGAGCGCCATCATGCTGACGCACATATTGCGCTCGGCACCTACCACGCCGAAGTGATCAACAAGATTGGTTCATTCCTCGGTGGCTTGACCTACGGGGCCAGCACTGATGCCGGCATCAAGCATTTCAAGACCGCGCTCAAGCTCAATCCGGACTCGGCGATCGCGCGCATCGAATATGCGGACGGCTTGACCTTGATGTTCGGCGAAGCGAAGCGGCAGCAGGCGAGGGCGCTTTATGAGGAAGCAGCCGCTTGCCCGGTGGCCGACGCCATGGAACAACTCGATATTGAGCGCGCGAAGGCCAAAATGATCTAGCCCGCAATACCGCCTTGCCGTGACCCCGGCGTGCGCCTGCGTCGTTTAGCCTTCGATTTGCGCACCTCGGCGCCTTCAGCCACCTCCGGCGGCTCCCAGGACTCCAACATCACGTAATAGAGTAGTTGTTCGAATTCCGGCTTGAAGCGGGAAACAATAGCGTGTGGATCGGGTACGACGGCTGTGTCGGTGATCAGCCCAAATTGAACCTGGCCGTTGAACGAGATGATCGAAACACCCATACCGATATTGTGCGGACGCGGAACCCAGAACATGATTTGCTTTAGTTCGGAGCCGGCGAGGTAGAGCGCGCGTTGCGGGCCCGGGACATTAGTTATCACCGCGCTGGCGCGGCTCAGCAGCAGATCGAAGACTGTGTCCTGCACAGTCTGCGGGGCGTTGCCAAGCGCAGCCAGCAATCCAAGCGTTACCGCCGGCTCTTTGGACTGTTTGAGCGCCGCCATCCGCCTATGTACCTCCTGTAGGCGGGCCAACGGAGAAACGAGACCAACCGGCAGCTCGAGTGCCAAAACGCCGAAGCGATTGCCCAGTTCGCGCTCGCTGCCCGGACTGCGTAAATCGATCGGCACTAGGGCGCGCACCTCGACACCCTCGGTAGGATCGCCGTGGTCGCACAGATAGCCGTTGAGCGCTCCGGCGACTGCAGCGAGCAGCATGTCGTTCACCGAACAGCCGAGGACGTGACTGACCGCCTTGACCTCGGGCAGAGGAATTGGGTCGGTCCAGGCCACCCGCTTGTCGCCGGACGGGCTTTTCTTAAACCGCGTCTGGCTGTCGCTCGGCATCAACAGAAGGTAGGCGAGCTCAGCCGCGATGCCGGTCCCCTCGCGCAAGGTCTCGGCCGCCTTGGTCGGGTGAGTGGCGAGTCCGAGCGCGGTTTGAAGCGCTTCCGTGGAAAGGCTGAGGCCGGTGCCGACCATCTGGGCTACACCAGTGGCAAGACCGGCGATCGCTTGCAGGGGATTTGCCGGGGCTGAATCGCTACTCATGGCCGGCCGCTGACGTTTACGTGGAACTGGCCGCGCGTCCGGTTGCTCATCCGTGAGCGAGAGTATCACGCTAATGAGAGCGATCCCGTCTGCGATGGAGTGGTGGATGCGCGCGATAACGGCGACGCCGCCTGCATAGTCCTCAACGATGTGGAACTGCCAGAGCGGATGCGCCAGGTCGAGCGGTTGCGCCGATAGATCGGCAACAAAGCGCTCAAGATCAGCCTTTGTTCCCCGGCCTGGGAGCCGGACCCGCTTGATATGATGGGATATGTGGAAGTGCGGATCATCGCACCACCAGATTCCGCTGCTGCTCGCCTCGACCCGTTGGCGGAAGCGGGGGAAGGCGAGGATCCGTTTTTCTAATGTGCGTTCGAGACGACCGATGTCGACCGGACCCGCCAGCATCAGCACGCCGACGATGATCATCAGGTTAGTCGGCCGGTCCATCCGCCACCATGTGACGTCAACCGGGTCCATGCGTTCGCTAGGGGAGATCATCGATTCCCTCGCAAGCTGGTGGGACTTGACGCTATAGCTATGGTAGATGGCGAGCCACGCCATACGCGCCGGAATCGCGCGGTCGTTACCGTCTGGACCAATATGAGCGCTGTAGTTTGAGCGATATGGAAGACGTGGTGCAGCGTCTGCACCACCAGCTTGATCTTGCTGTTCAGTTGCGCGGTTCTGCCAAGGCCGACCCGGATGTCGAGGCGGCGCGAGAGCGCCTGCGCGCCTGGCAGGCGGTGCGGCTGGCGCGCACACACGCGGACCTGCTGGCCAGTCCGAACATGGGACCGGCCGCGACCTTCTTCCTCACTGATGTTTATGGTTCCAACGACCTCGGGAAACTCGCGCTCGACGTGCAGCGGGTCGTTCCGATCATGGCGAAGCTCTTGCCGACAGCCGCGCTGGAGACGGCCGCTGACGCCATCGAGCTGCACGCCCTCTCGGAAGAACTCGATATCGCCATGGTGAACACGCTCGGCGGCAAGATCGGGAAGCTCGATGCCGCTGTCTACGGCCAAGCCTATCGTAAGGTCGGCCGGCGTGAGGACCGCGAGCGCCAGATCACTCTCGTCAAGGAACTCGGAGCGTCGCTCGGCCGGCTCAACGATCAGCCTTTCGTGACCAGCGCGCTCAAACTCATGCGTCGGCCTGCGCGACTTGCCGGGTTTGGCGAGTTGCACACTTTCCTCGAGCGCGGCCATGACGCCTTCCATAAGATTGGCAACACCAAGAAGTTCGTCGATCTGATTGTCAGCCGTGAGCGAAAGCTGCTGAAGGCGCTGTTCGCAGGAGATGACAGTCTGCTCGACCAATGAATCAAGACTGCGCTTTCCGGCTTTGATATTGGCGCGAAGGTGCCCATCCCGCTTGATCTAGATCATTGTCGCGGCAAGCCGGTGCAAGAAATTGGGTTCTTGCGGAGTCGCCGCTAACGGAAGCCGTGCGGGCGCCAGTTCGATGGTACTTGCGTCCGCCGGTAAAGGAGAGCACGGAGTGATGGCGTCGCCCGTCGGCAACGAATCCGGCGCCGGACAATGCATGGTGATGGCGTTTCGGGCGCTTCAGGCGGCATCCCACCGGAACATCGACGTTCCGCTTACGATCCGCAAAGATCGCCTCAAGCGACTTGGCGCATTGCTCGATCGGAATCGCTCGAATTTTGAGGCTGTCATCTCGGAGGATTTCGGTCATCGCTCTAAGCATGAGACGCGTTTTGCCGAGGCAGTAATCGTCGAAGCTGCCATCAAGCATGCCAGTCGGCATGTTGCGCAGTGGATGGCGCCTCGGCGCGTCACTACGGATTTGCATTTCCTACCCGGATCAAACCGGCTGGTAGCGCAGCCGCTCGGCGTCGTTGGCATTATCGCGCCGTGGAATTTTCCGTTGATGCTGAGCTTGGGCCCCGTTGTCGGCGCATTGGCGGCGGGCAATCTGGTCATGATCAAGCCGAGCGAACTGGCGCCACGCTTCTCAGCTTGCCTCAACAATGCAGTTAAAGAACGTTTTGACGCTGAGGAGATTGTCGTAGTTGAAGGCGGGCCGGCGGTTTCCGAGAGCTTTGCGGCGCTGCCCTTCGATCATCTGCTCTTCACCGGATCCACGCGCGTTGGGAAGTTTGTCGCGGCGAGCGCGGCGAAGAACCTGACTCCGGTCACGCTCGAGCTCGGCGGCAAGTCGCCGGCGATCATCGATCGTTCCGCTGATCTTGCGCAGGCTGCGCGTCGGATCGCCTTCGGCAAATTGCTCAATGCCGGGCAGACGTGCATTGCGCCGGACTATGTTCTCTGCCCCGCCGATCTGCAGGAGAAATTCGTCGAGCTTCTTTTCGCGGCGGTCGCGACGCTATACGGCTCAGACCCGAGCAATCCCGATTATACCTCTATCATCGATGCCGCCCACTACGAGCGTCTGCAAAGGATTATTGACGACGCCGCGGTCAAGGGCGCGCGGATCGAGCGCAGAGCTGACAAGCCTGAGGAATGGGAATCGGTGCGGAAGTTTCCGCCATCCCTGATCCTTGCGACGAACGACGACATGCTGGTCCGTCGCGAAGAGATCTTCGGGCCGATCCTGCCGGTTATCCCTTACGCTCACCGCGAGGAGGCAATCGCCTTCGTCAATGCGCGCGAGCGGCCACTGGCGTTGTATTGGTTCGGAACAGACCGCAAGGCGCGCAGGCGGGTGCTGCAAGAGACCATAGCGGGCGGCGTGACTGTGAACGATTGTCTCATGCACATTGGTCAGGAGCGCCAGCCATTCGGCGGCGTCGGCGCCTCCGGCTCGGGCAGCTATCACGGCGAATGGGGCTTTCGCACTTTCAGCAAGGAAAAGCCTATTTTCTATCGATCGCGGCTGAGCTGGATCGATCTGTTGTTGCCTCCGTACGGCCGGGCATTTGATCAGTTCTTTCGTCTGCTGCGCTGGATCATTTGAAGGCGCACGATGGATGAACTCGACTATCTGGTATTGGGTGCCGGTTCGGCCGGTTGCGTCGTCGCGAGCCGGCTGAGCGAGGATGCGCGCGTCACCGTCGGCCTGCTGGAAGCCGGCGGCTCTGGCGATAGCTGGGTCGTCAAGATACCGCTCGCCGGCATCCTGATGGTTCCACGGCGTTTCAACAATTGGGCCTTCGAGACCGTGCCACAACGCGGCCTCGACGGGCGGCGCGGCTACCAGCCGCGTGGCAGAGCGCTCGGAGGATCGTCGGCGATCAACGCCATGGTTTATACGCGCGGCCGTCCGGCGGACTACGACCATTGGGCGTCGCTAGGGAACAACGGCTGGTCGTTCGCCGATGTCCTTACTTACTTCAAGAAGTCTGAATGCAACGAGGATTTTGATGGCGAATGGCATGGCCGAACCGGTCCGCTCAACGTCGCCAGACTGCGCACCGACAATGCATTCCACCCGATCTTTTTGCAGGCTGCGCGTGAAGCAGGATTTCCAATCTGTGAGGATTTCAACGGTCCTGAGCGGGAAGGGCTCGGGATCTATCAGGTCACGCAGAAGAACGGCGAGCGGTACAGCGCGGCGCGCGCCTATATCCATCCGCATCTTGGCGAACGGCCGAATCTGCGCGTCGAGTGCTTGGCGCGCGTGTTGCGCATCCTGATCGAGGGCAGCCGCGCCGTCGGCGTCGAGTACCACCAAGACGGCGAGCGGAAAATCCTGCGAGCTCGGCGCGAGGTCATCCTAAGCGCGGGCGCGATCCAATCGCCGCAAATCCTGATGCTATCCGGGATCGGCGATGGCAATGAATTGCGCAAATTCGGTATCGAAGTGGTGCGTCACCTGCCGGGCGTCGGCCGCAATCTGCAAGATCATCCCGATTTCGTCTTCGGATATCAGGTGCCGAGTCTCGACTTGCTCGGTTTGTCGATTCGAGGATTTATCCGGATGGCACGGGAAATCTACCGCTATCGCCGCGAGCGGCGCGGTATGGTGACGACGAACTTCGCCGAGGCTGGTGGATTCCTGAAGACCCGCTCAGGCCTTACCAGCCCGGACATCCAATTGCACTTTGTCGTCGCGATGGTAGATGATCACGCGCGTCACCTTCGCGCCGGCCATGGTTTCTCATGTCATTTCTGCCTGTTGCGGCCGAAGAGCAGGGGAACCGTTAGGCTCGCGGGCAGCGACCCGCTCACAGCGCCATTGATCGATCCGAATTTCCTCGGTCACCCAAAAGATGTCGAGGACATGGTCGCCGGCTTTAAGCTGACACGGCAATTGTTGGACACTTCAGCGCTCATGTCGTTGCGTACGCGTGATTTGTTCACCGCCAACGTGCGCAGCGACGAGGATATCCGTGCTGTACTGCGGCGGCGTGTCGACACGGTCTACCATCCGGTTGGTACATGTCGCATGGGTACAGACGAGCACGCAGTGGTCGACTCGACTTTGAAACTGCGCAGCCTCACTGGTCTGCGGGTCGTTGACGCCTCGATCATGCCGACACTCGTCGGCGGCAATACCAATGCGCCAACGATCATGATCGGCGAGAAGGCCGCCGATATGATCCGGGCAGGCGAACGCTTTGCTATGCCTAGTTAAGGACTAGGGCTCCACCTCTGCAGCCTCCCTCGGACAGATCCTACGACGATATTAAGCTTGCTACACCGAGGGCCAGCATCAAGCCGAGGGCGAAACGCCGCACACCCAAGTCGCCCAGACGGCTGAAAAACGTTCCGCCAAGCCAGGTCGCAAGCAAGAACGGGATCATAAGCAGAATGGCGGACAAGCAGACGGTCCACGTGATCGCTGAAGCGGCGACTAACATGACCAGCCCGATGACCGAAATCGAAGTAACGAACACCGTGAGGTTGGCGCGAGTCACAGCGGCCGGATCCGGTCCGGAGAGGAGATATAGGATGACCGGCGGAGCACCAACGCTGGTCGCACCAAGCAGCACGCCGACTATGCTGCCCAGTACAATGGAGGTGATCGGGCGCGGCGATCCGCTGTAGCGCCATCCGAATAGCAGTAACATGCTGAACGCAATAACAACCGCTGCGATGAACTTACGCGCCAGCGCGGGGTCGATGGTTAGCAAAAAATAGCCACCGAGTGGTACTGTGAGAATTGCCGGAAGGGTGAGGTAGGACAAAGTCCGCCAATTCACCTTCGGCAAAGCGTCGGGAAACATCACGACGGCCGCCGCGGTTTCGAGCAGAAGTGCGGCGGCAACGGCCGGGATCGGACCAATGAGCATCGATAGCATAGGCGTCATCATCATGGCGCCGCCGAATCCGGTCACACCGCGAAAAAATCCCGCCACTGTAACTGTGGCGATCGCGGTGATTTCGGTGGCATGCATGGGCTAGGTCGTGAGAATTCCGCCATCGACTGGGATAACAGCACCGTTTATGAAGCCGGCGCGGTCGGAGGCGAGAAAGACCGCGAGGTCCGCGATATCAGATAGGCTGGCGAGGCGGCCTAGCGGAATGCGGGCCAAGATTTTCTGTCGTGCTTCATCGGTGAGCGCGGCATGCGTCATGGCAGTGTCGGCAACAGCCGGAGCGATAGCATTGACGGTGATCCCATCCCCTCCAAGCTCGCGCGCCAGTCCCATCGTCAAGGCGGCAACGCCGGCCTTGGTGGCGCCGTAGAGCGTGTTGCCGATCGAACCGCCGCCGCGCAGTGCCGAGACCGATGCAAGGTTGATGATCCTCCCATAGTGTTGTTTGCGCAGCGTCGGCATTGCGGCTTTTACGCAATAGAGCACGCCAGCGATGTTCACTTCGCTGACCCGTTGCCACTCCGTGACCGGCAAATCGGCAACCAGTCCGGTCGAAAGCACGCCGGCTGCATTTACCAGGATATCGAGGCGGCCGAGGTTTTGGAAAACCTGCGCGACGGCGGCGGCATCGCTGACATCGAGAGTCGCCGCCTTCGCTCCAATCGCGGCCGCCGTACTTTGCGCAGCGCCGCCATTGCGATCGAGAATCCAGATGGCGCAGCCCTCGGCCGCGAGCCCCTTTGCAATAGCCTTGCCGATGCCCTCGGCTCCGCCGGTGACGGCCGCGACGCGATCTTTCAGATTGAGCTCCATACTAATCGCGTTGCGGCTGTTATCGTCGCTGCCCTACTCGGCCGGCGCGGATGCGGCGCTGGCCCGATTGTCGACGGTCATGTCGCGCTTGTGTGCCTCCGTCATGGCAGAGACGGAAATCGCGCTGACCGCACTGACCAGCAGCACATAGAGGCAGATCAGCCATGGCTGGTTGCCGCCGATCGCCAACAAGGCGGTGCAGATGATCGGTGTCAGGCCGCTCGCGTATATTCCCGAGAATTGGTAGACGAACGATATGCCGGTGTAGCGAACGCGCGTGTCAAACAGTTCCGAAAACAGCGCGGCCTGCGGGCCATAGACGGCCGGGTAGATGAGCCCGAACGGTACGGTGATCGCGATCCAAATCAGGAACGACAACCGAGTTTCCATTAGCCAGAAGGCCGGAAACGACAGCACGCCGATCAGCAGCCCCGCCGTCGCGAACATGCGCCGCCGCCCGATCTTGTCCGACAAACTGCCGAAGATCGGCAGCATGACAATCATGATCGCAGACGAGATCATCACGCCCGCCAGCGCTGTCTGCCGCGGCAAATGCAGTGCGCCGGTGAGATAGGCGATAATGAAGACGCCATAGACGTTGAAGGTCGCGCCTTCGATATAGCGGGCGCCCAGGCCAAGCAGCGTGTTCTTGCCGTGCGTGCGGAACAGCTCCAGGAACGGCACGTGCACGATTTTCTGCGCTTGCTGGGCGCGAACGAAGGCGGGGGTCTCCATAATTTTGAGGCGGATATACATGCCAACTGCGACCAGCACGGCGCTGATCAGAAAGGCGATGCGCCAACCCCAGGAGAAGAAGTCGTTCTCCGGCAGGTACGACAGCAGGTAGACCATGCCCGAAGCCAACAGCAGCCCGGCCGGAACGCCGATCTGTGGCCAGCTTCCGTAAAAACCACGCTTCCCAGTCGGCGAGTGCTCGACGGCCATCAGCACGGCGCCGCCCCATTCACCGCCGATGCCAATGCCTTGGAAGATGCGGAGCAGCAGCAGCAGGACCGGCGCCCAAATGCCCGCGCTGGCGTAGGTCGGCAACAAGCCGATCAGGAATGTGGCGATACCCATGATCAGGAGCGTGAGAATGAGTACCGTTTTGCGACCGATACGGTCCCCATAGTGGCCGAAGATGATGCCACCGATCGGACGCGAGAGAAAACCGACGAAGAATGTCGTGTACGCCAGCAGCGTTCCTGCCAACGCGTCGAAATTAGGAAAGAACAACTTGTTGAAAACGATCGGCGTGACTACGCCATAGAGGAAGAAGTCATACCATTCGATCGTCGTGCCGACCGAACTTGCGAAAGCGATCCAGCCGATCGACGTACCGGGTTCGCCGCCTTTCACTGTCTGTTGCATTCGCTCCCCTTCAATCTTCCGCTATGGTTTTGGTGGAGGCAGTTGTAAAATCTGTCGGGCTTCTGACGGAGTGGCCGCGTGCCGTCCGTATTTTCCGCACATTTCGGCGACGCGCGACACCAATTCAGCGTTGCTGCGCGCCAGACGGTCCCTGTCGAACTTCAGGTTATCTTCGAGCCCTGTGCGGATGTGGCCGCCGAGCTCGAAGCACCATTGATTGACCTCAAGTTGATGGCGGCCAACGCCGGCCGCCGACCAAGTCGCGTCGGGCATTAGCTCCTTGAGCTCCGAGACCAGGAATTCCAAGAGTTTGCGGCGGACCGGCAGCGCATTCGGAATGCCCATGACGAACTGTACCTGGCATGGCCGCTTGAGCAGGCCGCGGTCGGCCAAGGTTTTCGCATTATAGAGCATAGCGACGTCGAAGACCTCGACCTCGGGCTTGACGTTGTATTGCAGCATCGACCTCGCCAGCTCTTCGACGAGCTGCGGCGTATTCTCATAAATGATCTTCGCGAAATTCACCGAGCCGGTGGCGAGCGAAGCCATATCGGGCTTGAGATGGAGCATGCTGCCGCGTTCGTTCTGATTGCGGCCGCGACCTCCGGTCGAGAACTGCACGATCATGCCGGGGCAATGCTTGACGATGCCGTCCTGCACTTGTGCGAACAGAGCCGGATCCGAACTCGAGCTCTCGTCCGGGTTGCGCACGTGGATATGCGCGACGCTGGCGCCGGCCTCGTAGGCTTCATGCGTCGACTCGATCTGCTCGCTTGGTGTCACCGGAACGGCTGGATTGTCCGCTTTGCGCGGCACGGCTCCAGTGATGGCGACAGTGATGATGGCAGGGGTGGTCATTTTAAGCCTGCGCCCGTTTCATATAGTGGAAAGAGCGAATGTCGCGCCGCTGCGTAATTTCTTTGACCAGCGTGAGCAGCGGTGTCGAGGCAAGCGGATATTTAGTCTTAATCGGCCCGGCCGCCTTCAACGACTGGTATTCCCGGTCCGAGTAATACGCGGCCAGTAAGAGGTCGTCGTCGGATGCAAACGGTCCGCGCTCGCGCTGGACGCGCGGAATGCCCGGCTCCAGATGGTCGCCCGGCCGCTCGGACGTGGGCTCGGCGCCGTTGGCGATGCGGTCGTACAGGTTTGCATCGATTGGGCCGGCGATTTCGCCGTAATAGCCGAGCACGTATTTTCGCACCTCGTCCGGCACGGTGGCGTAGCGCTCCTTGCCCACGACATTGAGCACCGCCTGTGTCATTACGAATTGCGCAAACGGGCTAACGATGATCGGATAGCCGAGATCGCGGCGAACACGCGCGGCTTCCTCGAGCACTTCCGGCAGGCGATCGGCGATGCCGAGTGTCGCGAGCTGGGATTTCAGGTTGGATACCATGCCGCCTGGCATCTGGTGCTCGTAATGAAAGGCATCATACTCGGCGATGTGTCCAACCGGCATGTCCTCGCGCTGCGCGATGTAGCGCAGCCGCTCGGCAACTTCTTCAACCGGCGCCAGATTGACCGGCACATCGAAGCCGTCGTGGCGCAAGTTCTCGACGTAGGTTTCGGTCGCCGGATGCGAGGCACCGTTGGCGAGCGTCGAGGTCGCGGTGTGCACGACATTGATGCCGAGTTCTGCCGCGCGCACTGCGGTGTAAGGCGCAAGCCCCGTCAAGCAGTGCGAATGCAGATGCAACGGCAGCGTGCCGCAGACGGCCTTGATGGCGGGGATCAGCGTGTTGGCGCGCTCGGGCGTGAGCAGGCCGCTCGGGTCCTTGATATAGACCGCGTCGACGCCAATGTTCACCAGCTCACGCGTCTTTCGCCCGTAATATACGTCGGTGTGCACGGGGCTCAGCGTGTAAACGATGCCGCCGGCGGTGTAGAGCCCAACCTTCTTTGCCGCGCGCACAGGCACCCGCATATTGCGCATGTCGTTGAGCGCGTCGTAGGGCGTATGATAGCGGATGCCGTTCGCGAAGATCCGCTCGGCGGTCAGTTCGACGATGTCGTCAGGGAAGAATTCGAAGGTAAATAGGCTCTGCCCGCGCGTCATCACGATTAGCGGCGTCTTGGTGACCCAGCCGCTGACGATTCGCATTCGCTCCCACGGGTCCTCGCGCAGATAGCGCACGCAGACGTCAAACACGGCGCCACCGACCAGGTCGATGGCCTCGAAGCCGGCACGATCGAGGCGCGGGGCGATGTCCCCCATCATCGCTGTGGTCATGCGCGTAGCCCAAAGACATTGGTGCGCGTCGCGCAGCGTGACGTCGACGAGCTGTATGGTGCTCCGCATTTTCAATGAGCCGCTCTTTTCATGGATTCCTCGACCCAGCGCGTGTGCACTTCTGCGCGCGCGAATTCGGGCCGCTGTAGGAGATCGGAGTAGAAGGGGATGGTGGTGGCCAATCCTGCCACCTGGAAGCGCGCCAGCGCGCGCCGCGCGACCTCGATGGTCGACTCGCGGTCAGGCCCACTCACGATCAGCTTCGCCAGCATCGAGTCGTAATAGGGCGGCACCGCGTAGTTCTCGTAGGCGTGGCTGTCCACCCGGATGTTAGGCCCAGTCGGCGGCCGCCAGCGCTTTAGTGTGCCCGGGGAGGGGCGGAAATCCTGCTCCGCGTCCTCGGCATTGATGCGCAATTCGATCGCCGTGCGCCCGTTGGCAAATTTCGATTTGAATGAGAGCGGCTCCCCCGCTGCGACACGGAATTGCTCGATCACCAGGTCCGTGCCGGTGACCATCTCGGTAACCGGGTGTTCGACCTGGATGCGCGTGTTCATTTCGACGAAAAAGAAGTGCTCGCTCGCCGGGTCGTAGATGAACTCGACCGTGCCGGCATTGACGTATTTGAGCGTCCTAACTAGGGCGATCGAGGCCTCCGCCATGCGGCGGCGGGTGGGCTGATCGAGCACAGGGGAGGGCGCTTCCTCGACCAGCTTTTGGTGTCGGCGTTGCACGCTGCAATCGCGTTCGCCGAGGTGTGCGCAGTTGCCATATTTGTCTCCGAACACCTGGATTTCGATGTGGCGAACCTTTGGGAAAAAAGATTCGAGATAGATTTCCGGATTGCCGAAGGCTGCCTGCGCCTCGGCCGATGCTTGCCCGAATTGCATTCGGAATTCGGCGGCACCGTTGACGACGCGCATGCCGCGGCCACCGCCGCCGACGCTAGCTTTCAACAGCAGCGGAAAGCCGATCGCGCGCGCGGCCAATTCGGCAGGCTCGGCCTCGGTGAAACCGTGATCCGATCCCGGGACGACTGGAATGCCGATCGCGGCAGCGGTCTGGCGCCCGGCCACTTTGTCGCCCATGCGCGCGATCGACTCGCCGTTGGGGCCGATGAAAATCAGCCCCGCCTTCGCGCAGCGTTCGGCGAAGCTGCTGTTTTCGGCGAGAAATCCGTAGCCCGGATAGACCGCATCACATTTCGAGGCGACAGCCGTCTCGATCAACGCATCGGCATTCAGATAGCTGGCCTTCGGCTGCGGCGGGCCAATGCAGATCGCGTGATCGGCGGCCCATCGATGTGGCGAGTTGCCATCGGCTGAGGAATAGACGGCGAGGCTTTCGAGCGAAAGCTGACGGCAAGCGCGGACTGCTCGCAAGGCGATTTCGCCGCGATTGGCGATCAGCACTCGCCGCACCGCTGACCTCCCTATGCCCCGATACGGTCCCAATTTTTTGTCTGCCAACTGTCGCTTGGGCAGATTCATATTGCAAGACGATTCGTTCCGGTTTTTGATACCTTGTATGGAACAGGCACCGCTCGACCTCGAGTTGACGAACAAAGTGCGCTCAAAGCGCGGGGCCGATGCGCTCGCGGGCATCACGGACACCGGCAAGGCATTTCCCACGGTCAAGGCCGTCGCCATTCTTGAAGCGATGGCGACGGTGCGCCGTCCGCTCGGCGTGACCGAAGTCGGCGTGCTGCTCGGACTGCCGAAGCCGACCGCCCACCGCATCGTGCGCATGCTTGAGAGCGAAGGGTTGTTGCAGCGCGAGCCCGGCAGCCGCCGTTTTGTGCCGGGCGCACGGCTGGTGCGGCTGGGTCTCGGCGTCGTCGCCGCCTCGATGCTGAGCGCGCCGCGGCACGCCATCCTCGAAGCGCTGTCGCAGAAAATCGGCGAGACCTGCAATTTCGGAGTTATGGCCGACAGCCACGTGGTCTATCTCGATCGCGTCGAGTCGGCTTGGCCGTTCGGCCTGCGCTTCGAAAGGGGCTCGCGCGTGCCGCTGCATTGCACGTCGATGGGCAAGCTGTTCCTGAGCCTGATGCCGGCGAAGAAATGCGCACTGCTACTGCGCTCGATGCCGCTTTATCGCTACACCGAGAACACTATTACCGACGCGGCGCGGCTGGAGGCGGAGCTGGAAAACATCCGTTCCGCGGAAGTTTCCACTGACAATCAGGAGTTCCTCGCCGGCGTGGTCTGTGTTGCCGTTCCGGTGCGCGACACCAACAAGCAGTCGGTCGCGGCGCTCGCCGTTTCCGCGCCACTCGCCCGCATGACGCTGCAGCAGGGCCTGCAGCACGTCCCGCTGCTGCAGGCCGCAGCTGAACAACTCACCGTTACTATCGATGAGGCTGACATCGTTTAAGGAGCGTAAGTGAGTCTGAATCACGACGATATCGCTGAGATCCTGCGGCTCATCGACGGTAGCTCCCTGGAAGAGCTGATCGTCGATACCGGCGATGTAAAGCTGGTCGTGCGGCGGAATAGCACGACCGGCCAGGCCGAATTGGCGGATGAGAACGTGCCTCATGCACAGCGGCCCACTACGCAACCAAATGGTGGCACGCGCGCGGCGCCTATCAAGATTGCAACTGCGGCCGGGCAAGTCGAGGTGGTGGCGCCGATGGTCGGCACCTTCTACCGCGCGCCGCGCCCCGATGCGCCGCCCTTCGTCGAGGTCGGCAGCGCCGTCCGCGTGGGTCAGCCACTCTGCCTGATCGAGGTGATGAAGCTGTTCACCACCATCAACGCTGAAACCCCTGGCCGCGTGGTGCAGATCGGCGCCGAGAACGGCGAACTGGTCGAATACGGCCGCACTCTATTTGTCATCGAGCCAAGCTGAGAAAGGAAACCGATCGATCAACTGCCTTTGACATTCAAACCACAGGGGAGGAAGGGAATGCAAAAGCAATCAAGACCGAGGTTCAGGATTTTGGCTGCCGCAACGCTCGCCGTGCTCTTAAGCGGCATCGTTCCGGCATCGGCACAGAGCTTCACCGACTGGGGATGGCCGCAACCCTATGAGAGGGTCTCGCAGAAATCAGTCGATTGGCTGAAGCAGAAGGGCTGGTGGCCGATCGGCGTCGGCTGGCAGGGCCCGTTCTCCGGCCAGAACACCATTAACGTCGTGATGGACAAGGCTGGTCTGCTCGAGCAGCGCGGCATCGAAGCAAAATTCCAGGTGTTCGCGGCGGGTCCAGACGTCAACGAGGCGGTAGCGTCGGCGCGCGTCCAGGTGGGCAACGGCGGCAACTTCCCCTTCACCTCGCTGCTTGATCGAGGCGTGCCGGTCAAAGCCATCGCGGTGGTCGCGCCCAACCTAAAGCACTCGACCGTCGTGCCGCTCGATTCCAACATCAAGAAGCTCGCGGATTTCAAAGGCAGCAATCCGCCTGCTACGATCGGCATTGTTACAGGGTCCTCGGCCGAATTCTATTTCACGCAAGCCGCCGAAGTCGTCGGCCTCCAGATCGGCAAGGACGTGATCCTGAAGAACATGCCGCCCAGCGAGCAGATCCTAATGGCGAAAGGCATCGGCGCCGTCGTGCCATGGGAGCCTTCGGTCACGATCATCACGGAAAATCGTAAGACCGGAACCGAGGTCGATACAATCTTTCCTTACAATTTCTATGAAGGCCGCTTTTATGTGCGGCAGGAGTTGATTGACAACGTGCCGGACGTGGTGCAGTCGATCAGCGACGCATTCATGGAGGCGACTCTCTGGATCAGGCTCAATCCAGACAAGGCGGCCGATTTGCTCGCCGCAGAGCCTATGCTGAAGAACTTCGGAAAAGAGCTCCTACTGCAGCAGACGAAGCTATACAACAACCTCTACAAGCCGACCTACAGCTATCCTTTTGCGGCAATGTGGGGCGAAGAAGATGCGCGCATTGCGAAATGGTTGAAGGAACGCAATCGCCTGACTAAGGCGCTGACCGCGAATGACTATGAAGCGTCCTTCGATACCCGCTTTATGGAGAACACCTATCAGAAGCTTGGTTGGAAGATCCCCACACGGGCGCCGTTCCTGCCGCCGAACTGGTCGGGAAAGATCGGCCAGCTTCCGTACCCTGAGTACGCGAACGCCGTAACGCTGAAGGAGCCGCAGCTCTGGCCGGAGGCTGGCGATTTGACGAGGCCATGGATTTTCAACGGCAAGACCTACAAGCCCTGATGAGCTAATTTTAAAAAGACCGCGAGGTATGGATCAAGCCTCACCGCCGTCATCTCGCGTTACGGCGATGGTGAACCGCGCAGGGTCGGATGACGTAGCAGATGCAAAGCAATCACCTGGCGCCGATAAACGGTCCTGAAAGGTCCGTGCCGATCGATGACGCGCAGGCGCTGCCGGCCTCGCCTGCCGCCGCGCCGCTCGGCGTCCGGTTGCGCATGTGGTTGTTCGGCGCTGTGTCGGCCTTGCCGAACTTAATCTTTTTGGCTGTCGTTATCTTGTTTTGGCAATTCATATCGAAAGTCTGGCTGCCGCGCATCGACCCGCAAATGTCGGTGCTGATGCCCGCCCCAACCACCATCGCAGTCACCGCGGCGGGCATGATCGCCTCTGGCGAACTGTTCTATCACATGATCGCAAGCCTTAAGCGCGAGGTCTCTGCCTTCCTATTTGCCGCAGCCGCCATTCCACTCGGCATCGCGATGGGCTGGTGGCGCCAGGTCTACAGCCAGGTCAATCCGATTATGGAAATCCTGCGGCCGATCCCGCCGCTCGCCTGGATCCCGCTCAGCATCCTGTGGTTCGGCCTCGGCGACGAACAAAACGAGTTCATCATCTTCCTCGGCATGTTCTTCCCGATTCTGGTCAACACAATCGTCGGCGTGAAGAACATCGATCCGAACCTAGTGCGAGCGGCACGCAGTCTCGGCGCGTCCGAGCACAAGGTTCTAATCCGCATCGTCCTCAAGGGCGCCTTGCCGCAGATCATCACCGGCGTGCGCATCGGCCTAGGCGTCGGCTGGATGGCGCTAGTCGCCGCCGAACTGGTCGGCGCAAGTTCGGGCCTCGGCTTCCTGATCAACGACGCGCGCAGCATGCTGCGCACCGACACGATCACAGTCGGGATGCTGACGATTGGTCTGATCGGCTTGTTGATCGATACTGCCATCCGTGTCCTCAGCCGCCGGCTGCTGCCGTGGTCGCTGGCGCTCGGTAAATAGGATCACGCAATGGGCCGGTTGGCGGTGCGGGGATTATCGAAGGTATACGGCAAACGCGATGCGCCGAACAGTATCACAGCGCTGCGCGACGTGTCGTTCGAGGTTCCGAACCACCAATTCTGCGCCATCCTCGGACATAGTGGTTGCGGCAAAACCACGCTGCTCAACATCGCCGCCGGTTTCGAGCAGCCGACCGCCGGCGTAGTGCTGGTGGACGATGTACCGATCCGCGAGCCGGGCTGGCAAAACACGATGATCTTTCAGGATTACGCGCTATTCCCATGGATGAGCGTCTACCAGAACATCGTGTTCGGTCTGGAGATGAAGGGATGGCCCAAGCACAAGCGCAACGGCATAACACGCCATTATATTGATCTGGTCGGCCTCGAGGGATTTGCCGACACTTACCCGCACCAGCTTTCAGGCGGCATGCGGCAGCGCGTGGCTATCGCCCGCGCGCTGGCCGTGGAGCCACGGCTGCTGCTGATGGATGAGCCGTTCGCCGCGCTGGACGCGCAAAATCGCAGCTTCATGCAGGACGAGCTAGTGCGCATTTGGCAGCGCGAGCCAAAGACGGTCGTGCTGGTGACGCACAGCATTGATGAGGCGATCAAGCTGTCCGATTGCATTGCGGTTATGACGCGCCGGCCCGGGCGCGTGAAAGAATTCATCCAGGTCGACTTGCCGCGGCCACGCGACGAGGACGACAGCGCCTATCTCAAACTAAAACGTCATCTGCGGAATCTCATCCATGACGAAACCGGTGATCGTTAACCGGTCTAAAAAGCGACTTAGAAACAGCAGCACTTGCCGCTCAGGACTAAGAATTGAAGCGCAAATTCGTTGCCCAAGCGTATTCACCTGCTACTCGCTCTTCTCCCGCACAACTTGCATCGCCGGCTTGTCCTCGCGCACGCCCTGAAACGAGGCCTGCCGTAGCAAGGCATCGCGGGTCCAACCGCGGAAATCGATTTCGACGACGAGCTTCGGTTGAACCCAACGGACGTTGCGGCGGCGCTCCTCGGGTGGAATCTCCCCGAAAGGCGGCTTGCCGGCGGCGAGGGGTTCGAGACGCTGCATCAGATCGCGCTCCTTGCTCTCGTTCCAGCCGGTGCCGACGCGACCGGCATAGCGGAGCTCGTGCTTGTTATAGTAACCGAGCAGCAGCGAGCGGATGGCGCGGCGCTTTTTTTCGGACGGCTCATAGCCGGCGACGACGAATTCCTGATTGTTCGAGCACTTGGTCTTGACCCAATCGCCGCTACGGCCGGAGTGATACGGCGCGTCGCGCAGCTTCGACAAAATGCCTTCAAGCCCCATCTTGCAGGCGCGTTCGAGCAGTGCGGGTCCGCCATCCTCGAAGCTCTCGCTTAAGCGGATCGCGCCGCGTTTTGGCAACTTGCGGATCAGTGTTTTAAGCGCCTTGCGGCGCGCGCTCAGCGGTTCGCCGGTTAGATCGACGCCGTCGAGATACAGCAGATCGAACACGTAATAGACCATCCGGTCATAGCGGCCGGATTTGAGATCATCCTGTAATCCCGAAAAATCGGAGATGCCGCGCTCGTTGGCGGAAACGATTTCGCCGTCGAGTATGACATCATGCGACGCGAGCTGGCCGCAGGCGCCAGCGATGGTGGGGAATTTGTCCGTCCAGTCGAGGCCGGTGCGGGTTTTCAGGATTACCTCGCCGCCGGCGAGGCGGGCCTGGATGCGGTAACCATCGAACTTGATCTCATAGCTCCAGGCGCGACTGTCTGGCACCTTTTCGCGCAACGTGGCGAGGCTTGGCGGGATAAAGTCGGGGACCTCCGATTTGCGTTTGCGCGAGATTGCTTTCTTGGGCAACCTTGGCAAGGATTTCAAAGCCGACTTCGGCGACGGTGTGACGGTGCGGGGCGCCAGGCTTTTGGCGCGGTTTGACTGCCGGGCTTTGTTCATTGTCGCCGGCGATCTGCGACATGGTGCGGCCGGTCGCCACCGAACGGTCCTTCTGCTCGAGAATGTCGCGGTCGGATTTCTTGCGGGCATACTTGTCGTCAGATTTGATCAACAGCCACGGCTCTTGCCGCTCGCCTGGGCGCTTGCGCATGCGCACTAGGTGCCAGCGGCCTTTGAGTTTTTCACCATAGAGTTCGAAATCGAGATGACCCTTCTGCATGGCGCGGTGCGGGTCTTGCTCGGGTCTCCAGGTGCCGCGATCCCAGATCATCACGGTGCCGCCGCCGTATTCGCCTTCGGCGATAGTGCCCTCGAACTTGTTGTACTCGATTGGATGGTCTTCGACGTGGATGGCGAGCCGCTTGTCGCCGGGAACTAGGCTCGGCCCGCGCGTAACCGCCCAGCTTAGCATCACGCCATCAAGTTCGAGGCGCAGGTCGTAATGCAGCCGCGTCGCGTCGTGTTTCTGGATGACGTAACTGCCGTCTGTGCTTTTCGATTTGACATGTGACAGACTGCCGCGCGGCTCTTTGGTGCGGCTGAAGTTGCGCTTGGCGCGGTACTTGGCGAGCTTGGCCACGGATCAATCCGGCTTGTTGCAAAGCTTCAGGTCGCGCACGAATGCCTTGTATGCCGCGTGGCGGTCACTGCGGTCGGGAATGCGCAAGAGATAGGACGGATGCACAGTTGCGATCATTCGCTCGCCGGACTGCAGCGCGATAGGATGGCCGCGGATCTTGTTGATAGCCTGCGGTTTGCCTAACACTCCGCGGACCGCAGTGGTGCCAAGCGCGACAATGATCGCGGGCTTGACGATCGCCCGCTCCTGCTCGAGCCACCATTGGCAGCGGTCGATTTCATAGGCGTTCGGCTTCTTGTGCAGTCGTCGTTTGCCGCGTTGCACGAATTTGAAATGCTTGACGGCGTTGGTCACGAACACCTGCCGGCGGTCGATACCCGCATCGGCGATCGCCTTGTCCAGAATATTGCCCGCCGGCCCGACAAAAGGACGGCCTGCGATGTCTTCCTTGTCGCCCGGCTGTTCGCCGACGAACATGATGCGCGCACGCCCCGGCCCTTCGCCGGGCACGACTTGCGTTGCATGCTTATAGAGCGGGCATCTCACACACTTGGCTTCCGCCCGTCGCAGACTCTGCAGAGTTGCAATCATCGCCATCCGTTAATTCCAGCCCATCTTAACCCGGGGGGCAGGACATATTCTAACGGGGCAGGAACGAGGCCGGACAGGCTGACCACAAAACGTATCAAGGTGGCTATTGGCGCCTAACTATAAGCGCCCCATCAAAGCCAGAAATCACAGCGATTACCAGGATGGTGTCGACCAGTTCGCCCGGTCCATAACCCCCAGCCCGCGTTGTAAGGCCAGCGCGGCGATCCGCTTTGCAACGATTTCGACGCATTCGGGGAACACAGTTGTGCGCTACCGTGACCAGCGATGAGAGGCATTCGAAATGCCGGGCCGCAAACCCAAGCGATGGTCTAGCCGAGTCACCAAGCAGAGCAACGCACTCGATCTGGAACAGGGCGTCTTTAAATTGCGCAGTCCGAAACGCATCGCTGCTTCGCTCAAGCGCTCTGCCGAACGCAGCAAGCGGCGCAAGTCGGATCCCTATCGTTCGGCGATGTCGATGCTGACCTTCTACATCAATCGGGCCGGCAAGAGCCTGCCGCCGGCGCGCAAGAAGGTGTTGCAACGGGCGAAGGGCGAGCTGCGCAAGCAGTTCGGCAAAGCCGGTTAGCGGAGCTGTCAGTGGACGAAGTAATACCACGTAAATGGCCGCGGAACTGATGACCAGCCAGCTACAGCTCGGGCTGGGACAATGCCAGCCTTGTGCCGGTCGTCAGTACCCGATCGAGGCTCTCTTCAGCGTAGGCAGCGTCTCTTTGTCTTTCCTGTAACCGTCTGAATCTTTTGTAGAATCGTTCGATGCTTGACTCTCGCTCACGGACGGGAGTTTTATTAGAACAAAACATGAACATTGATGGTGCCGATGTTTGCTGGAATGCCAGCCACCCTTTGCCGCCTGCGGGATGCGGTGGCAAGGATCGAAGGGCATGAGACCAATCTCATCGCGGCACGGATGCTCAGCTTGGGCGTCCGTCCGATCGACAACGTGCTGCAGGGCGGACTGACCCCGGCCAGCCTGCACGAGGTGGCGCCAGCAGGGCCACGCGATATCGGCGCGGCTATTGGCTTTATCGTGGCGCTGGCATCGCTTGCCGGCCGCCAAACGCTCTGGATCCAGACCGACTTCGCGGCGCGTGAGGCCGGCACGATCTATGGCGCCGGTTGCGATCCTTTCGGCTTGCCGGCGCGCGAGCTTCTGATCTTCAAAGTCGCGCGTCCACTCGATGTGTTGTGGGCGATGGAAGAAGCGCTCAAGTGTCGCGCACTTTCGAGCGTCGTCGCCGAATTGCCAGACGATGCATCAATCGCTGATCTCAACGCCACGCGCCGGCTGACGCTCGCAGCGCGCGCCGGCGGTGGCTTCAGTTTCCTGCTGCGCCATCGTTCGTCGTTGCTCACCAGCTCGGCGGAAACGCGCTGGCATGTCGCCGCCGCAGCAAGCCGTCCCGATCGCTTCGGTGGGCTGGGCCGCACCGCCTTCGTGCTCTCGCTCACCAAAAACCGGCGTGGCCCCATCGGACAATGGACCATCATTTGGAATCACCATGAACGCGTCTTCTCGGCGTTTTCTCTCGGTGTGGCTCAGGCGGCTTTCGACCGACCGGATCGAACGCCGCTTGCCTGCGTCGGATGAGACGCCGCGCATTATTGTCAGGCCGGTCAAGTCGGCGTTGCGCATATGCGCGTTCAACGACGCGGCAGCAGCGCTCGGCTTGAAGCTCGGCATGCCACTCGCCGATGCGCTTGCGATGTATCCCTCGATCGCCGTACATGAGGCCGACCATCAGGCCGATTCCGCGCTCCTTGAGGCGGTCGCTGACTGGTGCGACCATTATACGCCGCTGGTCGGCCTTGATCGGCCCGATGGATTGATCCTCGACATCAGTGGCTGCGCGCATCTGTTTGGCGGCGAGACGGTGCTTGCCCGCGACATCGTCGTGCGGCTCGCCCGCCAGGGATTGCAGGCGCAGGTGGCGATCGCCGGCACGGTCGGCTGCGCCTGGGCCATGGCGCGCTACGGCACGGCGTCGCTAGTGCCGGAAAATGCGTTGGGCGAGGTCTTGTTGCCGCTGCCGCTCACCGCCTTGCGGCTCGACGACGAAACCGTCGCCGCCTTGGCGCAAGCTGGGCTCAGACAAATCGCCGATGTGGTGAATCGTCCACGCGCGCCTCTCGCCGCGCGTTTCGGCGAAGGATTCCTCCGCCGGCTCGATCAGGCGTTAGGTCGCGAAAATGAATCGATTAGGCCGCGCCTGCCACTGCCCAGCTACATGGCGGAGCGCCGTTTTACGGATCCAATTGCGCTCGAATCTGACGTACTCGGCGCCCTTGGACAGCTCGCGCGCGAACTCGGGCATGTCTTGGAGCGGCGCGGCGAGGGCGCGCGGCTGTTGCAGGCCGTGCTGTTCCGCGCCGACGGCAAGGTTTATCGGCTGGAGGCACGAACCGGACAGCCGTTGCGCGATCCCGAACGCATCCAGCGGCTTTTCATCGAGCGACTGGCGGTGATCGGCGACGAGTGCGATCCCGGCTTTGGTTACGACGTGATCCGGCTGTCGGCGCTGGTTTCTGAGCCGTTCGAGCCGACGCAAAGCGGCTTGGTCGGACCTGACACCCAGGCCGAGCTCGCGCATTTGGTTGATCGCTTGAGCGCTCGCTTTGGGTCGCGCCGCCTCACGCGGTTGGTGCCTCAGGACACCCATATTCCCGACTATGCGGTAGCCGCGATCCCGGCGCAGGCCGCGCGCCAGGATGCCGCCGTTGCGCCGGTCGAGCAGGAAAGCCGCGCTCTGGCGCGGCCGCTGCGCCTGTTCGAGCGACCCGAGCCGATCGAGGTGGTCGCCGAAGTGCCGGATGGCCCACCGATACGGTTTCGCTGGCGGCATGTGCTGCATGACGTGGCTGTCGCGGAAGGGCCGGAGCGGATTGCCATGGAATGGTGGCACGACGATCAGGGCCATGCGCTCACGCGCGATTATTTCCGCGTCGAAAGTAAGGAAGGCGCGCGTATGTGGCTTTACCGGGAAGGGCTATTCGAGCGGGAGACCGTAAAGCCGCGCTGGTTCCTGCACGGTCTGTTTGCGTGAGCGTTTGTTATGAGTGCGTATGCCGAGTTTGCCGTAACTACCAATTTCTCGTTTCTGCGCAGCGCCTCTGAGCCGGAAGAACTGGTGGCGCGGGCCAAGGCGCTGGACCTTGCCGGCCTCGGCATAGCTGACCGCAATTCGGTTGCCGGCGTGGTGCGCGCCCATGTCGTGGCGCAGGCAAACGCTTTCAGGATCGCTCCCGGCGCCCGATTGGTCTTTGCCGACGGCACGCCAGACATCCTCGCCTTTCCGCAGGATCGCGCCGCTTGGGGCCGGCTGACGCGGCTGTTGTCGCTCGGCAAGCGCCGCGCCGAGAAGGGCGAGTGCGTTCTGAATCTGCCCGACCTGTGGGAGTTCATCGCCGGACTCAATCTCATCGTGATGCCGCCGGTGCGTATCCATGCCGAGGCGTTGGGCAGCCTGCTCGACAAAGTGAGAAAAAATGCCTCGCGCCGTTCGCTCTGGCTTGCGGGCAGCATGCTCTATCGCGGCGATGATGCGCGCCGCCTGGCTAGACTCGCCGACATTGCGCGTGATGCCTTGCTGCCGCTGATTGCGGTCAACGACGCGCTTTATCACGTACCGGAACGGCGCGCGCTGCAGGATGTCGTCAGCTGTATCCGCGAGCATGTCACCATAGACGCTGCCGGCAAGCGGCTTGAGGCCAATGCCGAGCGGCACCTCAAGGGCGCGGGGGAAATGACGCAACTGTTTCGCGTCTATCCTGGCGCAATTGCCGAGACGCTTCGCTGCCTCGAGCAATGCCGGTTTTCGCTCGACGAGCTCAGGCAGACGGAATATCCGGAGGAAACACGCAAAGGCTTTGCCACACCGCACGAGGCTCTCATCCATTACGCCGAGGAGGGCGCGCGGCGGCGTTTCCCAGAAGGCATGCCGCCCAAGGTGCGTCATGCCCTTAACGAGGAATTGCGCATCGTCGGTGAACTCAATTTCGCGCCGTTTTTCCTCACGGTGTATGACATCGTCAATTTCGCGCGCCGCGACGACATTGGCATCCTCTGTCAGGGCCGCGGCTCGGCCGCCAACTCGGTGATCTGTTATTGTCTCGGCATCACTGAGATCAATCCGGCAAGCGTCGATCTATTGTTTGAGCGTTTCGTGTCGGCCGAGCGGCGCGAGCCGCCCGACATCGACGTTGATTTTGAGCATGAGCGGCGCGAAGAGGTCATCCAGTATATCTACCGGACCTACACGCGGGAGCGCGCCGGGCTCGCCGCCACTGTGATCTGCTACCGCGGACGCAGCGCTATCCGCGACGTCGGCAAGGTGTTCGGGCTTTCCGACGACGCGCTCGGACGGCTCGCCGGTCTGTGGGGCTGGTCGATGACCGGTGTCGCCGATGAGCAGGTGCGCAGCGCCGGTCTCGACATGGCCGATCCGCGGCTCGCAATGATGATGGCGCTGACCAAGGAGCTGATGGGTTTTCCGCGTCACCTTTCTCAACATGTTGGCGGCTTCGTCATCACGCGCAGCCGGCTCGACGAGGTCGTGCCGATCGAAAACGCGGCGATGGAAGACCGCACCGTCATCGAATGGGACAAGGAAGATCTGGAAGCGCTCGGCCTGCTCAAGGTCGACGTGCTCGGCCTCGGCATGCTGTCTTGCCTACACCGCGGCTTTGCCTTGTTGAAATCGCATTATGGCGTGACGCGCGATCTCTCGATTCACGACGAAGACGAGGCGACCTACCGTATGATCTGCCGCGCCGACACCATCGGCGTGTTCCAGATCGAAAGCCGCGCGCAGATGTCGATGCTGCCACGGCTTCGCCCGGAGACGTTCTATGATCTCGTTATCGAGGTTGCGATCGTCCGCCCGGGGCCGATCCAGGGCAAGATGGTGCATCCTTATCTGCAGCGGCGCGCCAACCCCGCCTTGGTCACTTATCTGTCGCCTGCGCCGGAATACGGCGATCCCGATGAGCTGCGCGACGTGCTCGGGCGCACGCTTGGTGTTCCGTTGTTCCAGGAGCAGGCGATGCGCATCGCCATCGTGGCGGCTAAATTTGAGCCGGGCGAGGCCGACCGTTTCCGCCGCGCCATGGCGACGTTCAAGCGGGTCGGCACCATCCATTCGTTCGAGCAGAAATTCGTCGAGGGCATGACGCGGCGCGGCTACGCATTGGAATTCGCGCAAAGCTGCTTCAAGCAGATCCAAGGCTTCGGCGAATACGGCTTTCCGGAAAGCCATGCCGCGAGCTTTGCCAATCTGGTCTATGCCTCGGCCTGGATGAAGTGCCACTATCCGGACGTGTTCGCCGCCGCGCTGCTCAACAGCCAGCCGATGGGTTTCTATGCGCCGGCGCAGATCGTACGCGACGCGCAGGAGCACGGCGTCGAAGTGCGCACGGTCGATGTCAACGCCTCGAACTGGGACTGCACGCTGGAAGACGGCCGCAAGGCTGCCGGGCATTTGTATCCGCGGCACGCCGATATGAAAACCGATATCCATTCGGACAAAGCCTTGCGGCTCGGCTTTCGGCAGATCAGCGGCTTTTCGGAAGACGAAGCCCGCCTGATCGAGACGCTGCGCGGCAATGGCTTCGACTCGGTGCGCGACCTCTGGCTGCGCACGCGGCTCAAGCCGTCGACGCTCGAGCGTTTGGCGGCAGCCGATGCCTTCCATTCGCTCGGTCTTACCCGACGCGAGGCGTTATGGGCGGTGTGCGCGCTGAGAAGGGCGGGGGATAAAGACGACCTGCCGCTGTTCGGGCGCGTCAGCATGCCGGAACTCGAACCGGATACGGAGCTGCCCGCGATGCCGCTCGGCCAGCAGGTGGTGGAGGATTATCGCAATCTCCACCTGACGCTGAAGGCGCATCCGGTATCTTTCTTGCGCGCTGATTTCGCGGCAAGAGAAATTCTGCGCAACGAACAATTGCCCGGCATCGCTTCCGGATGCCGCGTGACGGTCGGCGGCTTGGTGCTCGTGCGCCAGCGCCCCGGCACCGCCAAGGGCGTCATTTTCGCAACGCTGGAAGACGAAACCGGCATAGCCAATGTCATTGTCTGGCCAAAGGTATTCGAAGCTTTTCGCCCCATTGTGCTCGGCGCGCGGCTGATCAGCGTCACTGGTAAGCTGCAGAATGCCGAGAACGTAGTTCATGTGGTGGCAGAAGAGGTCGAGGATCTGACGCCGTTGCTGCGTTACTTGTCGGAGAATGCCACCGCGGCGCCGGTTATCCGCCGTCGCCACCCACGCGCCGGCGATGCGCTGGTTACTCTGTTCAGGGAGCAACCGGCCCTGGCGGGCCCCGAGGAAGCCATGCCGAAAGGGCGCAATTTTCACTGACTCCGGGCAAGTTCCAGCCCTCGCATTCGCATGCGGCAAATTGACCTAGCTCAAGGCGACTGCCGCCTACAGTCCTAATGATGCGCCCGTCATGGCGGCCGACCCTTCGCCGGCCGACACGCCACGCGAGGCTCAATGTTCCAAGTCCGTATCCATGGCCGTGGTGGGCAGGGCGTCGTCACTGCCGCGGAAGTCCTCTCAGTCGCCGCCTATCTCGAAGGAAAGCACGCGCAGGCCTTCCCCAGCTTCGGCTCCGAGCGCAAGGGCGCGCCGGTGGTCGCCTTCTGCCGCATCGACGACAAGGAAATCCGGCTGCGCGAGCCGATTCTAGAGCCTGACGCGCTGATCGTGCAGGACCCCACGCTGTTCAAGGCGATCGACGTCTGCCAGGGTTTCAAGCCGGGCGGCTATCTGCTGGTCAACAGCAACCGCAGCCTGAGCGAGCTGCATCTCGACGTCGTCAAGCAAATGCCTGCGGGTCATGTGCTGACCGTGCCCGCTTCCGAGCTTGCGCTTAAACACATCGGCCGTCCGCTGCCGAACGCTGCGCTGCTCGGCGCATTCGCTGCACTCACCGGAATCGTCCATCTCAAATCGGTCGTCGCCGCCATCCGCGACGCGTTCGAGTCTGAAAAGATTGCGAACGCCAACGTCGCCGCCGCCACGGCCGCGCACGACGCCATCGCTAGCGTCACTGCGGCCGCCTGAAGGATCTCCGCCATGCGCAAGCAGATCGAAGGTTCACGGGCGATGGCGGAGGCGGTCGGGTTGTGTCGTCCGGAAGTGATCTGCGCCTACCCGATCACCCCGCAAACGCATATTGTCGAGGGCCTCGGTGAGATGGTGCGCACAGGCGAAATCAAAAACTGCGAGTTTATTAACGTCGAATCAGAGTTCGCAGCGCTGTCGGTCGCGATTGGCGCATCCGCCGCTGGCGCGCGCGCCTATACCGCCACGGCCAGCCAGGGCCTGCTGTTTATGGCGGAGGCGGTCTACAACGCTTCCGGCCTCGGCCTACCGATCGTAATGACGCTCGGCAACCGTGCCATCGGCGCGCCGATCAACATTTGGAACGATCATTCCGACGCGATGGCGGTATGCGACTCCGGCTGGATGCAGCTGTTTGCCGAGACCAACCAGGAAGCCGCCGACTTGCATATCCAGGCCTTCCGCCTCGCCGAGGAATTGTCGATGCCAGTGATGGTCTGCGTCGATGGATTCATTCTCACTCATGCCGTCGAGCGCGTGGATGTTCCCGAGCAGGCCGACGTCGACGCTTACCTACCACCGTACGAGCCGGTGCAGGTGCTCGATCCAAACGATCCGATCTCGATCGGCGCCATGGTCGGGCCGGACGCCTTCACAGAAGTGCGCTATCTGCAGCACTACAAGCAAACGCTAGCGCTGCGGCTGATCCCAGAATACGCAGCCGAGTTCAAGAAGAAGTTCGGGCGCGATAGCGGCGGTCTGCTGCGCACCTACCACACTGAGGACGCCGAGCTGATCGTGGTCGCCATGGGTTCGGTCAACGGCACCATCAAGGACACCATCGACGAGATGCGCGCCGACGGGCTGAAGGTCGGCCTCGTCACGCTGGTTTCGTTCCGGCCGTTCCCGACAACGGCGCTGCGCGAAAAGTTAGTGCGCACGCGCAACGTCGTGGTGATTGAGAAGAGTCTGGCGGTCGGCATGGGCGGCCCGCTCGCCAACAACGTCGACCTCGCCTTGCGCAATGTGGCTGGCGCTCCGCAGGTGCATTCGGTCATCGCTGGTCTCGGCGGCCGGCCTATCACGCGCGCTTCGCTGCATCGCGTGCTGCGCCGCGCTTTCGTGCAGCCCTGGGAAGGCTCGCATTTCCTCGACCTCAACGAGGAAATCGTTGCCAAGGAATTGCATTACGTTCGCAAGGTGCGGCGCTCGGGTCCGACCGCCGAAAATATTCTGCGCCGCCTCGGCCAAGCCGCCGAAAAAGCCGCCGTATAGGGAAAAGCTGGTGCAACAACGTACGACAACAATGGATGCGACGCAAAAGTTGCACTTCTACCAGAAGGGCACCTTCACCGTCGGCAATCGTCTCGTCTCCGAAGAGCAACGCTCGGTGCAGGCTTCGACTGATCGCTCGAACGCGCTCACCTGCGGCCACCGTGCCTGCCAGGGCTGCGGTGAAGCGCTCGGCGCGCGCTACGCTATGGACGCGGCAATGCGCGCGACCGGCGGCAATGTGATTGCCGTCAACGCCACCGGCTGCCTGGAAGTGTTCACTACGCCTTATCCGGAAACCTCATGGCAGACGCCCTGGTTGCATTCGCTGTTCGGTAACGCCGCCGCAGTCGCCACCGGCGTTGCCGCCGCCATGCGCGTCAAAGGCCGCCACGAGGTACGCGCACTGGCGCAGGGTGGCGACGGCGGCACCACCGACATCGGCTTCGGCTGTCTGTCCGGCATGTTCGAGCGCAACGATGATGTGCTCTACATCTGTTACGACAACGAAGCTTATATGAACACGGGCGTGCAGCGCTCCTCGGCGACGCCGCCGGCCGCGCGCACCGCGACCACGCCCGCTATGGGCCCGCAGCCAGGCAACGTTTTCGGCACCGGCAAGAACGTGCCCAAGATCGCCGTCGCGCACGGCATTCCTTACGTCGCCACCGCCACGGTCGCCGATTTGCACGACCTCGAACGCAAGGTCATCAAGGCCATGGGTATCCATGGCGCGCGCTATCTGCACATTCACGTACCTTGCCCGCTCGGCTGGGGCGCGGCCTCGCACGACACCATCCGACTGGCGCGGCTGGCCGTCGAGTGCGGGTTGTTCCCGGTGTTCGAGGCCGAGCACGGCGTCATCACCGGCTGCCGCAAGATCCGCCGGCAAGTACCGGTGGAGGAATACCTGAAGCCGCAGCGGCGCTTCGCTCATCTGTTCACCGAGGCAGGCAAGGAGCGTATCGGGCATCTGCAGGCTTTGGCCGACCGCAACATCGCCGAATACCATCTGGTCGATGCAGAGGGAGATGGCTGATGGGTCGCCCTTACGCGATCACGCTGGATGTCGGGTCGAGTCTGGCCAACCTCACCGGATCCTGGCGCACTGAGCGGCCTGTCTATGTCGATCGTCTGCCGCCCTGCAACAACGCCTGCCCGGCCGGCGAGAATATACAGCAGTGGCTGTATCACGCTGAATCGGGCGATTACGAAACCGCATGGCGCACGCTTACCCAGGACAATCCGCTACCAGCCGTGATGGGCCGAGTTTGCTATCACCCGTGTGAAGGCGCCTGCAACCGCGCGCAGATCGACGAAGCGGTCGGCATCAATTCGGTCGAACGCTTCCTCGGCGACACCGCGATCCGCAACGGCTGGACGTTCGCGCCGCCGCAAGCCGAAACGGGCAAGCGCGTACTGATCGTGGGCGCCGGCCCTTCCGGGCTATCCGCCGCCTATCATTTGCGGCGCATGGGCCACGCCATTGAAATTCACGAGGCCGGTCCCTTCGCCGGCGGCATGATGCGCTTCGGCATTCCGAAATATCGGCTGCCGCGCGACGTGCTCGATGCCGAGATCAAACGCATCACCGACCTCGGTGTCACCCTCAAGCTCAACAGCAAAGTCAACCGCATCATCGACAGCATGAAGGCCGGTAAGTTCGATGCGGCCTTCCTTGCGGTCGGCGCGCATATCGGCAAGCGCGCCTACATTCCCGCCGGTTCGGCGGCCAAGATTCTCGACGCGGTCTCGCTGTTGCGTTCGATGGAAGGCGAGGACAGACCGCTGCTCGGCCGCCGTGTCGTCGTCTACGGCGGTGGCAATACCGCGATCGATGCAGCACGCACCGCCAAACGGTTGGGCGCCACGGAGGCGATCATCGTTTACCGCCGCACCCGCGACCGCATGCCGGCGCACGACTTCGAGGTCGAGGAGGCGTTGCAGGAAGGAATCATGATGAAGTGGCTCTCAACCATCAAACGCATGGACGAGGGCGTACTCACGGTCGAGAAAATGCAGCTCGACGAGAAGGGCTTTCCGCAGCCGACCGGCGAGTTCGAAACCCTGGAAACCGATTCGCTGGTGCTGGCACTCGGCCAGGACGTCGATCTGTCGCTGCTCGACGGCGTGCTAGGATTGGAGATCAAGGACGGCGTGGTACAGGTCGACACGAATATGATGACCGGCCATGCCGGCATCTTCGCCGGCGGTGACATGGTTCCCTCCGAACGCACGGTCACAGTCGGTGTCGGCCACGGCAAGAAGGCCGCTCGCCACATCGACGCCTGGCTGCGCGGCGAAGCTTACATCGCGCCAGAGCGGCACGAGCTTGCCAGCATCGACAAGATGAACAGTTGGTACTACGCCGACGCACCGAAGACAGTGCGGCCGATGCTCGAAGTCGTCCGCCGGCAGAGCACCTTCGAGGAAGTGCAGGGTGGACTCGATGAAACCAATGCGCTCTACGAGGCGCGGCGCTGCCTGTCTTGCGGCAATTGCTTCGAATGCGACAATTGCTACGGGGTTTGCCCGGACAATGCGGTGATCAAGCTCGGGCCCGGTAAGCGCTTCAGATTCAACTACGACTACTGCAAGGGCTGCGGCGTATGTGCGCAGGAGTGCCCGTGCGGCGCTATCAAGATGATACCCGAGGAAATCTGACCGCCGGCGCTTGACCCGGGTCAATGCCGTAAGGCGTTTTTCTCAGCGGGATCATATTTTTTCAGCGTGATAGTTCTAAGAGCAATGCAGGAGGATTTCATGCAAATCCGCAATGCACCCGCTGTGGCCGACGGCGGCGATCTTCTGGCGTGCCGAATGGCCATGTTCGGTCTCGACCGCGACACCCTGGTCAACACCGACAAATACGCCTTCGCGGAAATTCTGCGGCGGTGCGTGAACTGCACCTTCCGGGAAGCTTGCACGATCGACCTGAAGCGCGACCCGAACAATCCAGTGTGGGAAACTTACTGCCCGAATGCCGGCACACTCATCGGCCTCACTGCGGCCAGTTGGCTGACGGATTAAGCGTCAGACCTGCTCTGCATTGAGATAAGCCAATCGCGCGCCGCAAAAGGCGCAAATCACGCCCAGTCCGAGCGCGGTCAGCCCGGCGATAACGTCCACCGTGCCGCCGAGATTGCCGGTCCTGCTAAGGACGCCACCGGCGGTGGCGGCCGCGAACACCAACGCGATCAGAAGGCCGCGCGCCAACCGATACACGTATTCGCGCTCACGCGTCGCCGCGATGAGATAGGCGCCCGTCGCCCAGCCGGCGACGAAGCCTGCGCCGCCAATCGCCCACCAGGCGACTGCCGAATAGAACTGTTGCCTGTACCCTGCGGCCTCCCGCAGGACCGCATCGAGTCCGACTCCGAACACGGTGAACAAGATATGCACGACCAAGGCCGCGAATACGCCGCAGGCGATGGCCGCGGCATAATGCAGTCGGCGGAGGACGTTGGTGTCCATCGTTCAATCCAAACATTTGCAGCGGCGGTTCGACCGCCGCCGCACCATAGCCGATCGCCGATTGTCGTGTGAACTACCGGATCTGCAGCAGGTGTCGCCAGCGGGCCATATCGGCTCGCGTAGGAACGCCGTTCTGATTATTGCGCCTCGCGCAGCTCCGGATGTGTTGCCAGGCGCGTTTCGTTTAGTCGGTACACGATGAAACAGGTGATCGCCGCGATCACGAATGGCACTGCCGACCACAGGTAGAGGTGCTCGACCGGCCAGCCGATTAACAGCGCGCCGGCGAGCGGTCCGACGATCGAACCGATGCGGCCGATGCCGAGCTGCCATCCCGAACCATTAGCGCGCAGCGACGTCGGATAGATTAATGCCCCGATGGCATTTATGCCGGTCTGGATGCCGAGCACGAGGAAGCCGGCGAGGAACGTCGCAATCAGCAGGACCGGCTGCGAGATCATGCCGGCGTAGCCGATCGAGGCGACCACCGGGATCGCGCAGGTGAACATGATGGCGATGGCCAGGAAGCGGTGACGTTGCAGCCACCAGCACAGGCCGATCGCCGCGACGGTACCACCGACTTGCAGCACGGCGCCGGAAAGCGCCGCCGTAGCCGGAGGAAGCTTGGCGGCAGTCATCAGGATTGGCGTCCAGCTGATCAAAAAGAAGTAGCCCATCAGGTTCAGCGCAAACAGCAGCCATACTAGCGGCGTGATCAAGGCGAGCCCGTCGCGGAACAGATAGACAGGGCTGAAGCCGGGAAACTGTTTTTCGTCCTCGATGACGAACTTGGCATTCGCCGGAATCTGATAGTTGGGCTGGATCGACTTGATGGTCGCTTCCATCTTGCCGCGCTGATGTTCGTGGATCGCCATGTATTTGATCGATTCCGGCAATCCCATCCAGGCCACCAGCGCGATGATGATTGGCACAATGCCGCCGATGTAGAACAGTATCTGCCAGCCGTGCGTCGGCACCAACACGGCGGTGACGAAGCCGGGAATGGCGCCGCCGAGCGGCACGCAGCCGACGGCGATGATCGCCAGCGTCGCGCGCATCTGGCGCGGAGCGGATTCGGCGTTGATCGCGACGGCGTTGGGAATTATGCCGCCGATGCCGAGGCCTGCGAGCAGCCGCAGCCAGAACATCTGTGTAAGGTCGGTCGAGTAGGCCGCGGCGAGCGTGAACGCGCCGAAGACAATGTTTGACACAATCAGTGCTGCCTTGCGGCCATAGCGGTCGCCGATCCAGCCAAAGATAGCCGAACCGAACAGGATGCCGACAAGGCTAGCGGAAAACACCGGACCGAGAGCGCCCGGCTTCAGCGCCCATTCCTTGACCAAACTCGGCGCAGCGAAAGCGATCGCTGTGATGTCATAACCATCGATCAGCACCATGAAGAACGACCAGATCAGCAGCTTGATCTGAAACGAGCTGACCCCACGCTCGTCGAGCAGTCGCGAGACCTGAACGACCGATTGATCCGCCATGACGCCTAGTTTGACCCCCGTGACTCTTTGCAGCTCGCGCGGATGCTATGCCACCGCTTGGGGTAATGGAAAGCGCCTTCACGCAGCGGGCGACACCGGCAGGATCAGCTCCGATGGATGTACCGCATCATGGTAGATGGTATCACTGCCCACCTTGTCGGGCCGGTAATAATGCGGCCATAGCTGTTCGCTCACCGGCGAGTCGCCGTTGACGATCTCCAGTCGCAGGCGGTGACCCTTGTGGATCAGGTAGGACATCGGCTCGAGACTGATCTCGAACTTGTAGATCTCGTTCGGCATCAGCGGCTCGACCTTGTCGTGGCGGTGATACGGCACCATGTCGGTGGTGTATTTAGGATCGAGCGAGCGGTGTGAGGCGCGCAGCCAGCCACGCGTGATCAGCTCGGCGAAGGGGTTAACGCCTTTCGCACGATCCTCGGTCGTCTGTGGGAACTGATCCGACAACTTGACGAAAAAGTCGGTGTCGCGCGCGGTTGATGATGCATAAAGCACGAGCTTGATCGGCCCAGTGATTTCCAGATCGCTTTCGAGCGGCACGCTAGTGAAGGTGAGCACGCGGCGCACCGGATCGAAGCCGCCGGCGGGACCCGTGGGCCCAAAGCCGACTACGCCGACAACCCAACCCGGCACCGGGTACTTGTAACTGGTCGAAGGCGCGCCGCTCGCCGCCTCCGGCGAAAGTCCGCCGTCGTTCAACGAGGTGACGCTCCCGTTTTGCCGGCCGTTGAGATACCAGCGGGTGTATTTCGTGTCCGGCGGGGGCCAGCCTTCGGCGCTGCGCATCAGGTTGCTGCCGCGTACTTGGTACTGCACATTTGGCCGCGAGAGGTAATCGGTGCTCTTGCCTTTGAGATAATGGTCGTAGAACGGTAGCAGCACGTTCTTGTGGAATTCGACGCTGGAGAATTCCGCCGCCGCCGCCCAGGCGTTCGGCACGCCGGACATGCGCAGCTTCTTGGGTCCGCCAGCGCGCAGATAGCCATCGATGTTGCCGCGCGTGTGCAGCTGCATCTTGCCCCAGACGCCGCTCGAATAGAGCGGCACTTTGATCTTATCGAGTGCTTCGAAGGCGCTGCGCTCGCGCCAGAAATTATCGTAGAGTGGATGTTGGCCGAAGATGCGGGTGAGATCAGTGTCCTGGTCGCGCGAAGGGCCGCTCGCCGGATAAAGGTTGATGAAGCGGTTCTGGTACCACCAGTAGCCGCCGAAGAAATCGCAGGGGATGCCACCGTGATGCGTGCCGGCGCGATACGCGTCGGCCAATCCATCATGCGCGCCGAGACAGGCCAGCGACGACGGCGCCTGCGCGCCCATGAACCATTGCACCATACAGAAATAGGACTGGCCGATGCCACCGACTTTCTTGTTCGACCAGGGCTGCGCGCCGATCCATTCGATCACGTCGTAGAGGTCGTTTTGCTCACCCCGGCCGAGGAATTCGAACTGTCCGCCGGAGCGGCCGCTGCCGCGCACGTCCATGTGCACGTAGGCGTAGCCTTGCTCGATGTACCATTCGATCGGCCCGGTCTCGCGCCAGAGGAATTGCGGGCTCGCGGGCAGGCTGTTGTTGTCGAAACGATAGGGTGAGGCGGCAAACAGTGCCGGGAAGGGCCCCGAGCCTTCTGGGCGATAGACCCGCGTGCCGATGGACGTGCCGTCGCGTACAATGATTTGAACAATTTCGTCGATCATTGGATGCCTCGTTGCCAATCGGGCTGAAGCGTCCCTAAGCGGATCGTGGTGGTCAAGCCCGTGCATCGACGCGGGCGGGCCTATAAACCCGTCAAATCCCGCATAATCTTGTAGAGTCGCGTTTGTCCCTCGAAACCGATGCCGGGGCGATCGGATAGGCTTATGAAGCCGTTCTCGATCACCGCGTCGTCAGCGAAGCCGCCGAAATCGCCGAACACACCGGGGTAGGACTCTGCGCCGCCGAGGCCGAAGCCAGCGGCGATGGCGAGCGACATCTGGTTTCCGCCATGCGGAAACATGGCGCTACGCGGCCAGCCGTGCCGCGCGAGCATGTCGAGGGTGCGCGCATATTGCACGATACCGTAGGCTTGCGGCGGATCGACCTGGATCACATCGTTGCGCTGTGGCTTGAGGCCGCCGAAGCGCACCAGGTTTTCCACGTCCTGGGTTGAAAACAAATTCTCGCCGGTCGACAGCGGCGGCGCGTAAGCTGCCGCGATCTCGGCGAGCAGCGCGAAGTCGAGCGGATCGCACGGCTCCTCGAACCAGCGCAAGGCGAACGGCGCGAGCCCGCGCGCGTAAGTGAGGGCCTCACTGCGATCGAATTTCGAGTTAGCGTCGACTGCGAGCAGCGCGCCACGTGGCAGGATCGATTTTACCGCCTCGACGCGGGCGAGATCGTCGGCAAGCGTCATGCCGCCGACTTTCATCTTCACCATTGTATAGCCAGCGTCGATATGGTGGCGCATCTCGTCCTGAAGGCCCTTAATATTTTTGCCAGGCGCATACCAGCCGCCGCCGACGTAGCAGAAAACTTTATCGGCGATTTTGCCGCCATTGAAGCGCTCCGCCAACAGGCGGTGCAGCGGCTTTTCCAGGATTTTCGCCAGCGCATCCCAGACCGCAACCTCGATGGTGCCGATGCCGATCGAGCGCTCGCTGTGCCCGCCGGATTTTTCGTTGTGCAGCATGACCGCGAGGATTTTCTCCGGCGCGAGGTCGCCGTCGTCATCGAGCAGTGAGTCAGGCTGCGCCTTGAGGATGCGCGGTATGAAGCGCGCTCGCATCTGCGCACCGCAAGCATAGCGGCCGGTGGAATTGAAAGCGAAGCCGCACACCGGCCTGCCACCACGTATGACGTCGGTGATCACCGCGACCACCGAGGTCGTCATCTCAGAGAAATCAATACTCGAATTGGCGAGCGTCGAGTTGACTGGAACCACCGCCTCGCGGATGTCGATGATGCGCATTACGGCGATATGGGCGCTAATCGATCTGCGGAATCTTGGCGTCTGCGATGACCTTCTTCCACTTTGCTACTTCGGTCTTAACGTAGTCCGCAAATTCGGCGGACGAGCCGCCATCGGGCTCAAAGCCAAGTGGGAGCATTTTCTCTTGCATCTGCGGATCCTTCACGATCGCCGAGATCTCGTGTTGCAGGGTATCGATGATTTTCTTCGGAGTGCTCTTCGGCACGAACACGCCTTGCATCGTTTCCGAGTTCTGGCCGGTGATGCCGGCCTCCGTAAGCGTAGGCACGTCGGGCAGCGCCGATGAGCGCTTCTTGGTGGTGACGGCGAGCGCGCGAATCTTGCCGGTCTTGATCAGCTGGGTCACCGGCGTCATCGCTAGGAAGGCGACCGGCGACTCGTTGGCTAGAACGGCCTGCGCGGCCGGGCCGCCCCCTTTGTAAGGCGCTTTGACGAAGTCGAGATTGTAGGTGACCCTGAACAGATCCTCGGCGAGGTCGGGCGTGGTACCAAGACCGGCCGACGCGAAGGTAAATTTACCCGGGTGGGTCTTGATGAGCTCGATCAGCTCCTTGGCGGTCTTGGCCTCGACCGAGGGATGCACGATTAGGGCGTTCGGCGTGACGGCGGCCAGTGTGACCGGAATGAAATCCTTCTCCGGGTCGTAGCGGCAATTCTTGTAGAGGCTCGGGTTCACTACGTAGCTTGAGGAGGCAATCAGGATTGTGTAGCCGTCGCCAGTCGCGCGTGCGGCATTGAGCGTGCCGATATTACCGCCGGCGCCCGGCAGGTTCTCGACGATGAACTGCTGGCCGAGCTTTTCGGAGAGCTTGGCGGCAATCATGCGCGCCATGACGTCGGTGGGTCCGCCGGCCGCGAAGGGCACAATAATCTTTACCGTCCGTTCGGGGTAGCCGGCCATTGATGGCGCCACGCCGAATGCGATCATGACCGCACAGACGATCAGACTTGGTAGGATCGAACGCATGATTCCTCCCTGATTTTTGCGGCATCGTAGCATTGCGCACGCACGTTGCCAGTGGGAGGACAGGGAAAGACGAAACTTGAGTTCGCGCGAGCCAGCTAGGGCCGCAACAAGATTGGTTGAGGCTCAGAGCTGGCAGACGAGCTTTGTTCCAGAACCGTTCACCGTCGACATTGATCCGGTACGGACCGATATCCGTAACAGCGGCCGTACCATTAGTGTCAATAATGCCATCACTAGATATGCCGTTATAAGGGCGGCCAATCACGTAATGGGTGGTGACGATCCGATTGACGCTCGCGTTTAGTTGGACATTCACCGTCTTGTGGACATAGAGTTTCTTGACTGTCTCGGCGTCGGGCGGCGACGAAATCGAGAACGCGAATCAGCGCGCGGCTACGGAACGAGACAGCTTCTTGAGCATTGCAGCGCCAACTTTTAGCGATCTATGCCGCCCGGGTCTTGCTTTCGCGCGGCGGCACGAGTGTATTTCCGCCGACCTAACCACTCCACCCATTCCAGTAGAGGAAACGCAATGGCATCTCGAAAAATCACCCGCCAGGGCATAAGCGACGCTGCCGAGAAGTACAAGAACTGGGGCAAATGGGGCCCTAACGACGAGATTGGTACGCTCAACTACACCTCGCCCGAGGACATCATCGCCGCCGCGAAACTGGTCAAGAAAGGCAAGGTGATCTCGCTGGCGCTCAACTTCGACCACACAGGTCCGCAGGGCGCCAAGAGCAAATATGCGACCATGGGGCGCACCAATCCGATCCACACTATGCTGCGCACCGGCACCGACGCCTATGCCGGCGCGCTCGACAAGCGCGGGATTCGCGCCGCCGACGACATCGTCACCATGCCGCTGCAATGCGGCACGCAGTGGGACGGGCTTGGCCACGTGTTTTATGAGAATTTCATGTGGAACGGTTACGACTGCCGGGAGGTAACGTCGGCGGGAGCGCAGAAGTGCGGCATCGAGAAGACCAAGAGCAAGATGGTCGGGCGCGGCGTACTGCTCGACGTGGCGCGCTACAAGGATGTCGACTCGCTCGACGACGGCTATGCCATCACAAATGATGATCTTTACAGCACCGCCAGAAAGCAGAACGTCGTGCTCAAGCGCGGCGATTACATCATCGTACGTACCGGTATGATGGAGCGTTGCCAGAAGCTCGGCAGCTGGGATGGCTATCCCGGCGGCGATGCGCCTGGCTTGGGCTTTGAGACGCTCGACTTTGTCAAGGAAACCGAACTGGCCGCGCTGGCGAGCGACACCTGGGGCTGCGAGGTGCGACCGAACCAGAGCGAGGAGGGCATCAATCAGCCCTGGCACTGGATCACCATCCCGATCATGGGCATGACCATGGGCGAGATCTTTCACTTGAAGGAGCTCGCCGACGACTGCGCCGGCGACAAGGTCTACGAATTCCTGTTTGTGGCTCCGGCGCTGCCCATCACGGGCGCCGTCGGCTCGCCGGTTAACCCATTGGCGATCAAATAATGCCGAAGCAATATCCTGTCACGCACACCGAGGCAGAGTGGCGGAAGCTGCTCACGCCTGAGCAATACGAAATCATGCGCGAGCACGGCACCGAGGCGCCGGGTAGCTGTGCGCTGCTCAATGAGAAGCGCGCCGGCACGTTCCACTGCGCCGGCTGCGGGCAGCCGCTGTTTGAGTCCAAGCTGAAGTTCGATAGCGGCACCGGCTGGCCGAGTTTCAACGACCCGATTCCTGACGCCGTCGAAATTGAGACCGACACCAGTCACGGCATGGTGCGCACCGAAGTGCATTGCAGCCGCTGCGGAAGCCATCTCGGTCACGTCTTTCCGGACGGTCCGCCGCCGACCTACCAGCGCTATTGCATCAATGGCGTCGCCATGAACTTCAAACCGGACTGAAAGGATCCATTTTAATGGTAACGCCGGGGCACAATATCAAACGCACAGGTGCCGAAGTCTTCGCCGAGATGCTGGCGGGCTATGGTGTCACCCATGTCTTCATGGTGCCGGCTGTCGTTCGCCGCACCTATGCCGAGATGGAGCGGCGCACCAACATCGCGCGCGTGCATTGCCACGGAGAGAAATCGGCCGCCTATATGGCTGACGGATATGCGCGCGCCTCAAGCAAGCCGGGCATCTGCATGGCGCAGGTCATCGGTGCGCTCAATATCGCCGCGGGCTTGCGAGACGCATATCTTGCGCATTCGCCGGTGATTGCTGTCACTGGCGGTCGCGATCCGAAAACCAAATTCCGCAAGGTCTACCAAGAAGTCGACGACGTACCGTCGTTCGCGCCGGTGACCAAGTTCAACGCCACGGTCGACGACGTGGCGCGTATTCCCGACATGCTGCGCCAGGCGTTCCGAGTCGCCACCTCCGGAGCGCCGGGTCCCGTGCATCTGCAATTCCGTGGCAACGAGGGCCAGATCGACGTCGAGGAAGCGGTGATGGAGGCGCTGGTGGAAGAACAATTCGCCCGCGTCCCGCCGTTCCGGCCCGAGCCGCAGGCTGCGAATATGAAGGCCGCGCTTAACCTCTTGCAGCAAGCTGAGCAGCCGATATTCGTGGCTGGCGGCGGCGTGCGCTGGTCAGGCGCCGCGCGTGAGTTGGTGGCACTCGCCGAAACGCTGCAAATCCCGGTCGCCACCTCGCTAAACGGCAAGGACTGCATCCCCGGCACGCATCCTCTCTCCATCGGCGTGGTTGGCACCTATTCGCGCGAGAGCGCCAACCGCGCGGTCAACCGCGCCGATCTCGTTTGCTTCATCGGTACCGAGACCGGCGGCATGACCACGCATTTCTGGGCGGTACCGGCGATCGGCACGCCGGCAATCCAGATCGACATCGAGCCGCAAGCGCTCGGCCGCAACTATCCGCTCCAGGCGAGCGTGCTAGGCGACGCCAAGGCCGTGCTTTCGGCGATGCTGGCATCGGCCGACAAAGCGAGCGCCAAGAAACGCGAGGCCTGGGTGAAGGAAATCGCCACCATCCGGGTCGAGTGGTACGCGAAATACAAGGCGGATCTCGAATCCAATGCAGTGCCGATCCATCCCGCGCGCATCTGCGCGGAGCTTACCAAGCATGTGCCGGACGATGGCATCGTGGTTGTCGATACCGGCCATGCCGGTATGTGGATGGGCGGCATGTACGATCTGCGCAAGGCCTCACAAAGCTACATGCGCAGCGCCGGACACCTCGGCTGGGCCTTTCCAGCCGCGCTCGGCGCCAAGGCCGCCTGTCCCGACCGCCCGGTGGTCTGTTTCACCGGCGACGCCGGCCTCTGGTACCACATCGCGGAGATCGAGACCGCGGTGCGCTGGAAGCTCAATGCCGTGGTCTTGGTCAACAACAACGGCGGCGGCAACCAGAGCAAGCGCGGCTTCGACCGAGCCTATGGTGGCGAGCCGACGGCGAGGTCGCGCGAATTGTGGACTTATAATCCGATGAATTTCGCCCGCCTCGCCGAAGACATGGGCGCGCTCGGCATCCGCGTCGAGAACGCGGCCAACATTGCTCCGGCTCTGCGAAAGGCACTCGCGGCCAACCGGCCGGTGGTGATCGACGTCGCCAGCGACATCGAAATGCTTGCGCCAACGGCGGTAACTTGACCTATGCAGCGTCGGCCGGCGATCACGGTCGGCGCGGCTCTCGTCGCCGGGGCTGATTTGCGGGGCCGCTTTTCGACTGCCCAAGCAGTGCACATCGGCGGCGTAGTTGCCTGTAGAAGCCTCATGTCCTTGAGACTCTGCTTCGAAATATCCGCGAGGCGATCAAGGGCACCAGAGTGTACCAGCGCGAGACGGCGGCGGCGAAGTAGCTCTCAAGCCTCGCCGATTTCTCGCAGGATTTCCGCCGAATGCTCGCCGAGCAGCGGCGAGGGCTGCTCCGACGCCGCACGCCAGCCATCAATGATGATCGGCGAGCGCACGCCTGGAATGCTGCCTTTTTTTGCCGCAGCGCTCGGCACATTAACTTTCATGCCGCGGTGGATCACCTGCGGATCGTTGAACACCTGCTGGAGATTGTTAATTGGGCCGGCCGGCACCTTCTGCGCTTCAAGCTTTTCCAGAAGTTCCTCCCGTTTCATCTTCGCGGTGAGCGCAGATAATTTTCCGATTAGCTCGGCGCGGTGTTTGAGTCGGCCGACGTTGTCTTTGTAGTCCGGATTCTGGGCGAGCTCCGGCGCGCCTAGCACATTGCAGAATTTTATGTACTGATTGTCGTTACCGGTGGCGACGATCGCGTAACCGTCGGCGGTTGGGAAGACCTGGTAGGGCACGATGTTGGCGTGCGCGTTGCCAATCCGCTTCGGCACATTGCCGGAGACGAGGTAATTGAGCGCTTGGTTGGAGAGCACGCCAACCGTGGAATCGACCAGCGCGGCGTCGACATAACAGCCCTTGCCGGTCTTCTCGCGTTGCGTCAGCGCGGCCAGGATGCCGACTACCGAATAGACGCCGGTGAAAATATCGGAGACCGGAATGCCGATGCGCGTCGGCTCGCCGTCGGCCATGCCGGTCAGGTCCATGATGCCGCCGATGCCTTGCGCCATGAGGTCATAGCCGGCGCGTTCGGCGTGGGGGCCGTCCTGACCGAAGCCGGTGACCGAGCAGTAAATTAGCCGCGGGTTTTCCGGCGCCAGACTCTTGTAGTCGAGACCGAACTTCGCCAGCCCGCCTACCTTGAAGTTCTCGATCAACACGTCGGAACGTGCCGCCAGTTTGCGCACAATGCGCCGGCCTTCCTCGCTCTCGAAGTCGCATTCAATCGAGCGTTTGCCGCGGTTGGCGGAATGGAAATAGGCCGAGCCGATGGGTTTGCCGTCGACGCCCTCCACGAAGGGCGGCCCCCAGCCGCGGGTATCGTCGCCGGTCCCACTCCGCTCGACCTTGATGACGTCAGCGCCCAGGTCGGCCAACAGTTGGCCCGCCCATGGCCCCGCCAGAATGCGGGCAAGTTCGAGGACGCGGAGACCCGCCAACGGCTTCGGCATATCGAGAAACTCCAAAGGATCCAAGAATAGACGCCGATGCCGGGGTTATAGAGTTATCGTTTGGCACTGACCAGACCGCACCATGGATTGTCCTTTACCGACATAGGGTTGCGGCAAACGCCACGGACACCAGCCTCGGCCCTTCCAGTCTATGCGGCTTTACGAAGTCACCGACTGCCTCACGCGCCAGGCAACAATGCGCTGTGTTCATGTGCGAGCCGGTGCTGATGTCGAAAAAGAGCTTCGACAAGCTCAACAAGCAGCAGCAAAACGCCATCATGCCGCCGGCAAGGGGGGCGCAGGCTTACTTCGAGAGCAAAGCCGATGCCGTGAATAAAGAGGCGACCAAGACATTCGAGGATCACTGCTACCGATCATCACCGCGGCCGGATTCGACCGGGTCTGGTTCGGCGTCATCCTGACCATCGACATCCACCCGCCGGTCGGCCTCAACATCTACATTGTTAACGCCATCGCGCCGGACGTTCCGATCGTCACCGTCATGCTGGGAACGATCCCCCTACGTCTTGTGTATGATGTTGGCAATCGTGATCTTGTGCTTTTTCCTGAAATAGCCACATGGTTGCCAGATCATCTGATGGACCGCGGCGGCTGATGAAGGGCCGGGCCGTCTGGACGGACCCGCAATGAACGTCTCGTTTTTCGGCGAGTTGTTACAGACCATCTCCGAGCGCAGCCGTGCGCTACTGGCGCGCAACCGGCGCGTTGAGGCGTCGGTCCGCTCGGAAAGCCTGGTCGAGCTGTGCGAGCACCTCTTGTCCGGCCGCGGCGAAGCCTCCGGCGTAGCCCGCGCGCGCGAAATCCTTGCTCGCTATAGCGAGCTGACAATCGGTCCGCGGATCGCATTCTTCGAGGCGCTCAGCCAGCGCTTCGGCCCTGACCGGGCCCGCATGGAAGCGGCGATCGCCGCTTGGCGTGATAAGCCGTCCGACGAGACAGTTGCCGAAGTGCACGCTGCCTCCGAGCCGCGCCGGCAGGAGTTGTTCCGCCGACTCAATCTGGCCCCTGGCGGCACAGCGGCGCTGGTGCGCATGCGCGAGCAGCTCATGGACGTGCTCGCCCACCGCAACGATCTTATCGCGGTCGACGACGACTTCGTGCACCTGTTCTCGTCTTGGTTCAACCGCGGCTTCTTGGTGCTGCGGCGCATCGACTGGTCGACGCCCGCGATCATCCTCGACAAGATCATCCGCTACGAGGCGGTGCACGAGATCAGCGACTGGCAGGACCTGCGTCGCCGTATCGAGCCCCCGGACCGCCACTGCTATGCCTTCTTCCACCCGGCGATGGTGGACGAGCCACTGATCTTCGTTGAGGTGGCACTCACCCGTGAGATTCCGGACGCGATCGCGCCGATCTTGAGTCCCGCGCGCGAGGTGATGGAATCCGAAAAGATGCGCACGGCAACGTTCTATTCGATCTCCAATTGCCAGCGTGGGCTCGCCGGCGTGTCGTTCGGCAATTTCCTCATTAAGCAGGTGGTCGAAGAGGTTAGCCGCGTGCTGCCCAAGCTCTCGACATTTGTTACTTTGTCGCCCGTGCCGAGTTTTACCGCCTGGCTCGCCAAGGAACGCGCGCAGGAGAGTTCGCTAGCGCTCAGCAAGACCGACAAGGCGACGCTCGCCGCGCTCGATACGCCGGGCTGGTGGCGCAACGCGGAAGCTGCGGCGCGATTGCAGGATCCTTTGCTGCGCGCGGCCGCCTGGTATTTCCTGCGTGCGCGCGACCGGCGCGGCTTTCCAGCGGACGCCGTGGCGCGTTTTCATCTCGGCAATGGCGCGCGGCTCGAGCGCATCAACTGGCTGGCTGACACCTCCGACAAGGCGATGGCGCAGGCGCACGGCCTGATGGTGAATTACCAATACGATCTCGACGACATCGAGAAGAACCACGAGGCCTACGCAGAAGGTCGCGCCGTGGTCGCCTCGGGCGCCGTGCAGCGGCTGTCGCGCGCGGCGCTTGATCTCGTCGCTGGCACGCGCTGATCGCTTACGACTTCCCGTAAACCGGTACGACAGCGCCGCGCGTCACCTTGTTCTCGGGCGAGGCGAGAAACAGGATCGTTGCCGCCACTTCCTGAACTTTCGGCCATGCATCGAAATCGGCCTTCCCCATGGTGGCGCGGTTGGCCGCCGTATCCATGATCGATGGCGCCACTGCATTCACCAGAATGCCGTCCTTGGCGACTTCCTCGGCCAGCACCACGGTGAGCGCGGCAACGCCGGTTTTGGCGACGGTGTAGGCCGCCATGCCGGCGCCGGCGCGCCATTCTAACGCAGGGCGCGCCGCCACGTTTACGATGCGGCCGCCGCCGCGCATGGCATTCGCCGCCGCGCGGCAGCACAAGAAACAGGCGATTAGATTGGTGTCGAGTTGCCCCATAAGCGCCGCCTTGTCGGTCTCCGCCACTTTGCCCATGGCGAAACCGCCGGCGATTTGGATCGACGCCCACGGCGTGAGCCCGCTGTAGAGCTTGCGCACCTCGGATTCATCGGAAAGGTCGGTGACCTTGATCAGCTTGATCTGCGCCTGCCGGCCATAGGGGAAACGCTGCGCTTCCGTCTCGACCATGTAGCTAACCGTGCAGCTCGCGCCCGCACTGAGCAGCGCGCCGACCACCGCTGTGCCGAGCGCGCCAGTGCCGCCGGTGACCACCACGTGTTTGCCGGAAAAATCCATCACCCCCGCCCGCGCTTCACTCGCGTTGGCAGCACCTGGAATTCGATCCAGTTTGCCACTTCGCCGACGCGCAATTTCTTGTCGAGGACGTTCTTGCTGATCCCATGCAGCCAGGACAATCGCTTGCAACCCGGATCGCGATCAAGAGTATCAAGGTCTTCGGCGAAAGTCTGAATGTCGCGGGTGTCGCGGAAAAATCCTTCCTTGATCAGCCGTGTGCCGATGCGCCGCACGATTGCGGCGATCTCGCGCAGTGGATACTCGGGATGATATTGCACCGCCCAGGCAACCGAGCCGTTGGTACGGATCTCAGCGCTCTGCACGTCCGACATCTCGTTGGAGGCGAGCACCGTGGTGCCGGGAGGCAGCGTTTCGACCTCGTCGAGATGCACGGTCGGTGCGTTGAACACCTCCAGCTTGCCGACGTACATGGGGTGCCTGCGGCCGGCTTGAGTGAGGCGGATGCCGCGGCTGAAGCCGAGCTCGCGGCCTTTCGGATTCTTGCGCACGTTGCCGCCGGTGGCGGCGACGATCACCTGTAACCCCCAGCAGGAGCCGAACAGCGGCGTTCCTGTTTCAAGGGCGGTGCGCACTAGATCGATCTGACGGATGACCGACGGACCACCGTCATAGATATGCAGTGAGGAGCCGGTGATGGCGATGCCGTCATACCCCTCGAGCGATTGGCCGTCAGGCAAGGTCGCGGTCGGATCGCCGGGATGGCACGTGTCCACGATTGCGCCCGGCATTAACTCGCGCAGCAGATCGGAATAGCCTTTGTGAGCGGCGGTCCCGCCTACCGCAATGTGCTCGGCCAGTGTCTGCGGGGAATTGCCTTCAATGACGAGCAGGCGGGGCGAGGACATTGGAGGACGGAGTAGCCTTGTCTCCGGTTTTTCGCGTAAGACGGCCGCACCGGATAGTCTTGATATGGCCAACAAAAGGCGGATTTGCAACGCCGGCGAATCTTGTGGCTTTGGCGGGCTTTTTGCGTTCGCTGCTTGAATACGCCGCGTAAGCTGCCATTCTGCGCCGGCGTTGGCGAATCAGTAGGCATGGCTGAATACGACCTCGCCATCATTGGCGGAGGCATCAACGGAACGGGATTGGCCCGGGACGCCGCCGGACGGCGATTGCGCGTGCTGCTGGTCGAACAGAACGACCTCGCCTCAGGTACGTCTTCGGCCTCCACCAAGCTCATCCACGGCGGCCTGCGCTATCTCGAACATGGCGCCTTCCGTCTGGTGCGCGAGTCGCTGCACGAGCGCGAAGTACTGCTGCGCATGGCGCCGCATATCATCCGGCCGATGCGCTTCATGTTACCGCCGCAGCCCGGTATGCGCTCGGCGCTTTGGCTGCGCTTCGGTCTCGCTATTTACGATATGCTCGGCGCCCGGAAGCTGCTTAAAGGCACGCGCACTGTCGACCTCACTTATCATCCGGTAGGCCAGCCGCTGCAACGTTCGTTCCGGTTTGGCTTCGAATTCTCCGATTGCCTGGTCGACGATTCCCGGCTGGTGGTGCTCAACGCGCTTGATGCTGCCGAGCGCGGCGCCGTCATCCGACCCCGCGCCCGCTGTGTACGCGCGGAGCGGCGCAGCGAGTGGGAGCTGATCCTCAACACGAGCGGCCGCCGCGAGGTGGTGACCGCGCGCGTGCTGGTCAACGCCGCCGGGCCCTGGATCGGCGAGGTTGCGAACACTGTAATTCGGCGGCCGCTGCTGGCGCCGGCGCGACTGGTCAAAGGCAGCCACATCGTGGTGCGGCGGCGTTTCGAGCATGACAGCGGCTATCTGCTGCAGGCCACCGACGGCCGCGTCGTGTTCGCGCTGCCGTTCGCGCAGGATTTCACCTTAATCGGCACGACCGACGAGAATTTCATCGGCGACGTCAATTCGCCGGCGCCGACCCAGGACGAAATTCTCTATCTCTGTGACACGGTGAACGAATATTTCCGCGACAAGGTATTGCCCGACGAGCTGGTGTGGTCGTTCGCCGGCGTGCGCTCCCTCTATGACGACGGCGCCGATAAGCCGGAGGACGTGACGCGCGAATACATGCTCACTCTCGACGAGGTCTATGGCGAAGCGCCGCTGCTCACGATCTATGGCGGCAAGATCACCACGTACCGCCGGCTGGCAGAAGCGGCGATGAAGCAGATCGGTGTTTTCTTCGGTGCGCTGCCGCCATGGACAACCGGTTCGACGTTGCCTGGAGGCGACTTTCCGGTCGACGGTTTTTATGGCCTGGTCGCCGAAACGATCAGCCGCTGGCCGTTCCTCGCCACGCCGCATGCGCATCGCCTGGTGCGCGCATATGGTCGGCGTGTCGAGCGCATTCTTCGCGACGCGCAAACCATGGATGAACTCGGGCCGCGTTTTGCCGGCGATCTCACCGGCGCCGAGGTGCGCTATCTGGTCGAGAACGAATGGGCGCAGAACGTCGACGACGTACTGTGGCGACGTACCAAGCTCGGCCTGGTTGCCACGCCGGACGAACGCGAGGCGCTCAGCCGCTTCATGGCGTCGCTATCCGCCGCAGCTTAGTCTCGGTAGCAGGCACCCGACGTCGTCCGTTTCGTGCACGTTGTGCGCTCGCCGAAAACCTGTACCGGTTATCGTGCTTACTGGCCACGGCGGGAGCGCTCGCGCGCGGTCGTGGGCGTCAAAATCGGGGTCAGGGAATTTCTGCTCAAGCCGGTATCATCGGAGGCGCCGCGGGACCGCGTGGTGTTGGTGCTCACTAAGCCGCGCGAGATCATGCAGGGCGGCAATTATAACTGTCCGGCGCCGCGCAAGTTGAACGCCGCCGTGCATGCCAATAACGACCCGGCAATCGTCAAGCTCTCCGTCCTGGACTAATCTCCGCGGGCTGAATCGCCGGGGAGATCCTCTTGCCGACCGCCCTTATCGCCATCGACCAGGGTACGACGTCAACTCGCGCGATCGCGTTCGATGCGAATCTGTGTCCGCTCGCCAGCGCGCAACAGGAGCTGCGCCAGATCTATCCCTCGCCCGGCTGGGTCGAGCATGACCCGGAAGAGATCTGGACGACGACGGTCAAGACGGTGCGCGAGGCGATCGCCAAGGCGGCGCTTGCCGCCAATGACATCGCCGGCCTCGGCATCACAAATCAGCGCGAGACCGCCGTTATGTGGGATCGCACGACTGGCAAGCCGATCTACAATGCCATCGTGTGGCAGGACCGCCGCACTGCTGATTTCTGCGACGCGCTGCGTCGCGCCGGCCACGAGCCGGAGATCATGACCAAGACCGGGTTGTTGCTTGATCCGTATTTCTCGGCGAGCAAGATCGCCTGGCTGCTTGATAATGTCGCGGGCGCGCGCGCTCTTGCAGACACGGGCCGGCTTGCCTTCGGCACCATTGACAGTTTTCTGCTGTGGCGGCTAACCGGCGGCAAGGTACACGCGACCGATGCCAGCAACGCTGCCCGCACTTTGCTGTTCGATATCGGGCGCGGCGAATGGGACGAAGAGCTGTGCCGTCTTTTCTCCCTGCCGCCTTCGCTGCTCCCGCAAGTGCGCGATTGCGCGGCGGATTTTGGCACCACCGTTGTGAATCTGTTCGGCGCTTCGGTCGGGGTGTTCGGCATGGCCGGCGATCAGCAGGCGGCGACGATCGGGCAGGGCTGCGTCAGGCCCGGCATGCTGAAGTCTACCTACGGCACCGGCTGCTTTGCTTTGCTGAACACCGGCACGCACCGCGTCGTCTCGCGGAACCGGCTGCTCAGTACCATCGCCTATCAGCTCGACGGCAAGCGTACCTATGCGCTGGAAGGCGCGATCTTCATCGCCGGCGCCGCCGTGCAATGGTTGCGCGACGGGCTGAAGATCATCGCCAAAACGTCAGAGGCCGACGGGCTGGCGGCGCGCGCAGATCCGGCCGAGCAAGTCTATCTGGTGCCCGCCTTTGTCGGTCTGGGCGCGCCTTATTGGGATGCACAGGCGCGCGCCGCGGTGTTCGGCCTCACGCGCAATTCGGGTGTCGCCGAGCTTGCCCGCGCGGCGCTGGAGGCGGTCGGCTATCAGACCCGCGACCTGCTCGAGGCCATGCATGCCGACTGGCCGACGGCGGCAAACGGAACGACCGTGTTGCGAGTCGACGGCGGCATGACCGCTAGCGATGTCACCATGCAGTTCTTGGCCGATATTCTGGCGAGCCCAATTGACCGACCGGTAGTGATGGAAACCACCGGCTTGGGCGCCGCCTATCTGGCTGGGCGGACCGCCGGGATCTGCCCGGAATTGGATGGTTTCGCCGCGCAATGGCGCCTCGACCGCAGGTTTGAACCGCGCATGAACAAGACCTTGCGCGAGCAGAAATATGCCGGCTGGAAAGATGCGGTGCGGCGGACATTAACGGCCCGGTGAAGGTTCAACGCAGGCGAAAGTCCTCATCCAGCAATCAATATAGCACCGGTCGTGGACGAGAACCTGGCTTGTGCTCAGCTTGTTTTCCACCACCGGCCTGTAGCGATCGCGCATCGTGCGCTTGCCCAGAACATCCCCGACGCCGGGCATTCATCTTGCTCAGCACGTAGGGTGATCAGCGGCGCATTCTCGAATCGGAAAAGCTCGGTGTGAACGAGTGTGCAGCCGTTGTCGGCGAAGGCGTGGTTCGAGCGCTTGATCTCGATCCTGCTCAACGGGTGCCGTAACGTGCGGTCTGACGACTATTACGGTGCGGTGGGGCGCATGTTTAACGAAACCGAATCCTCCCAACACTGCCTCCGGCAGTTTAAACGCACCCCATTCATTTATTGAGGCTTTTGCATCTGGGCCGGAGCCGTGGATTGTTGCGCCGCCGGCATGGCTGTACCAGCCGGGGCGCCGGTAAGGTGATCGATCAGTGAGCGGGCGGCGTCGCGGGCGCTGCGGTCGCGCATGGCATCGAGCAGCGGTGCGGCGGCGCCGGAGCGGCGAATGAGCGCTTCCGGGTCGGGTAGCACAATCGGGTCATCCCACGACCCCTGCACGATGAACGGCAGCTCAAAAGGAGCCGTCTCGGGCCTTGCGGCGGAGACCAAGGCGGCGGTGCCCTTGAGATCGAGCTCGCGGCTCGGCACCGAGGCGGACCCCGCGAGCGCTAGGCGCACAGCCGAGCCTTCGATCCTCACGTCGTCGACCGTGACGGTGCCCTGCATGATCTTCAGCGCCACCGCGATCTTTTCGAACGGCGTACGTCCGCTGCGGAATTCGCTCCCGCCGGACAACGGCCGCCGCTCCAGGCGGCGCAGCAGCTGCTCAGCATTGAGACCAGTTATCGCGCCGTTTTGCCCAGTGAGACTGGCATTGCCGTTCAGAGTGCGCGTAACGGCAAGCACGCTGTCGCCGCTGCCTTCGACTGCGAACACGATGTTGCCCTTGCCCTCCAGCCGGTGCAGCCCGAAAAGCTGACTCAGGCAGCTTTCCAGGTCCACGTCGGCCAACTGCATCTGCGATTTCAAGTCTACACCAGCATCGGAGTTGGCAAGCATGAGCGAGCCCTTAATCAAGCCGTCATACGCCTGGGCCTCGCCAACGGTGATCGTCAGATGTCCATTGCGCAAATTAGCGCCGATGGCGGTACGCCCGAGCTTGGCGTTCGCCATCGCCACTTTTCCCGCCGATAGCCGCAAGTCAACGTCGAGGCCAGAGAGGCCATCCAGCGTAATGCGCGCGTTATCCCATTCGTGCTGATCGACAGTGAGCAGGCGGATGGCCGAGACATAAGGCGTCAGATCGAGCGTGTCGGAGGCGAGCGTGCCTTGCACAGTTTTCCGCCCCTCGGTGGCGAAGGTGAGCACGCCCTCCGCGGTATTGCCGTCGAGTTCGACGTTGACGTTCGACAGGGCGACGGTATCGCCGGTCACGTTGCTCTGTGCCTTGATCGAGAAATGGCCGAAGCCGCCGCCAGGCACTGGCGGCTGCCCGATCCAGATTAGGGTATTTCGCAGCGAGGCTGCATCGGCCGCGATCGTGCCTTCAACCTTGAGCGTCGGCTTGACGCTGATCGCGCCCTCGAAGACGGTGTTGATCGGCTGGCTGGTGATGCGCAGCTTCATGCCGGAACGGTCGCCGGCGAGCGCGGCGGGAAAATCGCTCAACATTAGATTCATATTCAGCGGCTCGCCGTGCCAGACCAAGCGGCCGGTGGCGCCGAAGCTCTTGGAGATCGACGGCCAGGCCAGCGACAATTCCACGTCGCTCAACTTCTCGTTGACCTCGCGCGCCGCGCGGTGCACGACCACGGTGCCGTTGTTGATGCGCATCTCGGAGAACGCCGCGGTCCGCGGCGCGTCGTTACTTTGGCTGCGCGCCAGTGAATCGATCAAGCCGGACCAGTTGGAGCTTCCGTCCGCCGCCACGTCGACCGCGATGCTCGGCCGCTCCAGCGTGACGTCAGCGATTTCGACCCGGCCGAGTAGTAGTGGGAAGAAGCGCAGCCGCGCAGTTAGCCGCTCGGCGATGAGCGCCGGGTGCTTGGCATCGCCTAAGGCGACATCTGCGAAGCTGACGCTGCCGGAGGGAAACAGCGAGACGGTGGCGTTGCCGCCAAGTGTCGGATTGAGTCCGGTGACCGCACGGATTTCGCCGATAACCTGCCGTTGCACGGTGTCGGCTGAGATCAGGTAACCCGCCGCAGCGAACAGGCCGGCGCCGACCGCGAGCGCGGCCAGCAGAGCTAAACCTAGGCGTCTGAAGCCAATGGCGGCCGTCAAGGAAGGGGTTTCCGGTTGTTTTGGCGTCGATTTACGGCGGATGATACCATCGGTGACGCGGCCACCAAGCGTGTGCGCGCGCTCTGTGTCCCTTTCATGGCCGAAAAGTTAGGATTACCGCTCCGGCGTTGCATCGGCGATTTCGGCAATAAGCTTCTTGACGATGGCCTGGCCGAACGAATTGAAGTCCCTTGCCTCCAGCACGAATGCGCCCGGGCCGCCCACGACGTGCTCGCGGTAATAATTAGCAAGGCCGCCCGGCGGATTGGTGTGCTCTGGATTCCAGGGCAAAGGCCGCTCGCTCAGGATCGCCAGCCCGTTGATGGTCAGGCCAAGCGCCAGTGCCTCGTCGCGCGCATGGTCGACCTCGCGGCCGGCATTGTTGGTGCCATCGCCGGAGACGTCGATGGCACGGCGCTCAGCGGTAAACGGGGCGTGGGCGAATTGCGCGACGGCGAAATCGATGCCGCCGCTGATCGAGGTGCGGTCTGCAAAGGAGCGCGGCGATTCTAGTAAACGGTCGCCGAACGATTGTGCCGCTTTCGCTCCGTCGATTAGCGTCCAGTCAATGACGACCTTCTGGTTACCGAAACCCGACCACTCCTCGAACAGCACGGCGATTCGGCCGTTGCGGCCCGAGCGGATGGCGTCGAGCACGTGTACATCGGCGACCGCGGCGGCATAGCCTTCGCGTTGCAGCTTGAATTTATCGCCGTCGACGCTGCGCGAGACATCGGCTGCGAACACCAGCAACAGGTCGACAGCTTCGGCCGCGCGAGCTGCGGGCCCGAGCGCAAACGCAAGAAGCAGGCAGACAAACAGGCGACGCATCTCAGCTCTCAAAACAGATGGATCTGCAAGCTTAGCCGATCTGACTTATTACGCCAGAACGCGCGTGGCCGGGAATGCGACCTCGACCAGGGTTCCATCCCTGACCTGGCTGGTGATACGGAAGCGCGCGTGGTTGGCCTCGGCCAGCGCCTTGGTGATCGGCAGCCCCAAACCGGTGCCGCTCGAGCCCCAGCGCGCAGAGGTGGCTAGCTGGCAGAACGGTTCGAGCGCAGTCTGCAGTTCCTTCTCGCTCATGCCGGCGCCGGTATCGCGCACCCGCAACAGCACTTCCCGATCGTCGGTCAAGGCGGTGGAGACAATCACCTGCCCGCCGGCGCCAGTGAACTTAATCGAGTTCGACAGCAAATTGAGCGCGATCTGCCGCACCGAACGCGCGTCGGCCAAGATCTGTGGCATGCTGGGTGGCAGCGAGGTACGAATGATCACCCGCTCCTGGTTGGCCTGCTGCTGCATGATGGCGACGCACTGCTGCACGAGGTCGTTGAGATTGACGGTCACGAACGTTAGCTCGAGTTTGCCGGCCTCGATTTTCGACAGGTCGAGCAGGTCGTTGAGCAAAGAGATCAGGTGGCCGCCGGAGCTGTGGATGTCCTTGAGGTACTGCCGGTAGCGCTCGTTGCCGATTGGCCCGAAGCGCTCATCCATCATCACTTCTGAGAAGCCGATGATCGCGTTGAGCGGCGTTCGAATCTCGTGGCTGATCTTGGCGAGGAATTCCGATTTAGTGGTGGAGGCCTTCTCGGCCTGCTGTTTGGCGTTGATCAGCTCTTCCTCGCTGCGCTTCCAGGCCGTAAGGTCGCGCAGCACGGCGCAGAACTTCTCGCCGTCGGTGATCCGCCCCATGGTAAAGTAAAGCGGCACCAGACCGCCCCGCCGCACCAGGCCAATCGCTTCGCGGCCGGTATCGAGCATGGCCTTGCCGTCGCGCACTAGCCGAGCGAGATAATCCAGCACGCTGCGCCGGCTTTCCGGGGCGAACAGGTCGCCAAACGGCAGCTCGGCGATCTCGGAATGCTCGTAGCCGAACAGCGCCTCGGCGCTGCGGTTAGCCGACAGCACACGGCCGGCGCGATCGAGCACCAGCACGCCGTCGGTCGCGGTGTCGAGGATCGACTTGAGTTCCTCGTTCTCGGTCTCCAGCCTCCGCAGCGACTGGTCGGCGATCTTAGTGTCGGTCACCGCGGCGTGTGTGCTGATTACCAGCACCAGCGCGCTCTCGTTGTTCCACGCCACGCTGAACAGGCGGCCTTCGACCGGCTTCTGCCTTTCGTTGACGGTGGCAATGGTGAGTGTCTTGCCGCCGTTGGCGGCGCCGAGAGGCTGGCTCGTGGTCTCGATAAACAGGCTGTCGAGCCCGCCGGCTTCAGTCAGCGCATCGAGCGTCGGATAGCCAGTCCAGTCGAGGAAAGCGCGGTTGGCGTAGATCAGGCTGTTGAGCCGGTAGACCAGGATGCCGATCGGCAAACGGTCGAGGATCGGCCGCTCTTCCCGCGTGTCGCGCGCGGTATCGCCGTTGCGGCCCGCGCGCGGCGGCGCGGCGGGCGCAGGAGGCGCAACCGGAACAACCGGGGTCGGAATTTCGGCACCGAAATCGTCAGCGTGCGGTAGTACGACCGACTCCCGACCGGAGGTTTTCTTCAACCGGTCGGTGAGCTCGCGGCCAAGTTCCTGGAAGGCGCTCCGCTCGCCCGGGCTGAGCGACGGCGTGCTCTCGACCTGCGGTCGGAACGTCACAACATTGCTCGTGGGCGCATCCAGCGGCTGCGCGCGGCGCTGCTCCAGCGCCGCGATGCGCTGCACGTCACGGCAGATGCCAAAGCCGCGATAGCCGGCGAACTGGCGATCTCGATCGAGCACAGGCAGGCCCGACATCTCAATCGGCAGCGGCTCGTCCATGTCG